>R22__coassemble_1281_pt1 | contig 13056 bp, 14 predicted proteins | sample R22__metabat2_low_PE_022 | metagenome-assembled genome bin R22 | reverse complement strand
CAATGCTGCTTCGAGGTGTATTGTTTCTAACTTCGATACACCCTCGACTCACCCTAGATATCACAACGACTTGGCCATAAGGCAAAAAAAACGGGCGGGGTTTTAACAAAAACGAATGTTATCTCACCATCAGCTTCCCATATTTTACCACATCGTTCCTATACATCAACTTGACGATATAGCATCCTTTGGCAAAGCTGGCAGGCAAGACTAAGGATAACTCACCAACGGCATCGCCTGTAGCCTTCAGCAGAGTGCGTCCGCTGAGGTCGCACACCACAATGGCATCAAAGTCGCTGCTGTAGCCGCTCAAGCGCAGGGTTTGTCCCGGCTCAATCGGGTTGGGGAAAAGATAGACGGCTTCGGCTTCTTCAGCGACGACATTCCAAGTCGGGTCCCATATCATGCGGGCGTATTCCGGATGGTCGACAAAGGGATTGCGGTTGTGTTGATAATCGTTGTATATGGCCTCGTTGCGTTCCTTTTCCTTGTTGCTCACGGGGTCCAGCTCATTCCATCGCAGCAGAAGGTCGATAGCCCAGGGCTTGATTTCGCTCTTGGTCGTCATATCGCTGCTGCCCCAGCTGCCATCCTCGCCGTAGTAGCGCACACTCATATACATGATGGCCCGGGCAAAGTCGCCTTTGTATTCATCGATGGGCTCGAATACGACGCCGCTAAATCCCGCCGTCTTACAGTTTCCTAGTTTCGAACCATTTTGTGAGGTCCACGAGGCGGAGCGCACTTCGCCATAGGCGAAGTTGCCTCGTTTGTTGTTGACAAATCCGTCGACGGGAAAGATATGATGCAGGTCAGTACGGGGCGTCGATTGGTCGTTGAACCAGCTCGAAGGCCACGAGTGCTCGCGGTTGTAGCAGTCGCCCTCGCTGTTGTAATTGCCACATTGGTCCTGTCCAAGATAATACGTGTAGGGCGGATTGCCGTTCGGACGGTCGGAATACATATCCCACACCACTCCATTGCCTTTGTTGTCGGTGCTCCAGAAAGCATCCCACAAATTGCCGTAAGAAATGGAAGTGTGGTTTTTGATGATATTATGCAAAGCCACTTTCAGCTGGGTGCCTGTCAAGCCATTGGCGGAGTTGTAGTAATTGGCAGGCTGGGCTGAGAGTACCAGTGCGAAAGCCAGACTAATAATAAGGGAAAACGTCCTTTTCATGTTTATTCTAGTATTATTCGGCCCTTCGACAGACTCAGGGGCCTTCTCTTATATCAAATCGGTAAACAAATACAAACAAGCGATAACCACCATAAAAACAGAGGCTGAGAATTCAAGAAAGCTCACCCTTTTGAGCATCTTGGGCTCAAAGTCATGCCGCACGACGAAAAACGACCATAGGAATCCAGCACAGGCCACCGCCAAAGCAAACCATCCTCCAAAGGGCATGAAGGTGGTCCCCATCAGCGATATCAGCAGGGTGTTGAAGGCGGAAAGGATAGAGAGCAGGATGATATCGCTTTCCTTGACGACAGTGTACATCATCTTGCCCTTAAGGACACGCATCGAGTCGACAAACATCTTGACGGCTACCACTACCATCATCGCAAAGACCATGTATTCGGCAATATAGGTAAAGAGATGGCTGATGAGTCGTCCCACGTAATAACCCAACACAGCCATAATTCCCTGGCTGAGGCCAAAGGTGACGGGTATCCAGATCCGCTGTGCCTTCTTGTCGTCAGACTTAACCAGCCCCATCGAGCGCGGAGCGACGCTCGAAGTCAGACAAATAATGAACAATATGTTGATGATGATTGCGGTTGTTGTCATAATCCAAATAAATCAGAGTGAGTCCCTGTCCTAACCAAAGACAAAAGATTCAGTTTATCTTCCTTTGAATAAATCAATAGCCAATCAGGTTGAATATGGCATTCTCTATTTCCCTTATACTCACCTTTCAATGGATGGTCAAGATTGGCGGCAGGCAACGGAGTATCAGTAGCCAACATTAAAATGACCTCGTTCAACTTTTCTTCTGGCAATTGTCTTTTCAATGCCAGTTTCAAATCTTTTTTGTATTGAGTTGTGAAGAAGATTTTTCTCATTCGTGAACTTTTTTCAGATAGTCCTCAAAATCTTCACAAAGGGTTCCCTTGCCTGCTTTCACTTCACGAATAGCGTCCAAAGTTGTTGACTTTGCAACGTTTGTTGAGCGGACTGGAGTTATCAAAATGCCTAAAGACTTAATTAGACTAAGCAAAGCCTTACCAGTACTAGTTCTTTCGTTTAATGTAATCGTGTATGTGGCCATTTTTCTTGTACTTTGCTGCAAAATTACACATTCCTATTGAATAATGCACAAATTCCGAAAAATTTCGGGGAAGCCGAAAGCCGACTCCCCCGAATACTACATGGATTGCTTCGTGCCTCGCAATGACGCGAAGCGGTCCAAAATCAACCCAGTCTCTTGAACTGGCAAGTGAAGTGGCGCATCAGCTCGGCTTCCCAGGTGATTTCCAGACCGCGCTTGATGGTGTCGCGACGGTCGTAAACATTCTTCAGGGCAGCGGCAATCACGTCCATGTGGTTGTTGGTGTACACACGGCGCGGGATGCAGAGGCGCACGAAGTCGTTGCCACCAAAGCGGTTCTGACGCGTGACCGGGTCGCGGTCGGCCAGCACGTAGCCGATTTCGCAGGCGCGGATGCCAGCTTCAAGATAGAGCTCGCAGGTCAGCGTCTGGGCCGGGAATTCTTCCTTCGGAATCTGGGTCAACACCTTGTCGGCATCGACGAAGATGGCGTGACCACCGGCAGGACGCTGGTAAGGAATGCCATACTCATCGAGCTTGGCGGCGAGGTAGTGGACCTGCTTGATACGGGTCTCGACCATATCGAACTCGATATTCTCCTTCAGGCCGACGGCCAGAGCATCCATATCGCGACCGTTCATGCCGCCGTAGGTGAGGAAGCCCTCGAAGGGGATGCAGAACAGCTTGGCACCATCGTACCAGTCTTTCTTGTTGGTAGCGATAAAGCCACCCATGTTGACCAGACCGTCTTTCTTGGCGGACATCGTCATTGAGTCGGCATAGCTGAACATCTCAAGAGCGATTTCCTTCAGGGTCTTGTTCTCATAGCCCTTCTCACGGGTCTTGATGAAGTAGGCGTTCTCGATGAAACGGGCGCTGTCGATGTTGACCGGCACACCGTACTTGTGGCAGAGTTCGCAGGTCTCGCGAATGTTCTGCATCGAGACGGGCTGACCGCCAACGGTGTTGTTGGTAACGGTGAGGACCATGAAAGGCACATTGCCCTTGTTCTCTTGCAGCACCTTCTCAAGTTTCTCAAGGCTGACGTTGCCCTTGAAAGGCACTTCAAGTTGGGTGTCGTAAGCCTCAGGCACAGTGACGTCGATGGCGAAGGCCTTACGGCTCTCGATGTGACCCTTGGTGGTGTCAAAGTGGGCGTTGCCCGGGATGACCTGACCAGGCTTCACCAGGTAGCTGAACAGCACGTTCTCGGCAGCACGGCCCTGGTGGGTGGGGATGACATACTCAAAACCAGTGAGTTCGGTGATGGTATCCTTCATGTGATAGAATGAGCGGGCACCGCCGTAGCTCTCGTCGCCCATCATCATGGCGGCCCACTGACGGTCTGACTGTGCGCCAGTACCCGAGTCGGTCAGCAAGTCGATGTAAACGTAGTCGCTCTTCAGCATGAAGACGTTCTGATGGGCTTCGTTGAGCCACTTTTCGCGTTGTTCGCGGGTGGATTTCTTAATGGGTTCTACCATCTTGATTTTCCACGCTTCTGCAAATGGTAATTCCATAGTGTTGAATTGTTGAATTGATTATTGTTGAATTGTTGAATCGTTGTAATCTGTTGTATTTCCCCTTCTAAGAGTGGGTCAGGGGTGGTCTGACTGCCGCTTTGCGTCATTGCGAGGAGGAACGACGAAGCAAACTAGAAATGTAGCTTATGGAATAGATTGCTTCGCACCTCTCAATGAGGAGTAACGAATGCCCGACAAACCGTCCTAAGCCTCGCTCAGAACCTATCGCGTTCCTTGATGTTCAAGTAAACCATATTACCAAAGATACAATGCATATCAATAATGAGGTGTTTTTGAAAAACGGTTCAAAGATAGGGAATTTTCAGATACCGCAAGCCTTTGCCCCGATTTTTTTACTATTTCAGCCCCATTTCTTCCGAAACTATTCGGTCATTTCCCCATAATCCGGCAAATGATCCATAGCATGCAGGCTCCCCTCCTCCACCTTGAAGCAATAGCAGGTTGCGCCATTGTAGAGCATCAAATAGCGGGGATGCAATGCAGAATGGTAGCGGATAGCCTGGTCAAGCACCTTATCCGTGAGCCGCACCCCGGCTGCCTTGCATTCCACAATCATCAACGGCAGGCCTTCCTTGCCAAACACCACCGCATCGGCACGTTTGTCCAATCCGTTCACCTTGACGGAATACTCCACCGCTATCAAACCGGCTGGCACATGCAACCGCTCTACCAACAAACAAAGCACCTTCTGACGGACTTCCTCTTCAGGCGTCAGAGCCACGAAACGCCTGCGCAAAGGGTCGAAGACGTAAATCTTGCCCTCGCGTTGTTCCGTTTTGAACCATTGAAAAGCTGTATCGACCATAAAAAGCATCGTTTTGCGCCGGCAAAAGTAAAAAAATCCTACCTTTGCCACAAAATCAACGTGATGAAAAAGTCATTTCTGTCGCTTCTTTGCTGCCTGTTGCTGCTGGCAGCCTGCACCCCAAAGCCCGAATCCCTCATCGGCACCTGGACTGCCGACAAAGTCAACGTGGAGTTTGATGAGAACCGCACGACACCTGAACTGGTCAGGCAGATGGGCGAGATGGAAAAGGGGAATTCTTTTAGTATTAATGCAGACTCCATTTTGTATTTCAAAGGATCGGAGGAATCATTTGAAGGGCCTATCGCGCTTTCCGAAGACGGGACGCTTTATTGCGGCGGGAAGATGTTTGGGCAATGGAAAGAGGGAATAATTGTCACCACCGTATCGTCACCTCTGGGAGAAATAACTGTTAAGTATCGGAAGAAATAATCCAACTGCCGCTATACGTTGTTATCATTATTCTGTTTCAACGAACTTCAGGCTGAAAGCAATCGCCTCAAGCTGAAGCAGCTGATTGCGCTTTTTCTGGTTGGGTTCGTAATAGTAGCCTTCCACCGTAACGAGGTTGCCCGTGCGGCTGTCAGCGAAGGTATACGAAACGAAAGGACCTCCCATGAAATCGTTCTCCACGCGCCACATGCCCCGCATCTCCATCGTGTAGCCCGCAGGATAGTCGCCAACATAAGTCACTATAGGCGGCACAAACTCGGTCTCGGTAGCCATAAAAGAACCTTCCGAAGGGCCAGGAATGTACTTTCCAACCATCATATTACGCATGGCGATGAGACTTTCGGTATTGAACTGTGCCGTGTCCTGATAAGGCATTTGATAAATCACCAAACATGAGCTTGCTTTGTCCGTTTCCTTACGAATCCACATAAAGTCAGGCTCGTCTTTGGCGATGTAGAAACCCTGTGGCACAACAAGCGTGAAACCGAACCTCTTGGCTATGGCCTCGCTGATTTTATTGTCGTTGGTCGGACGAAGCACATTCAAGATGCGGTCGCGTTCCACCTGGTTGAACCATTTGTGATAGACTTCTTTTTGTCTTTCAAACAAATCCACCCATGCATAGGAGTTGGGTGCCGTAATCTTCACATAACGCTGCGGAGCAGCCCACGGGTCGACGGCAGTCTCAGCCACAGCCTTTTCAACCGTAGGGTCAATCACAACCTCAAGGATGCACTTGTTTTTGTGGAACAAGTCGGAGAAATCGGGCGTCTTGATGTGAATCAAATTGTTTTGCGCCTCAGGTTGCGGTAGGCCATATTGATAATCAAGAAAATAATGCCTGATGGAATCACCTATGATGCCATTCCATTGTTCATTGTTTTGCGTCACAACGAGGATTTCCGCGATGTTGCCCGTCGAGCGGTCTTTCCTCGACGCGGTAGGGTGTTCACAAGCCATCATCATGACAAAAAGAATGATGGCAACCATTGCTATTCTGTTTGTTTTCATAGTAATTAATTTTTTATCTTTATCTTAAGTTTGCGGTTGACTACCACCGTATTACTCTTCAGATTATTCCATTTCTTCAAATCAGCCACGGAACAACCATATTTTTTTGCTATGGAGCTGAGCGATTCCCCTTTCTTTACCGTATGGGTCTTTGTGGTCGTTGTTGTGGTATTGCTTTTGGCCGTGCTTTCGCTGCTCTTGGAAGAAGTTTTTGTTGAGGCAGAACCGCCCGAACGGTGAATGACCAACTTCTTACCAGGGACAATCGTGTTCGACTTCATTTTGTTCCACTTCTTGATGTTACTCACCGAGACGTTGTATTTCTTCGCTATGCTGCCCAGGCTCTCCCCTTTTTTCACTGTGTGGACAAGGCGATTACTGGCCTCCACCTTCATCTGCTTTTCTGCTTCTTTATGGCGCAGGTCAGCCTGTCGCGCATAGTTGTAGATGCTGTCTTCAAGCTGCACAAAACGCAGGGCATATTTCATGGGCAGGCGCAATGAATGTTGGCGTTCGGTCGTGCCTGGGATAATTTTCTTGATGTATTGTGGATTAAAGAATTCGATGTCACTCATCGGCACTCCGACACACTGACTGACTTGGTCGAAACTGAGGTATTCATGCACCATCACCGTATCGGTGCCATGCATCAGCAGGCCAGGATTGAGAGGATAAAGATTGTGTGCTGAGGCAAAGTTCATCACATAGGTGACAGCAATGAAAGCAGGCACATAGTCCTGGGTCTCACGCGGCAGATAACGCGAAATAGCCCAATAGTTCTTGGCACCTCTCGATCTCATAATGGCCTTGTTGACCGTACCGGGGCCAGAGTTGTAGGCTGCCAGCACCAGGAACCAGTCGCCATATCGGGCATAGAGGCTTTGCAGATAGCGGCAGGCTGCATCCGTCTCTTTCATCGGGTCGAAGCGGTCGTCGTAAAGGGTAGATTGATGCAAGCCATAGTCCTTGCCCGTAGCATACATGAATTGCCACAAGCCTTTGGCACCCGCACGCGAGCCCGCCACGGGATTCAAGGCGGATTCCACCATCGCTAAATACTTAAGCTCCAACGGCAGGTTGTATTTGTCGAGGTATTCTTCAAACATCGGGAAATAGACATATGACAAGCCCAACATTCGGCTGCACTGTTGACGTTTTCTGCAGGCATAGAGGTCGATATAGGCTTTCACGCGGGCATTATAGGTCAAAGGAATACTGGTTTCACGAGCCAAGGCGCGGATGCGCTGCTCATATACGCTGTCGGGATAAGTTGGCACGTCATAAGGTGACCAGCCATAAGGATTCCAAAGCGATGAGTCAATATCCAAATACACATCACGGAAATAGCTGATATTGCTGATCATGTCAAGCATCTCCATCACCGAAGACTGGTCCACGTTAACCGTACTATCCAAATCATTGCCTTCCAATGTATCCGACTCGTAATACAAGCTATCTGGTTCGGAAAAATCGGGGTCATAAACTTGGGCAAAAAGACCGCTCATAGGCAGCATAAATATGATGATGAGACGCAAATATTTCATGGTCGGTTGTGTGTGTATTTTGAATATGTGTGTTTAGAATATAAGGTGCAAAAATAACAAATGTACACCATTTGAACGGAGCAAAAAGGCAAAAAATTGCCACAACTTGAAAAAAATGGCTATTTTTGCCGCATGGAAAACGAAAAGAACACCGAAAAACTGGCTGGCTATCTCATCAAAATCGGAGTATTTGCCCTCATACTGTCTTTGTGCTGGTACCTAAAAAACGTGCTGATTTATGTCATCATGGCTTTCGTCGTCTCCTTGATCAGCTTCCCTGTGATGACGCGACTGAAAAAAGTCAAAATCAAAGGGCATCAGGCTCCCGACTGGCTGCTTGCCATTCTGACCATCTTATTGGTTATCGCTTTCATCGTACTTTTGGTTACCCAAATTATTCCTTTGGTCTCCAACATCATCCGTGATGTTTCAGCGATGAGCAGCTCTTCCTATTTCAACTTCGACTCCAACCCCATTGATACCCTAAACGACTGGCTTATAGCCACATTCCCTTCCTTGAGCAGCGACTTTGACGTAACCACCTTACTGCTCACCAAACTGAGGGAATTGGTCAGTTTCAACCAGGTAAGCAATATAGTAGGCTCAGTAGCCTCGGTGGTTTCAAGTGCCTTTGTCGGATTGTTCTCTGTGGTATTTATCTCGTTCTACTTCATCAAGGACGACACCCTGTTCGAGAAAATCGTCTGCGCCCTCGTCCCCGACCGCCACGAGCGGGAAGTGAGCAAAACCCTTAGCGACATTAAGCATCTGCTGTCGCGTTATTTCATAGGTCTGTTCATCGAGGTGTTGGGCGTTGCTGTCATCGACTTTATTGGCTTATGGCTTATTGCCCGGCTTCCCGTGAGCTATGCCCTCGGCATCGCTTTCATTGCGGGTCTGCTCAATGTAATTCCCTACGTCGGTCCTCTCATGGGCGAGGTCATTGGCATCGTCATAGGTGTGGTATTGAAGTTTAGCCTTGGCGTAGGTTTGGGTGTCAATATCTGGATCTTTGCCCTCATCATCTTTGCCCTCATGTTTGGGGCCCAACTCGTCGACAACTTCATCTACCAACCCCTTATTTACTCGACTAGTATCAAGGCCCATCCCCTGGAAATCTTCATCGTGTTGCTCATCGCAGGTCACATCGGTGGACCTGTGGGAATGCTGGTGGCCATTCCTGCTTATACGGTGGTACGTGTCGTCGCCATCCGGTTCTTCTACCGCTTCAAGCCCATACAAAGGCTCATCCCCGACCTGAGTGAGGAGGACAAAATCATCGAGAATATCGACTGAAATTCAAAAGACGATTATCGCTCAACCGTAATCCGCCTTGACATCTCTCCTTCCGTTGTCCTAACGCGAAGCAGATACAATCCCGATGATAATCCCTGGAGGTCAAGACTTATTTGAGATTCTTCGACATTCTTCTGCAAGGCACACTGACCCAAGGTATTGTAGACAGACACCTGTTTCATGCCATCAGCTATTATGGAGGTTTAATCTATTGTCGTTTCGTCAGGCAGGATAACGACTTTCATCCCTACAAAAGCGTATCTCTCTTTCAATTGATCCAAATCATCGTTACGAAGGCGGATGCACCCTTCGCTGCCTCGACCTGGCACCGAACTTTCGTTGTTGGTACTGCCATGTATGCCGATGCCCGAGAAGCCAGGCGTAGCGAGACGCATAAACCAGTTGCCATACGACAAAATCTCGCCTCTGCCATCGCCAAAGTCGTGCGTCCACTTCGAAGCATCCGTGATTTGGGTGATGGTGAAGGGCTTCTCAAAGCTGCTCTCCGGAGTACGCATATCGCCAACTTTCTGCTTATGGCCTTTGTTCTTACCCACGCAAACAGGGTAATAGGCGCGACAGACCGTGTCATCTTCAACGACCTCGCACACATACAGGCGATATTCAGGCTTCGCGATGACGATGAAACAGTTCTTTTTGGCGACCACATCGGGGGCGATGTTGAGCGTATCGTAAAACGTAGTTATCTCCACGGTGTCGGCCTCTATTTGAACAGGTGTTTCCGTTGCCGTGGATGCATTATTGCAGGCGGGCATGGCCCACAATGCCGAAAGTAGGATGAAAAGTATCATTTTCTTCATCAGTTATAGTGTGTTTTCGATGCACAAAAATAGGAATTTTTCTAAAAAGGCTGTTTAAAAATGGTCATAAAAAAGGTTAATTTTGGGGTCAAAGTTGAGTCAGACTTATGTCAGAGTTACATCAGAGTTACATCAGAGTTGAAAATATAACTAACTTGGGGCATTTGGGGTTCGTTTTTGGTTAAATTTTGGTTCATTTTTTGGGTTATTTTTGGGTACGAGGAAAGTAGGAGTTAGGTAGGAGTTACATAGGAGTTGGAAATATAACTAACTTGGTTCATTTTTTTGTTAAATTTTGGTTTTGGTTTTTCGGTTTTGGTGCTGCAAAGATACGACAAAGATTTCGCTTCTACGAATAAAACGGCAAAAAAGTTAGTTATATAACCAACTTTTTATCAATGTTCTAATACACAATTAAATACGTTTTCGTTTCAGTCGTTTTGTTACAGTTGTTACAGTTGTTACAGTTTTTTTTCGGCCCTATGCAGTCGGTATCTCTTGGAGTTGATGGAAATAATGAAAGCCGAAAACAGTTAACCCGACTTATTTGTGTGCAGATCTGTTTTCGGCTTGTCTTTTTCTGCCTGCAAAAATACAACATTTCCATGAATCCGCAAGGGGTTGAGAGAAAAATGCCACATTTTCCGTAATAGTTTGGCAAGGAGCTGAAACGAACATTTTTTCATTCTGCTAGCATTTTGATGAAAAATCTGCTTTTTCTGCTTGCACCTTCCAAAATTTCCCTATTTTTGCACCTGCCTTTCCGGGAGAAATCGGAGAGGTCAGAGAAAGCGCATTCTTCGCTTTGTTCCTCTCCTGTGAATCTGGACAATTCGCATTAGCTATGAGGAATAATGAAATGAGGAAGCTTTCGTTGTTTAATGTTTGTGTATGTAAGCACCGGCATAAACAGTGGAGCTTTACCGTATCCATTATTTTGATAGCTATGGGAGTCCAGACCCAACAGGAAGAAATAAGGATAAGTTTGGGAGGCTCCGCTCTGTAGGTAGTTTCAATAGTTGTCCGTTTGGGCCGACGGACTGGTAATAAACTCATTTTATGCAAACCATTAAGACAAGAAAAAGACAAAAGTCGGTAATGTGGGTTTTGTTGATGGCTGTGGCATTGGCGTTGCCTTTAGGGGCTGCGGCCCAAGGCGGCGTGTTCAAGCGTGGTGGCAGCAACGGTGAGCGCCTTGGCGGCAAGGGAATGGTGCAGAACCGAAGCGGCGAGACAACAGGCAACTTCACCAACGAGGGCTTCGGCAACCAACTTGAAGGCGACGACATCACCAACGAGACCTTTGGCGTACCGCTCACAAGCGGGATACTGATTATGCTTGCGACAGGTGCAGGCTATGCAACCATCAAAACAAGAAAAAGAAACAAAAAGAATTAAAAGGAGACAACAAAATGAAGAAAACAAGCATTATCCTTTTCGCTTTTGCATTGCTGGCGATGTTGACCCAGTGCAAAAAGGAAAACGAACAAAACACACCCGAAAATACTGACAACACCGTTGCCATCACTTTAAGTATTAGCAACGACAATTCAAAAGTTGATGTGACACCAGGAACGGGAGAAGTCAATTTTGAAAGCGGCGACATACTTTATGTTGGCAGCGGAGGCAAGTATGTCGGTATGCTGACGCACAACGGTGAAGGCCATTTCGTGGGCAACATCACCAACCCAACAGAAGGGCAACCCCTCTATTTCTACTTCCTGGGTAATGTGACTCCGCAGGAAACCCTCGGCCCCGGCTCAACGGAGGGATGCTCGGTGGTTATCAGCGACCAGACGCAGCACCTGCCCGTGATTTCGTGCGCACCTTCGAATGAGGAATACGACCCTCTAACAACAACCTACACCGCACACCTGAAGAACAGATGCGCCTTGGTGAAATTCAATGTGACTACATTTTCCACCGATCCAATCTACGTGACGGGAATGTATAATAAGGTGACGGTTGACTTCACGAACAACACCTTAGCCTACTCGCAGGACGGCAACGGCACCCTCATGCTCCCCGCAGGGGCAGGCCAAGGTGTGGAGAAGTGGGCCATCGTGCTTCCCCAGCCCGCCTTGGCTGAAGGCGAGGAAGGCTCGGTTTACTCAGGAATCTTTACATGTGTTCGCCCATCCATTCCCGAAGTGCTTGTGAATGCCTACTGGCCGGAAGGCATTGCCCTTGAGGTTACCACTGCACCCAGTGGAGAGCTTAATGGCTTATTCACCATTAATAGTAGTGGCACCCAGGTGGTCTTCTCACAAGGCAACTTGCAGTACATTGGCAGTGCAGCCACGCCTTATTGGAAGTTTGCCGAAAACCAGTGGGACTATTTTGGCTCGGAAACGGGGCAGGGCAATTACGGCGATGCCATTGACCGCGACTTTTTCTGCTGGGGTACCAGCGGCTACAACCACGGTGCCTACGAATACCAGCCTTGGAGCGCCAAGGAGACTCCCGGCTACTATAACCCATACGGTGCATACAACCTCAACCTCTTCGACCTGTCGGGTAAGGCCGACTGGGGCTACAATGCCATTGTCAACGGTGGCAACACGGAGAACAGCGGCTGGCGCACGCTGACCAAAGAGGAGTGGGGGTATTTGTTCGTCGAACGCGCAGATGCTGCCTCGAAATACGGACATGGCTATGTGAACGGCGTGAAAGGCATGATTCTCCTGCCCGACGCATGGACATTACCCGAAGGTGTGCCGACTTTCACCGCAGGCTGCAGCAACTGGGCCAACGTATACAACACAAACCAGTGGGCACAGATGGAGGCCGCTGGAGCGGTCTTCCTGCCTGCTTCTGGCAACCGCCATGTAACTTATTTATACAATTTGGGGTACCGCGGCTTCTACTGGTCGAGTTCGTATTACGATGACGATATCGCGTACTATGTGGACTTCACCGACAACGGAGAGCTCGATTGGCAGGGCCACCTGTACAACCGTAGCAGTGCCTATTCTGTGCGCCTCGTCCGCAACGCGAATTAACCCCTTATTCTAATTTACACAAATCGAAAAACACGGAAGACCCGAAAAGGCCTTTCGTGTTTTTTTACTCATTGAAAACAACTGTAACACGGAAATTCTAATACATTGATTGTTCGCGATATGCATTCTATAGGTTTTACTCCCCTTTTACTGCCCTTTTGGCCATCTTTTAACCAACGCCAACCTAACTCCAAGGTGATGCTCTATCAAGCAATGATATAGGTGGACTCATTCAAGTCACAAACAGTTCCTTTTGTTACAGTTGTTTCAGTTTCAATTGTGTTTCAGAGGTACAGTCATGTTTCAT
>R22__coassemble_1204_pt1 | contig 13575 bp, 8 predicted proteins | sample R22__metabat2_low_PE_022 | metagenome-assembled genome bin R22 | reverse complement strand
AACTTAGATCAGTCGCAAGACACAAAAGTGACAACCAAAATCAGCGAACTACAGTGAAAATTTGGGGTCAAAGTTAAGTCAGACTTATGTCAGAGTTACATCAGACTTACATCAGAGTTGGAAATATAACTAACTTGAGTCATTTTGGGTTCGTTTTTTGTTAAATTTTGGTTCATTTTTTGGGCTATTCCTGGGTAGGAGGAAAGTAGGAGTTAGGTAGGAGTTACATAGGAGTTGGAAATTTTGGATTTTGCGGTCATTTTTGGTTAAATTTTGGTGTTTGGTTTTTCGGTTTTGGTGCTGCAAAGATACGACAAAGATTTTCGCTTTTCGAATAAAAAGGCAAAAAAGTTAGTTGTATAAACAACTTTTTATCAACTCACTAATACACAATCAAATATGCTTTTCTTTCGGTCGTTTTGTTGCAGTTGTTGCAGTTGTTGCAGTTTTTTTTCGGCCCTATGCGAGGCTTGTTATTGGTCTTTTAAGATGACGGCACCTTTGCTTTGCAGGTAAATTATTACCTTTGCAGCATGAACAACAGAGAAGGTGTCAATAGGAAAAAGGAGTATTACGACTGGCTGAAGGCTGTCGTTGCCGAACCTTTGGATGAGAAATACAAGGCATCCGTCGAGACTTTCATGGGACTGAAAAGCGTTTCTTCTGAAGCTAAGGAAACCATGCGTTTCTCCACTGAGGTATTGCAGCCTTTTACCAACGCCCTTTCCTTTATCGTAAACAATCGCTTCATCATTGAGGACAAGGCTTTTCTGATAGAGAACGACACCGACGACCCACCATTGATGCCGCTTGAAATCTTCGATGTACTGGATTATCTCATTCCATCGACTGTCAGGGAATTTCTCGGTGTATTGAAGATTGATTCAATGGCAATGGAAAAATTGTTCGGGTATTGGTTGGACGACGACATGGATGGTTTTGTCGCCTTACTTCAGAAAGAAAACTGCGACCTAACCCGTATCTCAAAACTATGCCGCTGCTGTTGGGATGATGCTTTTTCCGTAAGCGAGATACCCCATTCCGAGGCTCCTATGATGGTGGAAACGCTCACTGGTGTTTTGAAACACAGCGAGGGACAGGATAAACAGCAATTAAGGGGAAGTGCCAATCAGATGCTTCAATCCATGGAGGAAATTGAGGCTGCGGAAGAAGACGGTGAGGATTACGACCTTGAAGATTTGTTCAAAGACTACCGACAATTCTGTGTGGATTGTTTCAGGAACCAGTTATTCAATTATTGGAACTGGGAAGCGGAGTTGAAACCAAGAGAAATCAGAATCATCGAGCCTGTCTTGGAGCATCCATTGGCCGTAAAGTTGGTTGAGCGTTTCAGGGAGGAATATGTAGAGGAACAAAATTTGCAGTCATCAGCCCCATTCATCTTGCCTGATGATTTTTTCCATTGGCACCATAAATCAAATAATCCAAGAGAATACTTCTATATGGATGACACCTTTAAGAGAAAAGGCGTGGAAACCTTTACGGCTTTCATCAATTGGCTCGCTGAAAAGGATTATATTGCAGATGACAATGATGTAAAAGCATTGTTCGCCTATCGCCTGACGGGAAGATGTCGCCCCGAAGAAAAAGAACTGCCCATTATCGAATGGCACGGGAAGAACAACAAGCCTTACGAGTTGATTTACATCATCAAGAGTTTTTCGGACCGTGGCGACTACAAGAAGATGCGGCTTTTCTTCCAAGGGCCTGAATGGGTGAAAGATAGGGACAGCAGCTATGCCAACTCTGCCGATTCGGAGTTCAGAAGGAAAATGGCGGAGTTTTATCCTGAGGCTTGTGAGTTTAAGAAGTAATCCCAAAAGAGATATTTACCGCCAAACTTTGAATTTTTTGGCAAGTTTGGCTTAACCTTCTTCAGTATTCTCAATAAACAAGTTGTTTATTGTTAGTACTTTAGCAAAATCATCACTGTGTTCACCTTGAGCCAATCCCTTGGTGGTTACAAGGACAGTCCGAATGGCTTTTGGAGTCTTGGTTTCAGCTTGGAAGGTCTTGATTCGGTTTCCAAGTTTTTGACTCTCTTCTGCATCTTGGCTGTATTCATAGCGGGAGTATTTCATCTCGCAAATATCAACAACGCCATCGGCACGGTCTATGATCATGTCAATCTGTGCCCCTGGGGTGGTCTTGCGGCTACGCCAAGAATAGTAAGAGGTGAGGATGGTGTCCAAGCGCAGAGATTGTATGATTTCCCAAATATGATACATACATAGGCGTTCAAACGCCAGTCCATACCAGTTGTTTTGGCCTGGTGTGTTGAGGGTGTGCCTCCAATAAGCGCGGTCGGTGATGGTTTCGGAGGCGCAGAAAGTCTGGTAGAAGATGGTGAAGAAATCAATCAATCTGTAGATGCCGGAGTTCTTTTTGCCTCCGTCACTATGGTGGATGATGAGGTCGCAATAAACCAAATCCTTGAGCATCTTTGTCAATTCCTCGCCCGAAGACATTTTGAGGGCTGTGGCAATCTGTCCCCTTGTCATCCCTTCCTTGCTCTTCGAAAGCAGGCGGATGATGTCCATGTATCGTTCAGGAGTTTTGAACAGAGAGGTGTACAAGCGTCGGAACTCGTTCTTGAATTCCGCATTGGTGGAGAAGAACAGCATGTCGATGTTCTCAGCCGCACTCTTGGCCGGGTCGAGCAGGGAGAAATAGTAGGGCACACCGCCCAATGCCAAATACAGTTGAAGGATGGTCATCCTGTCCCACCTGTAGTGTTTAGCCTTGAAGTACATCTCGGACTGGTATAGGTTGAAGGGGCGCAGATGCATCTCGTGTGTGGTTCGCTTGTGCAACCCGCCCCGATTTTCGATGACGTTGCGAATCATCCACGAGGTGGCACTTCCGCAGATGACCAAAAACACGTTGTCGTGCCACGAAGCGATGTTGTTCCAAAACCTACCCAGTTCTTTGACGAAACCAGAATACTCGAAGTCGAAGCAAGAGATTTCGTCGATGAAAACCACACAACGTTTCTTGCGCTTGTTTTTCTCGATAATGGTTCCCAAAGCCTCAAAAGCCTGTTTCCAATTCTTCGGTTCGGGGCCGTCGTAGCCATATTTGGTCAGGGCCGACAAAAAGGCATCCCTTTGGTCTTCCCGATTTCCTTCCAACACGCCGCTGACAAAAAAGTCGAACTTGTCCTTGAAGAAATAACGAATAAGGGATGTTTTGCCAACGCGGCGTCTTCCATACAATGCGACGAATTCGCACTTTCCACTTTGGTTGTAGGCCGACAGCTTCGCCAGTTCTGTATCACGTCCAATGATCTTATCCATAGCGTTCTAATGTTTTTGCAAAGGTAGTGTTTTTCTTGAAATGTTCCGCCAAACTTGCCAAAAAAAGCAAAGTTTGGCGGAACATTTGTTTCTTTTGTCTGACAAATTGAGGCTTGGCAAACGCTATAATTCACTATAATTTGTAATTTTGGCCGCTTTTCTCTGCTCAAATCAAACCAGCCCAACCATATATACTGGCAACAAAGTCGTTTCGCCGTCGTGCCTCAAGTCTTTGGTGTAAACCACGTATCTGTTGCCTACACGCGACGAGAACTTCTCACAAAAAGCATCAAGCGACACATGCGACTTGTAACTGGCCGACTTAACTTCTATCGGGCAAAGCTTCGTGCCTCGCGAAAGCAAGAAATCAACTTCATAATTGTGCTTGTCGTCTTTGGGCCATGTGTGGAAATAAAGGTTGTTTCCGCTGCCTTTGAGCATTTGCGCTACAAGGTTTTCGTAAACGTAACCCATGTTGGCTTGCAAACGGTCAGCAAGGAGTTTGTCGTATATCACATTTTCGGCGAAACTCTTGTCCCAAAAAGCGAGCGTCACCATCAATCCGGTATCGCCCACATAGATTTTCATGCGGCTTCTGTCTTCACTCAACGGCAGTCCCACATTGGGATCAGCTACATGGCAGGCGATATTTATGGTCTTGCTATCCTCCAAAGCGATGAGTAAATCTTCCATCTTATCGGCCCCTACGCCTTTGATGATGGCAGTTGGATAGAACCGTCCAACCCCATGAGAGAGCATCGCAGGAATGGCTTGAAACAGTCTGCCAATCTTGCCCGTCTTGTCTATTTTGCGGAAATCGTCGAAGTAAAGTTTCAGTATCTTGCGTTTGACCATATCGACCGACCGCAGGTTTTTCGTTTTAAGATACTCGCTCACCGCTTGCGGCATACCGCCCACGAGCATATACAGACGCAAATCGCGCATATACTGTCGGTTTAGGTCGTCACCCATGGAGCGATTTCTTTCAAGCGACTGCCGCAATAGTGGAAGGGTCGCTGTGTCGCCCATTGCCCAACGAAATTCCTCATAATTCATCGGATACATTTCAATGGTGTCCTCTTCGCTTGGTATGGTGATATATTCTGTATTCTGTTTGATACTAATGAGCGAACCCGTCTCGATGTAGTCGTATCTGCCGTCTTGCACCAAGTATTTGATAGCTTGTCGGGCCATAGGGCATTTTTGCACCTCATCGAAGATGATGACCGACTCGCGTTGGTACAAGGTTGTGTGATAGGTGCTTTGCAAGAACAGAAAGATAAAATCCAAGTCCGTTAAATCATCGAACAACGACTTGACGCGCTCTGAGGCTTTGTTGAAGTCAATCAGGATATACGACTTGTATTCTTGTTTGGCAAATTCTTCCACGACAGTCGACTTGCCGATGCGGCGTGCGCCTTCCACAAGCACTGCGCTTCTGCCGTCGTTATCCTGTTTCCATTGTCGAAGTTGCTGGTAAATCTTTCGCTGAAAAATGTATTCCATTCCAATTGGTTTCTTAAACGCGATGCAAAGATAGTAAAAACAATTGAATATCATGCAAAAACGACAAAAACTTATATCTTTCCCGTTGATTTATTACTGAAAAACACTATTTCTCCCCGAAATCTTATTGGCAAAAATTCTATCGTTCCCCGAAATTTTATCCGCCTGCTCACTTTTGCCGTTTTACATGACCATGTTTTTGTAGTTTTACCCTCTATTTCCTGTGGAAAGTCGAAAATTTTAGTACATTCCGCAGCGGATAGGCGTGTTTTTTGACATGAATGTCCACAAATTATCCATGAATTGTCCATGAATTATTTTGAAAATACGTGGCAAATTCGTGGTAATTCGTGTAAAAAACCTGCTATCTTTCACTATAATTCACTACATTCCCTTGCCGCCAGGCGAAAAGCCTCTATTTTCGCGCCATGCAAGGCAAGAATGAAGATATGACCAACGAGCAGTCCGCTTTTCCTCTTTTTTTTGATACGGTTTACCAGAGCCATCCAGCGGAATGCGAAAGGTTGGGACGCGCTCTTTGTTTATGCCTTGGCTGGAACGAAAGAAAAATGAAGGTTGATGTGCTGGCGTGAAGCTAGTGCCTCAGTTTCCCAGCCTTCTCACATAATTGAACAATGCCGAATCAGGGGAACTATAAGCGAAAAAGTTGCGCCCGACACGTAATTAGGGATAAGACAATGCATATCAATGATTTCAAAAGCCAGTCATCGATGAATGTGACAAACGGACTTCTTGACAACGTATGGCAATGTTCCAAATGCGGAGCCACTTCAATGATAGGCCCCTTCCCGCTGCGCGGATGCCCAGCAAGCAATGGAGGGTCACATTATTGGAGAAAAGTAAGCTAAAGAAAGCGGAACAGAATCCGAAGAAAAAAAAACCGTCGAACAGAGCATTAGTCTGAAAAATGTCTATATTTGCAGCGAGTTGGGGGAGAAATGCTGTGCATTCAGCGAAGCTAAATCCCGACTCAGCAAGGAAGGCATTCTGAGTTCCTGCCTGTAAAAATCGCCAAACCATACGGGGAACGAAGGACTAATGCTCACCTTTCGTTTTGAAGTCAATAGGTGCAAACACCTTATTGATCATAAGCGAGCGTGGGATATTTGTTTCTTCGATCCGTTCCGTAGAAGGTGTTTGGCGATACCTACAGGCAGACGGCTTGACAGAATCGAGTCTCACGCTTTTCTTGTGCCATAAAAACAAAGTAAAAGCCTGTCTTGGTGAGACTTGCAGACTGCAATAAACTGAAATGAATGAGAACAAACGAATTTGCAAAAATTAGTAAACTTGTCAGTATTATCATTGAGAGATATAGAGAAGTTCGGGAAGCATGTGGAATTACAGATGATGGATGGCATAGCCGAAGCATAGAGCGTTTAGCAAAACCATTTCTCAAGGGTTATTTCACTCTGGCAATTGTTGGGAAAGTTAGTTCTGGGAAATCAACATTCATTAATGCACTTCTTGGATGTAAGAACCTTCTTCCTACAGGACATGACCAAACGACATGTGGAGTAACATATATTGAGTATGGAGACACGCCAGAAGTTACTCTTACTTTTGGTGACGGTCACCAGGTTGTTATTAAAGACGATATAAGTGGTAAAATCAAGCCACATGTTGCAATACCCGAAAAGTATCATCACCTTCCAGTTAATAACATTGATGATATGATTTTAGGCGGTTTTGATTTCAATAAGATTTGGGAAGCCCGTAAACAATTGGAAGAAGAAACGCTTTGTCCTTCAATTGACAAAAAGTTACTTAAAGATTATGTGGACCATCGTAAGAAAAAGGACATTGCCGTTGAAGTTCACATGAAGTATCCTTTTAATGAAGAATTGAAAGGCTGGAGAGTTATTGATACTCCTGGTATAGGTGCAATTGGTGGAATTGAAACGCGGACAAGGCAATTACTTGCAACACAAAAAGAAGATGGCTCTCGAGAAGTTGATGCAATTATATTTTTGCAGGACGGAAGCCAAACTTTGGACCAGACAGACTCCAAGAAATTTGTCAAAGAACAACTTGACAATTTTACAGAGGCTGACAAAGAACGTCTTTTCTATGTGTTGACCCATAGTAGTTCTTCTGATTTCCTTAATCATAAAGAAGGCAAGATTGATTTTATCAATCAAAACTATGGAGACAAAATCAAGTGCTTGACGTTCGCAGATAGCTTGCTATACATCTTTTTGAACGACCTTGAAGGCAGCGATGTTGACTTAAAATACTATGATGATTTTGAGAAACCTGAGGATTGGGCTAATGATGAATGGGATGTTATAATGGGCATCTTGTTTAACGCGAGACGTCACCTTAAGAAAGCTGGAGACACATTCAATAATGACACGATGTTAAGAGTCCTCCAAGAATGGGCTCATTTCGACAATCTTAAAGTTGAAATCAACCATTTCGTAAAAACCGAGAAAGAAAAGACGTTACTGAGGCTTTTTAGCTTGATTGCTTCAGATTATCTTAGTTTTAGAAATCAACTTGACAGAGACAACAAACTTGTTGACGGAGATCTTAAAACTATAAACGCAGAGATTAAAGCGGTAGAAGAAAGAAGGAAAAATTACAATGTTCTTGCACAACAGGCAGACAATTTAATAAAGATTGACAAAATCAATGCGGAGTTTGATTTCATCAATAAAGAATTGCAATCCATCGACTACTTAAACAATATTGCTGCCATTAGAACTTCTATTACCAATCTGTTTGATAGCGTCCAAAAAAAGGAAAAAGAAGTTGTTGATAGTATTATAAACATTTTTTCTGATTTTTTTAAGGGTTTTGACTCAAAAGATACAGTCATAGAGTCAATTGATTTCGCCGCAATAGAAAATGAGGCTACCAGCAAGAGTCAAGAAACTTATGAGGTTTCACCTGAGCGAGTAATCACCCATACTTCTAAACCAAATGAAATAATTCCAGCACAATATGACACAAGAACAAACCCTACTGATAAGTTGAGAAATTTTAAAGCGCTTGTGTTAATGCGTGCTCGAAGTAAAAGAGACAAGTTCTTGCTTCAGCTAACTAAAAAAGTGAACAATATGCGAAATCAAGTTTTTGATGAACTTGATGCCAAAATCAAAGAAGAATTGGCACGCTTGGAGAGCCTAAAGACACAATTATCTAGAAAAGAAGAATTTAAGGCCGAGAATGATAAATTTATATCGGATTCTTATGTTGCATCAAAAGAACTAATTAAACTTGCCCAAGATTATGGATATGAATTCTAAAACAAAAATCATGATGGATCTCGTACGTTTAGAAACAGAAGTCCGTCAAAAAGCGACAGAATATCTGGACGTTATAACTGAAGATAATTTGAAAGCTTTTGCTGAATCAACTAAATTTATAGCCCAGTCTGTGCTTGAAAATTATATTCTAAGCATTGACGACCTTTATACAAATGGAGCATTAAAGATTAGTAATGATGAGATTTACAATAGGTTTAGTGATTTTCATGATGGGTATCGTGCACAAATGAAGAAATGGGCAAAGGAGAATGAAATTATCATACGTGAAATGAAGATCTCGCCGACACTCAAGAATCTTGAACCAGAATCTGAAGATATTATAAAAAAAACATTAACTATTGCAGGAGTCGGAACTCTTATTGCTGTTGGATTATGTATCTTTGCTGAAGTTGAAGTATGGGTTGTTGTTGTTGCAGAGTTGCTTGTACTTGCAGTTGCTGTTTATTTCTATAAGCAAAGTAAAGAAGCACAAAAAGAAGAGAATGCATCAAGAGTAAAAAAATATGAAATGCAAATTGAGCAAGAGAAGACTTGTCTCGTTGATGGGCTTATTAATGACTTGAAAAAATGGCTCGATAATGCAGAACAATATTCGCAAAATGTTATTTCAAAATTTGGAATTTAACGGCTATGGAAACTAATTACAATGATGAGCCGCGACCTAATATGGATGTCGCTCAACAATCAACAGACAAAGATACCAATAATATCCAAACTATTCAATATGAAAGTATTGAAAAGGCAGAACTTGTTGAGGCGAGTCAACAAGTGTTTGACAGCATGGTAACTCGAGATTTTTTGCATGAATTAAGTTCATGTAATGTAATACCTCTTGAAGAATCCTCCTTGTACTCAGCGGTAAGATGGTATCGCGTGGATAAAATTATCGTGGAGAAAAATGTTTTCTTCACCGATAAATTATCTATGCTTTATATGTCTCTTCATAAATGCGCAAGAAATGTTATTCTAGCGTTGAACAAACAAAAAGATAGAGATATTGAACTATATCTTGGAGTTAGAGACTATTTTGGTAAAAGTAGGGTGTCTGGTGAAGTTCTAGAAGCAGGTCTTAAGGGCTTTTTTCCTGGCCTTGGTTTTAAGTCAAGCAGAATTCCAGAATTGGTTTTCCCCACCCCCAGTGTTTCTTCTGTTTCTGCAATTGCATCTTTGCGCGATAACAAAAAAGAAGGTTTTGTACAAGGTATAGAAAGACTTATCAATGCTACATCTTCAATTCATCAATTCAGAGCATATTTTATTGCTGATAGCGTGGGGGATAGAGAAGCGACTGATATGATTAATGCATTTAATCAACTTTATTCAAGTCTTTCCCCTGCTGAAACTCTGCAAACGACTTTTAATGAAAGTGAAACAGAAGGAATCTCAGAGTCTTTTACTGAGAATTTTTCTCAATCGATTGGAGAATCCATTTCAAAAACAGTGACTCATACAGATGGCTATTCTGATACTCAAACCGAAAGCAAAACAGATTCTAAAGGTAGTAGTGAGAATTTCAGCAGAAATGTTTTAGCGTCAATTTGGACTAAAATATTTGGGGGACGAACAGGGGGAAGTGAAAACAAAAGTGTCGGTTATACACATTCAAATGCAATAGGAAAAAATTTCTCAAACTCCGAAGCTAACCAGAAGGGAACAAGCAAAAACATTACTAAAGGTAATACTAAACAAAAAGGATCAAACAAGTCTTTTACAAAAGGAGTCTCCAAGCAAATTACATATAAAAACCGTACTGTTAAGCTTTACCTAGACATTCTTGACAAACAGCTTGAAAGACTGCAAAATGGTAGACCTTTTGGGCTGTGGTCGGTAGCGACCTACTTTGTCGCTAATGATCCAACCACAGTACAACAATTGTCAAACATTTATAGAGGGGCTATTATCGGAGAAGAAAGTGGATTAGAAACCTGTGCGGTAAATACCTGGACAAACGATGATAGCATCAAAGAGATATTCCATTACTTAAAAAACAGCCTGCACCCACGTTTCGATTTTAACTCATTAGACGTTTCTGCAGGGTCAGTCGTAAACAGCAAAGAGCTTGCAATACATTTGTCTTTACCACAGTCGTCGGTGCCAGGCATACTTGTTAGGGAAGAACAATCTTTTGGAAGAAATGTGCCGGAGGAACTATCAGAAGACACTTCCATTGGTTTAGGGAAAATCCTTCATTTAGGAGAAGTGAGCGAAGACAATGAAGTTCGTCTTGACATTGCATCATTGAATAAACATGCTTTTGTTACCGGCACGACTGGTAGCGGCAAGTCGAACACACTTTATCAACTGATTTCAGGTTTGAATAAAAAAGGTATTAAATTCCTTATCATAGAACCTGCAAAGGGAGAATATAAGCATGTGTTTGGTTATCGTGAGGATGTAGATGTATATGGAAGCAATCCGAAAAGAACGCCTCTGTTTCATATCAATCCCTTTGAGTTTCCCGAAGAGATAGATGTTTACCAACATATTGATGCCCTTGTAGAAGTATTTAACGCTTGTTGGCCGATGTATGCAGCAATGCCGCAAGTGCTGAGCCATTCAATAATAGAGGCCTATAAGTCCTGTGGTTGGAATATGGATCATTCGTTAAATAGACGAAAAAAGTTTCCCACCATTGAAAACGTTCTTGACTGCCTCAAAAAGTACATTAATTCTTCGGAGTACTCCCAAGACACAAAAGGCGACTATAAAGGTTCTCTCGAAACAAGACTCCAATCATTATGTGATGGTACTGTAGGAAGGATTTTCAAAGGAAAACCAATTTCTGATGAAGTTTTGTTTAATGGCAATGTGATTATTGATTTGTCGGAAGTAAGATCGTCAGAAACGAATTCCCTCATTATGGGATTGCTTGTGTTGAAACTTAACGAGTTCAGAAGTTCTGAAAATAAAGGCATGAACCAACCACTGCGACATGTCACTGTTTTGGAAGAGGCCCACAACCTGCTGAAACGTACTTCCACAAATCAGATTGCTGAATCCTCAAATGTGGCAGGAATGGCAGTCGAAAAAATTGCCAACAGCATGGCTGAAATGAGGACCTACGGAGAAGGTTTCATCATTGCCGACCAATCGCCATCCATGCTTGACTTATCAGCAATTAGAAACACCAATACAAAGATAATTATGGCATTGCCAGAAAAAGACGACAGGGAAACGGCGGGCAAGTCAGTTGGATTGGATGATAAACACATTGAAGAAATCTCAAGGTTGAAAACTGGCGAAGCCATAGTTTACCAATCGGGATGGGAAGAAGCAGTGAAAGCAAAGATTGATTTGTATGTTACCCCAGAACAACCGTGGGAATACAAACCAGAGGAGTCGATAAGTGAACGTAATTATTGCGCTTTAAACAAAATTTGTCAGCTTTTAGTATCTTCTTATACTATGGTAGACGCTGAAATAAACTGCCAAGAGCTGTTAGATTTACTTGTCGCTGCTGAAATTCCTGTTGGGCGATATAATCGAATCAAGGAGAAACTATATGATGTGGTAACTACTGATGACGTTGCTTTTATTTTTGCGACGATGATAGGCACTGAGATTTTTGAGTCGGCCAAATCATTGTCTGACATTTCGCTTTTCAACGCGAAGATTACAAGAAGTTTGTCCGATACATTGGGGATTGCAAATGACGAAGGAATGAACGTCTATGTCAACATGTACATGAAAGGATGCAGCCAAATGTCTGAGACCCCGTTCTATGAAGGCTGGTTAGAATCAACATTTAAAAACAAATGAAATGATAGAGTTTATTGGAAAAGCAATTGAAGTTGCTGAAAAAGCAGTAGAAAAAGCTATTGAGATAAGAGAGGCTGCAAAAGCCCAAGATGTTTCTGCTATATCGAAGTTTGAATATGCTTCGACCCAATTCAAGGAAGGATTATCGGATGAGGCACTAAAAGCAAGAGTTGAAGCCGCTGCACATAGTGCCTGCAAGTTTTTCGAGATTCCTGATGCTGATTTGATTGAAGGAGATGCCATTGGTGTGTACAGAGAATGTGACATTTTCTTGGATAAGGATGTCTTTGAATACAGCCTTGACCAATTCAAGGACATGAAATGCGTATCTTTTGAAGATATGACAAAGGTATGGGCGCATGAATGTGGTCATCGGATTCTCCGCATGGATTTCCCTTCAGCATGGGCACAAGAATTAGGTGCCGATTTCTTTTCGGGTGTCAGGTCTGAGATGCTTGGCCTTCCCACGAGCAACTTTGAGAAGGTGCTTGGATCGACTACGGGGTCAGCTACGCATCCAGTCGGTAGTCTTAGGGTACAAGCCATTCAATTTGGAAGAGAAGTAGTTCGTGGTTTTCAAGAAAAAGGCATTACTCCAACTATTGAGAACTGTAAGGAGGCTTTTGCTAAATCACCTTTTTCTGAAATCACCTATGAGAATTACAGTACTCCTCAATTCACTAAATTTGTTGATGAAAAAGGTCATTTTAAAATCAAATTGAAATTAGATGACAGCGGCAAAACTTATAGTCAAAATGGGGAGTTGGTCCCAAACAATGAATATAGATTGAATGGTTATACATACCGAACAGATGAGGTAGGAAGAATAACTCAAGTAGAGGGAAAGATTCAACTTCCACCGGAAAAAGTGGACAGAGACAATCTCCCTGAAATCAAGGATAAGCGAGAAACAGATCACAAAGGACATTTAATCGCACATGAACTTGGAGGAGCAGATACTGAAGGGAATTTGGTTTCAATGGATGGAAAGTTGAATCAAGGCGATTATAGAAAAATGGAAAATGAAATCAAAAGAAGTGTTGAAGAAGGTAAAGATGTTAGAGTTAATATAGAGGCTGAATATCGAGACGATTCTCATCGGCCATCCTCATTTAATATGAGTATTGATATTGACGGGGAACATACTGAAAAAGTGTTTATTAATGAATCAAAACAATAAAAAATGGAAACTATTTATTCAAAAGTAGGATTGACTTTGTTTAATGTGCTACCCAATGGATGGGAAAAAGCGATTCTTTATGCACAAATAACAGAAAGCTCGTATGAATTGTTCTATTATGCCAAAGTGAACGGCGAATTTGTCAACAATTTTGATTTGGAAAAAGAAGGACTTGGTGTTGATAGACAAGAAGTAAGAAAATACTTTAGAGAGATTTATGAGATTCTCCTGCCTGATTATAGAAAAAAGCAGTGGTATGCTATGACTTTTATTCTCTCAAAAACAGGAAGTTTTTCTGTGGATTATGAATACACAGATTATTCTGAAGATACTTTTTCTTATAAAAAGATTTGGAAAGAGAAATATATAAAGAAATAATATTGTCTAGCTGTTATTTAATACTGTCAGATTATGGATAGGATTGTAAAAACAGCATAATAGTTTCATGTAATGAGAATTATCAATAGAACAAAATCTTTAATTATAGATAAATATATACTGAAATACAAGTATATTATAG
>R22__coassemble_1193_pt1 | contig 13649 bp, 16 predicted proteins | sample R22__metabat2_low_PE_022 | metagenome-assembled genome bin R22 | reverse complement strand
TCGCTGTCGTGCAGAATCGAGTAACGGGCAATGTCCTTGCTGGTCTCGCTGCACAACACAATGCCAATGGTCGGGTTGTCGCCCTCGGTGCGCTTCAGGTCGTCATACATCCGCACATACATGTCCATTTGTCCCACGTCTTGGTGGGTGATTTGTCCTTTTTTCAAGTCGATGAGGACAAAGCATTTCAAGAGATAGTTGTAGAAAACAAGGTCGATGTAAAAGTCGCCCATGTCGGTGAAGATATGCTGCTGACGGGCCACAAACGCGAATCCACGCCCCATCTCAACCAAGAAATCCTGCAAATGCGAAATCAGGCCTTTTTCCAACTCCGTTTCCGAAAAGTCGGTGTCATGCTTGAAGCCGAGAAATTCAGCCATAATAGGGCTTTTCAGAATCTCTAATTTGTCAGGAACCGCCTTGTTTTCAGGGCTATCCAAAATCTGCGGCTGCTTGAAATGCCGCTCGAAATATTGTGTGCTGATGTTACGGTCGAGGGTGCGCACACTCCACATTTCTGTTGAGGCAGTTTGCAAATACCATCGTGCGGCAACGGGGTTTTCAACTCGCAAAGCCGTGCGATAATGCGACCAAGTCAAATTCTGCACACGCGTGTGCAGAATTTTTAAATCATTGAAAGTCAAATAGAACTGTTTGAATAGCCACAGATTCCTAACGCTAAACCCCTTGCCGTATGATTTGGTCAGTTCTTCGGAAAGCATTTCAATCAACTGCGTTCCATATTCGGCGCGTTCCTTGCCATTTTGCTCTTGCTCCACGATGCGTTGTCCTATGCGCCAATAGGTCTCAATCATCACGGCGTTCACGGCTCCGTAGGCCGCATTGCGCCCTTGTTCCACCAGCCGCTTGATATCGCCAATGAAGGATTCAGTGTTGCTATGTAAGGTCAGGTCCGCCATATCGTTTCGAACTTTGCAAAGATACAAATTATTTCGAAATCCAACCCTCAATTTGCAAAACGGGTGGTTTTATAAATGCATATCTCTAATTCGGCATCAAGAACAATGGCACATCCAACACGACAGAAATCCTTGCAAATGTGGATAGCTTAAGGTTGTGACAACCGACGCAAAGGTCAAGAAACCCTTGCGGCGGTTTAGTCATTAAAACTACGACTTACCCTATTTTCTTTGCTCAAACAGCCAATCCCTAACGGGTGCCAGTTTATAGGCGTAGTCGAACGAAGCCATGTGTTCCATGCCTTGGCCCGATTCGGGAAGAACTGAGCCTTTTTCCCACACAATGAAGTTGATGTTGCCGCCTTTATTGATGAGCGCTTGAGCCAATGAGTCTTGTTCTGTTTGGGGAAGTTTTGCGCTCCATGTGGCGGAATGGATTTCAACGCCTTGGTTTTCAAACAATTTTGTAAGGTTGCGCATTCCTTCAGAAGCCCTTTCGTCGCCGCCTGCCACGATATAGAAGAGCTTTTTCTGCCCCAAAGAGTGCATCAAAGTGGTGTCCCACTGGCAACTGACGAACAGCGAAGCGGCAAACAAATCAGGATGCTCAATGTTGAAATGGAACGACATCATGCCGCCCATCGACTGGCCTGTAGTATAGACGCGGCTACGGTCAACATTGTAGTTTTCCATCACAGACTGCAACATGCGGATGGTAATCTCCACCTCGTCACTTTTCACCTCGCCCTCGCCGACAGTCCATTCCGTGTATTGCGGCACCAACACAAACGAAGGATGCTTCTGTTGGTCACGGTTGGAGGCGAACTCCAAAGCACCATAACCTTGGGAGAGCGGTGTAGTGACATCTTTGCCAACGGTGCTGGCATCGGCCATGAAAAGTACCAATGGATAGCTTTGCTTGCCGTCGTAAGCATCGGGGACAAACAGGTTGTACTGCATCGTCTTACCCGTTTCGGCATCTTCATAAATGAATTGCTCGAACTTGTCGAAAGACTCGTTTTTCAATGCGGCATAGACGGAATCCGTGTCTTTGTTCACCATCATCCCGTTGCCGTTTCGCGGCTTTTTGTCGTCAAAACTCTTGTCGCCGTCCTTTCTTTGGGCGCAAGCAGCCAAGCATAAAGCCACGACTGCCATTAAAACAAATACTCTTTTCATAATGTTGATGGAGTGTTTCGAGTCGCAGCTCTGGTCTCTACCAAGACCTTTTTGGTTGATTTAAAACTGCTGCAAAGGTATGAAAAATATCATAAGGCCTATGCTTGAATAAGGATTCTTTGATTACTGCGGAAGCATCTGCCCCTTCCTAGTTGTGCCTCAGTTCCGACTATCTGAACAAGGTCTGCCACCGCATCAAACAAGTCTGGATGTTTACTAAAACAAGCAAATTCACTTCCCCGCTAGCCAGCACCCCGCCGCCATAACGATCGTGGCAAGGATGAAAATCCAGCCGATGGGCTCACCCAAGATGACCACCGAGAGGAAGGCTCCGATGAACGGCGCCAAAGCGTAGTAGGTGCTTGTCTTGGCCGCCCCGATGCCCCGTTGGGCAAGGGTGTAGAAGAAGATGCTCAACCCGTAGGCCACAAAACCGAGCATCAAGAGGATGACCAAATGTCTCCACATCGGGAATGCTTCACCTAACGATAAAGCAATGCTCAAGGCACCCAAGCCCGAACCAAAACCTTTCACCGTCTCGATTTCCATTGGGTCCTTGTCAGCGATGCGACGTGTACAGTTGTTTTCCAAACCCCAGCAAACGGTGGCGCCGAGTACCAATAGAGACCCTTTGGAGAAACGTAACGCATCTGCCGCCGACGAACCGTCCAATGAAAGCAGAATGCTGGCCACCGTTACCAAGGCGATGGCGATCCAAAGCCGCTTGCCTACCTTCTCGCGGAAGAACAACAATGCGATAAGGGCAGTGGCCACAATCTCGAAGTTGTTGAGCAACGCGGTGTTGGCCGCCGAGTTGATGCGCAAGCCGTACATCATCAGAATCGGGGCAACGATGTCGAGGGCGACCATCGCCGCCGCGTAAGGGATATCCGCACGGGTCAGCCGCTCTTCCTTGACACCCTTTTTGAATCTGTACCTTATCAGCATCATCAAGCCCATCCCGATGCCTGCGCCGAGATAGAGAAAGGCCGTCACCATCGTGGGCGGCACGTTCTGCAACAGCAGCTTCGAGACAGGCGTGCTGATCGCATATAGTGCCGCCGCAAGAATGGCGAAAATGATGGATTTGTTCTCCTTTTTCATTTTCAGTAATTCGTCAAATTCGTTCAATTTGCCGTTTTACAAGCGGAATCCGTTCAGTTCCGACAAGGTAAGCTCCAAATCGCGCTGCGCCTGCAACTGCTTCTCGTAGGCCGAAAGGTAATATTCGGTTTCGAGAAGATAGTTGAGCAACGGCATCTCGCCCGAGATGTAGGCTTTGTATAGCAGGTCGGCATTGTTGTGCTGGCTGAAAACGGCGGCCATAAACTCCCAAGTGTAACGACCTGGTGCCACGTAAACGGTCACAGCCGGACGGTTGTGGCCAAGGTAGTTGCCGATGCCGCCCCAGCCGATGGTCATGGCGTTGTTCTGCGTGGTGTCGCCACTACAAACGAGGAGGTTCTCGGTGAACCAGGAGAAGCCGTTTTTCTCAAACGCTTTCTGCACGTCAAAGGCAGTCAGTTCGTTGTTTTCCTTATCCATGTTTTGTTGTTCTTGTTCTTGTTTTTGTCGGTTGCAGCCCGTAGCCATCATCAAAGCCATAGCCACGATAAAAAACACCTTCTTCATTTGAATTGAATTTGCCGCAAAAGTACAAATTTATATTATCTTTGCAAAAACAAAGCAAACAACATGGAAACCAGAAAACACATAGCATCAGAAAAGCTAGAAAACGGCACACACAACTGCGCCCAAGCCATCATTTGCACCTACGCTGACCTAATCGGAATCGATGAAGAAACCGGTCGTAACTTGGGCAACGCTTTTGGCTCGGGCATGGGCAACATGGAAGGCACCTGTGGCGCCCTTGTCGGGGCAGGCATCGTCTTGGGATTGGCCACCAAGGACAAAGCAAACGCAAGAAAAAGCATGAGGCAAATCATGACCCAGTTCCAGCAACGCAATGGTGCCACACAATGCAAGATGCTCAAGGGCGTCGGTACGGGCGTGGTCCTCCGCCAATGCTCCGACTGTGTGGCCGATGCAGCGGAGTTTTTGGAAGAACAATTGTAGTTGAATTTGCTGCAAAAGTACTATCTTTGCCGAAAATTTAACTACGTTGAATCTAACGATTTCAAAACCATTCAATCATGAATCAAAGAATAGCCATCCCCACCAATGAGGGCAAACTGTGGCAGCACTTCGGGAAAGCGCCACAAGTCACCTTTTTCAATGTAGAAGACGGAAAGATCGTTGATCAACAGGTACTGCAAGCGCCAGAGCATGAGCACGGTGCCATGCCGAGGTTCTTGGCTGAACAAGGTTGCACTGATGTGCTTTGCGGTGGAATAGGTCAAGGTGCTGTTAATCTACTGAACCAGTTAGGTATAAGTATCCACGCTGGTGCACCCGAGCTTCCTGTGGAACAGGTCTTGTCGATGTTTCTCAACGGCACCATCGTTTACGGTGACCCCAGCTGTCATCACCACTGCGAGGGACATCACCACGAATAAAAAACCGCCGCAAAAGATAACCTTTGGCGGCATACAGTTTCAATCTTTAAAAGAGTCACACTTGTTTGCCTAAGTCATAAGCCTCCTGCAACTTGGCATTGCCTTCAATCTCTTTCGGTCCGCCTACGCCACCGCAAAAGATATGACCTTTGAGACTTGACTTGCCATAGCAGTCGATCCAGCCGGTGAGGCCACTCTCGGCGCGCTTCGGCACGAACTCCTCGGCTTCGGCAGCCGTGGTCAGCAGATAGATGTCACGGAACTTGTAATCTTTGGGATACATCGCGTTCATGCGGTCGATGAGGGTCTTCATCTGGCCACTCATTTCGTAGTAATAGATGGGCGTGGCCCAGCAGACCACATCGGCGTTGAGCACGCTCTCCATAATGGCCGGCACGTCGTCCTTGATGACGCAGGCTCCCGTCTTTTGGCATGACAGACAGCCTATGCAAAACTTGATTTTCTTGCCTCTCAATGAGACGAGTTCCACTTGATGCCCAGCGGCTTCTGCGCCCTTGGCAAATTGCTCCGCTAAAGCATGGCTGTTCGAGCCGGGGCGGAGACTGGTTGAGATTACGATTACTTTTTTCATGGCTAAGACTTATCGGATGAAATTGGTATATTTCGTCACTTCCTTTTCAGGAAGTCCGTTGCGTTCGCGTTCGGCTGCGATGGCGCGGATGAGGAAGGCCATGTTGCGGCCCAAGATGCGCATAATCTGTACACCTTCTTCGTCTTTCATCACATCTTCCGGGGTGTGGCCGTGCACCATATTCCAATAGCGGCTGCTCACGACAGGCATCTCGCTGATGGTGAAGTATTTGTTGAGCCTATCGAAGGCTGCTGTGGTGCCGCCACGTCGTGCCGAGACGACGGACGCGCCCACTTTCATCCGCTTGTCGAACGGTGTGCTGAAAAACAGGCGGTCGAGCAAGTTGGTGAGCGTCCCGTTGGGGCCGCCGTAATACACCGGCGAGCCAACCACGGGGCCGTCGGCCTGCTCAAACTTAGTTGCCACTTCGTTCACCATATCGTTGAACACGCAACACCCTAGTTCAGCGCACTTGCCACAGGCGATGCAGCCACGGATGTCTTTGTTCCCAATGTGGACGATTTCGGTTTCTATGCCGTTTTTCTGTAACTCTTCCGCCACGATGCTCAAGGCGGTGAAGGTGCAGCCGTTAGCGTGCGGGCTGCCGTTGATTAGGAGTGCTTTCATTTTTAATTAATTTGCTGCAAAGGTATGAAAAATCTCATTCTAATGAGACAATAGGACTTTAGGCTTTCCGCTCGCTGACCACCATAAATAGCACAGCAGCGATACAGATGGCAATGCCGACAAGGATATTGGCGGTCATTGGCTCTGCAAACATCAGCGTTCCTACAAGTATGCCTGTTAGTGGCTCAAACACGCCTAAAACTGCAGTCTTTGTCGGGCCGATCAAACGCGTTGACATCGAAATGGTTAGCATGGAAATCATCGTGGGGAAGATGGCCAAACCGATGAGGTTCAGCACCTCCGTTGGTTGGTCGATGCCTTGAAGGATAGGCGTTCCATCGATGATTTGATACGTTAAAAACAACGTTGCACCGACTACCAAGGCATAAAAGGTCAGCGCGTGCTCGGAAATGTGCTTGATGCGTTGCGAACGGTTGACGATGATCAAGAAGCAGGAATAGCTGAGTGCTGACAGGGCTGCCAACACCATCCCAGCCCAATGCAGCGTTACGCCGCCACCTGGCCAACTGAGCACCACTACGCCGCCCACAGTGGCGGCAATGCTCAGCCACACCTGCCATGTGGGATAGACTTTCAGAAACAGCATGATAACGGCCACGAAGATGGGATAGAGATACACCAAGGTGGTGGCCAGTCCAGCAGGAATAAACTTGTAGGATTCAAACAAAGTGACGCTGCTGGCGGCAAACAAGATCCCGAGCACAATCAGCAGCCGAAACTCCTTCCACGTCGCTTTGAAGGTCTCTTTTCGCAGCAGCATCCATCCACCCAGAAGCAGGGCCGAAATGGCATAACGGAAGAACAGCATGGACAGTACCGGTACGCCACCGTCCAGCAACGGCTTGCCAAACAGCGGATTCAAGCCGTATGAAACACCAGCCATGATTCCTGCTGCAAAACCTAAAAGTGTTCGTTTATTGCTTTTCAAAATGCATCGATGTTTTTGGGGCTGCAAAAGTACAAAAACTAAACTAGCCAATGCTCCCCTTCTTCAAGAACTCCGCCAGCGGGATGTGTAATTTTGTTGATTACAATGAACAAAATGAAAAATTTTAAAATTTTGTTCATTATAATGAACGGTTTTATCAAAATACAAGTTGGAAAAGCCTCAACAATTTATTCTTCATCTTTCGCATTAGGCACCGCAAAAATAACCGTCAGCACACCGATGGCTCCGACGATGGGCACGATGATGCGAGCCACAGAGCCTTTAGGGATAAAGACAAAAGTCGAAAGCAGCACCATCGCCACCATGATGCCACAGGCACCGGCTTTTTGCGCAACGGTCATCCCGCCGCGACGGCGATAACTGCGGATGTAAGTCCCTAACCATGACTGCAATAGCCATTCTTGCAAGCGTGGCGAGGAGCGGTAAAAAAACCACGAGGCCAACAACAGGAAAGGCGTGGTGGGCAATCCCGGCACCACCACACCTAAGGCTCCAAGGCCTACGCAAAGCAAGCCTAAAATGATGTAAACTAGGCGTTTCACTTACGCTAAAACTGTTTACTCCTTATTTATCTTCCAGCATCTTTTGTATGGCTTCCTCCATCATGTCGGGCGTCACCATAGGCTCGAAGCGGAGAATGGTCTTGCCGTCTTTGGAAACCAGGAACTTGCCGAAGTTCCAGCGGATGGCGTCGCCTTTGTCGAAGCCCGTGCCGGTCTTTTGGTGGATTTCGTCAAGCATTGTCGCAAACTCCTCGGTGCCCTCGGGATAGCCTTTGAAAGGCGCTTGTTTCTTGAGGTAGGTGTAGAGCGGACTCTCCGCTTCGCCGTTGACGTCAATCTTGTCGAACAGCGGGAAGGTGACTTTGTAGTTCAGCGAGCAGAAACTCTGTATCTCCTCGTTGGTGCCAGGCTCTTGTTCCAAGAATTGGTTGCAGGGGAAGGCCAAAATCTCCAGCCCTTGGTCCTTGTACTTCTGGTAAAGGGCTTCAAGGCCTTCGTACTGCGGGGTCAAGCCGCATTTGCTGGCCACATTGACGATGAGCAGCACCTTGCCTTTGTAGTTGGCCAACGACACATCGCTTCCATCCATGTCTTTGACCGTGATGTCGTAGATGCCACTGGTCTGCTCGACCACAGGCTCAGGTTCAGTCGCAATTTGGGCGGTCTTGTTGTTCTGGTTGTTGCAGCTTGCGGCCATCATCAGAGCCACTGCTGCGAGAAAGAATGCTTTTTTCATTTTGATTAGGATTTAGTGATTATGGTTATTTCAGCACTTTTATAACTTGTTTACGAGAGGCCGTTCCTTTCGTCAGCCTCGTGATGTGGTCGACTAAAAACTCCAGTGACTCCTCTGGGGTGCGGTTGGTGTGGAGCGTGGTGAAGTCTTCGAACAGCGACTCGGGCGTGCAGAAATACGACACCTGCCAGCCGTTGTAAACCTGTTCGGGTCCTCGATACACCCGCTCAATGGCTCCCGTGACGACGCGGCACTGCTGCATCAGTTTGCCTATGGCTGCGTCGGCTTGGCCTTTCTTCACACCAAGCAAAGCACGCACCTCCTTGATGGTGATGCTGCCTTGCTTTTCGATGTATTCCATGATGCGCTCGCCGTTCTTGTCGGGTGTTGTCGTAGCGCGGCGGATGTTCATCAGTTCGCGGTAAAATGGGACCGTCGCGAAGGCAGCTTTTCCTCCGCAGAGGAACTTCCCGTAGGCGATGCCGCCATTTTGCAGGCAGTCGATCTTCCAGTCCCACGGCCCGAGCGAGTCCTCCTCGCCGTCAAACCAAAACCCAGGCTGTGTGAGTTCCTTGATGGAATAGCCCGGGATGGCGCTGGCGAAAAACGGGACGATGCCCAGCTCGCAGATGGCTCGCTCCATCGTCTCTGGACTGGAAATTTGAAGGCCGGTCATAACCGCATCACGCCTTGTTGAACTTCTCCTTGCCCTGCTTGCAGCGCGGGCATTTCCAGTCGTCGGGCAGGTCTTCGAAAGCCACGCCATCGTGCTCAGCAGGGTCATAGACATAACCGCAGATGGAGCAGATGTATTTACCAGAGGCCTCTTTCTTTGTAAAGTTCACTTCGGCAAGGGTGGTCGGCACAGGGTGGTCGAGGTCCATCACGCGTTTGGCTTCCAAGTTCTCATAGCCTTGTGGCGAGTGGGTAGAAAGATAGACTGTGGGATTGTTGCGCACAAACTCGCGCACGCGGTCCAAGGTCTCGCGGGCTGCAGACAGGTCGTCGTACACCACAGAAAGCTTGTTCTCATACAAAGCCTCGTCCACGTAGGTGATGTCGGCCTGGAACATATAGAACAGGCCATCGTTCTCGGCAATCACGAGGCTGTTGCCATTGGTGTGTCCTTTGGCCTTGATGAACCACACACCGTCACAGATCTTCTGGCTGTCGGGGAAGTTATGATACGCCCCATCGGTAAAGCTCACTGGCACCAGGTTGGGTAAACCCTGCAACTCGGCAGCCTGCATTTCGTCGGCATTCACATAGATCTTCGCATTCGGGAACGAACGGAGCTCGCCGCTGTGGTCGCTGTGGCGGTGGGTAAGGAGGATCTTGGTCACTTGTTCGGGCTTGTAGCCGAGGGCTTTGAAAGCGTCCATGTAGCTACAGATATCCTTTCCAGTGTAGGCTGCCGAGTTCTCGTCGGGTGCCTCTTCGGGTGTGCCTGTGGGAAGGCCTGTGTCCACCAAAATGACATCTTTACCCGTGTCAATCAGATAGTTCTGTAGGCTGCCGCGATAGCGGATGTTGCGGTCGAACTTATCGGGTCCTTCTTCGCCGCCAAAGGCAAAGGGCTGTGTATAGAACCCGTCTTTTCTGAATTTTACTGCTTTGATGTACATGTTCGATTAAGTTTAGTTTCATTTTAGGTGACAAAGATACAAAAAACCGCTATTCGGGCTATGCCCAATTACGGAATTTTGCGACGAAAAGCAATTCAACTTTTTCAATTTTATCTGAAATTTCCCCGATTAATTAGGAAACAAATTTGTTATTGAAAATTATTGCGTATTTTTGCAAAAATTTTCAGTAGCAAATGAAGGAAGTACAGAGAACAGATTATATCCAATGGCTTGATCGGAAAAAAGGCAATGGGCTGATAAAAATCATTACTGGTGTGCGTCGATGCGGCAAGTCGTATTTATTGTTCACACTTTTCAAAAGGCATTTGGTTGAACAAGGAATAGGCGAAGATCATATCGTAGCCTTGGCTTTGGATGATTTTGCAAACAGACAATACCAAGATGCTGAAGCTTTGTACAAATATGTTAAGTCGAAAATCACGGATGATGACCAATATTATGTCTTGTTGGATGAGATTCAACTTGTGACCGGTTTTGAGGCCGTGTTGAATGGCTTTTTGCATATCCCCAATATTGATATTTATGTAACGGGTAGTAACTCCAAGTTTCTTTCATCGGATATTGTGACCGAGTTTCGCGGGCGCGGTGACGAGATTAGGGTTTATCCGTTCAGTTTTGCCGAAGTGCATGAGATTTTTGAAGGAGACAAACATCGAGCATGGTCTGCTTACTGCCGTTATGGAGGGATGCCTCTCGTATGGGCAGCCTCAACCAACCAAGACAGAGAACAGTATTTAAAAAACCTATTTGAACAAGTTTATATTTCGGACATTATCAACCGTCATGACTTGCGAGGAAAATCCGAAATTGGTTACATTGTCAATATTCTTGCCTCATCAGTCGGTTCTCTGACAAACCCATTACGTTTGACCAATACATTCAAATCCGAATTGGGACTCAGCATTTCGCAAAACACTGTGAATTCGTATATCGAGTATCTTGTGGATTCGTTTCTGATTGAGAAAGTCAATCGGTACGATGTCAAAGGGCTGCGGTATATCTCTTCTCCTTTGAAATATTATTTTACAGATGTGGGGTTGCGTAACGCAAGGCTGAATTTCCGCCAGCAAGACGACTCTCATATCATGGAGAATATAATATACAATGAGTTGCTTCGCCGAAGATTTAGTGTCGATGTAGGTTGTGTTACGGTCAATGTAAAGGCAGAGGATGGAAAAATAGTGAGAAAACAATTGGAGGTGGATTTTATTGCTAACAGCGGAGACAAACGATACTATATCCAGTCGGCATTCGATGTGCCTACCATAGAGAAGCGTGAACAAGAAGAACGCTCACTTCTCAACATCAATGACTCTTTCAAGAAAATCATCGTTCAGCAGTCCATAGTCGAACCATGGCATAGTCAACAGGGGGTGCTTTACATTGGAATTGAGGATTTTCTGCTAAATGCCGAAAGTATGGATTTGTAAAAGGCTTTGTGCCGTCACCGAAATGACCATTACGCCTGAGGTGATTTTGGGGATGGTGAGGTGAAAATGGATTATTGTTTTGATGTAAAAGCATCTACAAATTAGGACAGATACAAAAAATCCGAAATTGTGCTTAGACTGGATTCAGGATTTAACATGAAAAGAATTCTGTGTTTTCTTTCTCATCGATTATTTCCCTATTTTTGCATTTGTAACTATTGCCTTAATAGAAGAGCAAAGACTAACTTAATCAAGACTTTAATACCATGGGAACAAGTGCTAAAAAAGACACTCTCAAAATAGAATATGATGGAACATATTATGGCGTTGTTGGCAAAAACAACAAAATAGTGGTTCCATTTGAATACGATGAAATCATCAGGACTTTCTCTTCAGGTCTCATCAATGTTTGCAAAAACGATAAATGGGGTTGTCTTGATTTAGAGGGCAATGTTGTTATTCCGTTAGTTTATGATTGGATTTTTCCTTTCGGAAAAGACCCTTTGGATACAACAGGTGCAAAACGGAAAGGCAAGTGGGGAATTATTGATCGTAAAGGAACCGATATTATTCCTTGTGTGTATGATGAAGAGATAGTTTTCAAGCATGATAGAGCAATTGTGTCTACAAATGGCAAAATGGGAATGATTGATAAAGAAGGGAATATCATCATTCCATTTGAGTATTTTTATGTCAAGCCGTTTACTAGGTCTTTAGAGTTAATCAAAGTAGCCAAAAATAATAAATGCGGTGTAATTGACATTTTGGGGGGAATCAGAATTCCAGCAATATACGATGAAATCTGTGATATTCGAGGAAATTTCTTGATTGTAAAGCAAGATGGTCTTTGCGGGATAATTAATACTAGAGGTAAAGTCTTTGTTCCAAATAAATATGTAAAGATTGAGTATTTTGTCCCTCAAGAAGGATTGTCAACTGATGAAGATTGTCAATTTCCACAAGATGCACCTGAAGACGTTTTTGCTGTTACAACTGGTCACAAATGGAAATATATAATTGTGAATGAGGAAATCGCCAATGAGCCAGAAGAGTATGATTGGACATCAGGGTTGTTATCTCATAATAGTTTTCTTGTCAAGCGGAACCATAAATTTGGCCTTGTTAGAAAGAATGGGCAATCGGTAATTCCTATTGAATATTCTCATATTAATCTCAACTCGGAATATATTATTCTTACAAAAGCAGGGAGGTGTGGTTTAACTGATTGGGAAGGAAATGAGATTGTTCCTGTATGTTACAAAGACATACGTATTTTGTCTGGCAAGTCTGCAATCCTAAATGATGATTCGCTTTCTTCATTATATTTTTTTGATAAGAATATAACCCCTCAAGAGTATGATAGTATTTCATATGTTTATGACAATTATTGTAAAGTGTCAAGAGATGGTAAATTTGGCATTATTGATGAAGATGGAAATACTGTCATTCCTTTGATATTTGATTGCCTAGGTTACTATGATTATATACGGAAAACCATGCCAGCAATCAAAGATAGTAAATATGGAATAATTGACATTAATGGACATTAATGGACATGAAATAATACCAATCATTTATGACCCAATTGAGGAACAGGACTTAATAGCCTATGGGAATGTGAACGATATGACAATAGAAATGTCACACATAGAAATATATATGGGTGCATATATTGCGATGATAATGAGATTGAAAGGTAAATGGGGAGTAATCGATTCTGAAGGGAAAGAAATAATTCCATTTATATATGATCAAATGGATTATTACGATAAGAAACTATTAGTTAAAGCCATAAATAAAATGGGCGTTATTTCGGTTGACGGGAAGCAAATAATACCATTATCATTTGATGAAGTTATACTCAATTACGAAGAAGGTCTACTATTGGCAAGAAAAAATAATCGATGGGGATTGATGGATAAAAATGGTAAGGAAATATTATCTTTTGAGTATGATTCAATAGAACCTGTTTTAGGAAAAATAATCGCGTCAAAGGGTGGCAAAAAAGGTGTTTTTAACAAAAAAGGAAAGCCGATTGTTCCATTAGAGTATGACGATATAAAAGCACCAGATTTCATGTCTGGGACATATTCGGTATGCAAAGATGGTAAATGGGGAGTGCTCAATAAAGATGGAAAAAGCATTACTCAACTAGAGTATGATAAGATTAATGACTATGGTTTTGCTTGTGGACGCCTTGCCGTGTGTAAGGATAATAAATGGGGATTCATAGATAGGAAAGGAGTAGAAGTTATCGAGTGTAAATACGATGAGGTATTTCAGTTCTTTGAAGAGAATCATTGTGAAGTAAAACTCAATGGCAAGAAAATCACAATAGATATTTATGGGAATGTATTATGAGGTTAACCGAAGAGTAAATAAGCAAACAATAAATAAAGCAATTGAATATGTTAATTAGAAGTAAGATAAGTATAAACGCCTGGCAAGCCCTGCGTGATGAAAGAGTAAAGAAATAAGGTAGTGTTTCAACCAGTGTGTCCGAAGTCTGTAGACTTCAGGGATGCGGTGC
>R22__coassemble_1192_pt1 | contig 13663 bp, 13 predicted proteins | sample R22__metabat2_low_PE_022 | metagenome-assembled genome bin R22 | reverse complement strand
GAAAACCCCGAGGATATCAGCATCTACACCACGGAGCAGTATGAACCACCCACCCACGCCACCCCCGCCACCCCCCTCATCAGCGACGAGTCGAGAGTGTATAAAGGCGGCTCATGGGCCGACGGTCCTTACTACCTGAGCCCTGGTACACGCCGTTACCTCAACCAAAACCAGTCCGCTTCCACCATCGGCTTCCGTTGCGCGATGAACAAGGTGGGCAGCTCGTTTGCCAAATAAATAATAGAGTTTTTGTTTGTCATTTAATAGTAGCCGTTTGACCCGTTCAGGCGGCTTTTTTTATTAGAAGCCATACCATGAATCCCTTAGAAACCATATATCATCATTTCACAAAGGCTTACAAAATCACCACCGACAGCCGCAAAGTCGAGCAAGACGCTGTTTTCTTCGCCTTAAAAGGCGAAAACTTCGATGCCAACGACTTCGCCCTGCAAGTGGCTGAAGCCGGTATTGCCAGCCTTGTTGTTGCAGACCGCAAAGACCTACCCCAGCATGAACGCATCCTTATAGTAGACGACACCTTGAAGACCCTTCAACACCTGGCCGCCTACCATCGCCAGCAAAGCAAGGCTATTGTGCTGTCCATCACAGGCACCAACGGCAAGACCACCACAAAAGAACTCGTCTCGTCTGTCCTATCCAAGAAATACCGCATCATCCACACGATGGGTAACCTCAACAACCATATCGGCGTGCCGCTTACCTTGTTGAGCATCAAGCCCGACACAGAGATAGCTGTTGTGGAGATGGGAGCCAACCACCCGGGCGAAATCGACTTCCTCTGCAAGATAGCCGACCCCGACTATGGGCTCATTACCAATATTGGGAAAGCCCATCTGGAAGGCTTCGGCAGCTTTGAAGTCATTATCGACACCAAGACCGCACTCTATCGCCATGTGAAAGCCCACGGCAAAGCCGTATTTGTCAACCAAGCCAATCCCCTGCTTTGGGAGCAGTCGGAAGGAATGAGCCGCATTTCATACGGACGTTATTGCGGAGCCGACACTCCCGTGGCACCAGGAGCCTGCAATCCCTACCTTAGCGTGGTTTGGAGGAAGCACCTCATCCAAACCCAACTCGTGGGCAGCTACAACTTCGAGAACGTGGCAGCTGCCATTAGTGTGGGACAGTATTTCGGTGTGGAGGAAAGCGACATCGTAGCGGCATTGGAAGCCTATTCCCCAACCAACAGCCGCTCACAAGTGATTGACACCAAGAATAACCGCATCGTGATGGATGCCTACAACGCCAACCCCACCTCCATGCGGGCCGCCCTCATCAACTTTGCCAACATCTGCGGAGAACAACACCTATTAATATTAGGCGATATGCGCGAGTTAGGTACCGCCTCCGAAGAAGAGCATCGCAACATCCTCAGTCTGATGAAAGAATTAGGCTTTAAGGAAGCTTTGCTCGTTGGACAGAACTTCTGCTCATTCAATAATAATCCCCAATGGAAAACCTTTGACAAGGTGAGCGACTTGTGCCAATACCTTGAAAGCCATCCTATAAGCGGAAAGACAATACTCGTCAAAGGCTCCAATAGCATACAACTGGGAAAGGTATTGCCTTTATTATAATTTCGGAATGATGAATGCGAAAACAGCCATTGGCCTTATGTCGGGCAGCTCGTTGGATGGGCTGGATATTGCATTAGTGCGTTTCCAGAAAGAGAACGACAACTATGGTTTTCAGATCCTGCAAGCCGAAACCCTACCCTATCCTGAATACTGGGTAAAACAACTCTCCGAAGCCTTCCACAAACAACCGAAAGACTTGGTGCAGTTGGACAAGGACTATGGCAAATATTTAGGCGAACAGGTTTTAGTCTTTGCCAAGAAACACAACATCCAGCCCGACTTTGTGGCCTCGCACGGGCACACCATCTTCCATCGTCCCGAGGAACGCTACACCCTCCAAATAGGAGACGGACAGGAATTGGCAAAGGCTTGCGGTTTTACCGTTATCAACGATTTCCGCAGCGAGGATGTCAGCAAAGGCGGACAGGGAGCCCCGCTCGTGCCCATTGGCGACAAACTGCTCTTCGGCAACTATGAAATGTGCCTCAATATTGGAGGCATCGCAAACATCTCGTATGACGAGAACGGGAAACGTATCGCCTACGACCTCTGCATCGCCAACCAGGCCCTGAACTATATGCCACAAATGAAAGGCTTGGGCTATGATAAAGACGGCGAACTGGCCCGCAAGGGCGAGGTGGACCACTCACTATTGAAAAAGCTCAACAACCTGCCGTTTTTCCTCCAAGAACCACCCAAATCCTTAGGCCGCGAGTTTTTTGAGACCTATCAGAAAGACTTGTTGAAAGACCTTTCGGTGGAAGACTTGCTCGCCACCTTCGTTGAACATATCGCCTTGCAAATCGCCCTGCCTATCAGTTGGTTGCCCAAAGCAAAGATCCTCTGCACAGGAGGCGGCGCAAGAAACAAATATCTCATCAAACGCCTGCAAGCCCGCACAAAACATGAGGTAGTCGTCCCGGAAAAACAAATCATCGATTATAAGGAAGCCCTCGTTTTCGCCTTCCTCGGATTGCTGCGTATGGAAGGAAAGACTAATGTCTTGTCGTCAGTAACAGGAGCAGAAAGCGACAGTTGCAGCGGAAAAATTTGGGAACCATAGACTGCACTTTCAGAGATAAGGCATATCTCTCTTAGAGAGAAGGCATGTTGCTTTCTGAGAAAAGAATTGTAGAATTTGAACTATTTTGAGTAATGGTAGCGCAAAGAAAGGACATAGACATACACCATACCATTACTCACCGAATATACCAAACGATGTTCATCTGTTATTCGGCGGCTCCATAGGCCATGTTGCTCTCCTTTCAATGGCTCTGGTTTGCCAATACCCGAAAAAGGATGTTCGAGAATATCAGAAAGCAAAGCATCTATGCGCTTCATAACGCGCTTATTTCCTGTCTGTTTCCAATATTCCAAATCCTCATCGGCCTTAGGAAGAAAGATTATTTCCATAAATCCTCAATTTTAACAACACGGCCACGTCCATTCTTGATGTCTTCCTGACCCTGACGAATAATCTCCGCCATAGCTGGCGACGACATCAGATATTCAGTCTCATCCATAGCCTCTTTTTGGGCTGTTATCCTCTTCAAAGCCTTCAAGGCCTTTTTCATAAGGCTTTCATCCTCGGCAATGATACTAAGCTGACGGAACAATTCCGCATTCATCTCAAATGCTGTCATAACTTTTGTTTTATTATGGTGCAAAAGTAAACATAATTTCGGAATGAGAACCCATTATTACTCTATATCACCAAAAAATAATGCACTAACTACTTTTCCTATCCAAAATCTTCTTACCATTGCCTCGTCATCCAACAAAAATGGATGACAGACATAATGGAAAGACGTTGAACTGACGTTTTATCTGCGGCATCTTGAACTTCGCAAACTCAATTCCCCGCACGGTAAAGCAAAGCTAGACGTTCCTATATTCGTATATACCTTATTATAAATAACGAATAGCGGGAGCCTTAGCATTGCTTATCCTCGGGGAAAGGCAATGCGAAGGCCTACAAGAGCGGGATGAGCAATAGTTTTGACTCCAGCGCTTTTCTTTTGTGTTTTAATGATGGTTGAATCGGTTGGTGAAGGAGTCGGCCAACAACGGAAATGAAATCACATTAAAACTAATCAATATGAAGACATTTACGAAGGTTTTAGCAGCCATAATGCTAGCGGTGGCGGTGGTTTGTGCCGCCGGATGTACAAAAGAAGAAAGCCAAAACGTGAAAGTGACTACTTACGAGCCACAAGACATCACACACACTTCGGCAACCATACGAGGCGTGGTAGACGTTATTGCGGACAATATCTCCTTGACAGAGACAGGCGTGTGCTGGAGTACATCAAAGGATCCCACTATGAATGACAATCACATGGCAAGTTCTGGTAAGGGAGAAACGGTTGTCTGTACGATTACAGGGCTGGAATCTGGCACCAAATATCACGTGCGGGTGTATGCCACGGATGGAACGGAGTTCTACTATGGCACGGACCAAAGTTTCACCACACTGGACGGGGGAGGAGGAAACAGTAGCAATGGCGCGTTAAACGGTCTATTTTGGGTGGATGCCATTCATCAGGTCAGATTTTCACAAGGCAACTTACAGTACCAAGCAAGTACGAACACCTGGCGTTTTTCCGACAACCAATGGGATTATATTGGAGAAGATAATGCAAATATCTCTCAAACATATAATGGTTGGATAGATTTGTTTAGCTGGAGTTCAGGCAACAACCCGACCACTATCTCTATAGAGTTAGATGAAAACCACACTTTCAACGATTGGGGTGCCAATGCCATCTCCAATGGTGGCAACCAAGAAGGATTATGGCGTACTCTAACCATTAATGAGTGGAACTACATTCTGTTTCAACGTGGAGGAGAATCTGGGAAAAGGTTTGCAATGGCGAAAGTAAATGGGATAAACGGCCTAATACTGTTGCCAAATGGTTGGAATGTTGAGACTTACGGATTAAACTCTATCAATCAAGAGGATCCCTTTGACAGCAATATTATTTCTGCAACTGATTGGACAAACATCCTTGAAGCCAATGGAGCAGTCTTTCTGCCCGCTGCTGGTTATCGTAATCACAATAATTACGGTGACACTTCTATCAAAGAAGTGGGGATTCTAGGCCGTTATTGGTCTGCCACGTATAATAGTACTGGATCATCATACCATATGCTATTCAAAATTGGTTTTTTGCAAACACAATTTTCCGTTTCCTGTTCCTACGGTTTTTCCGTCCGTCTTGTTTGCCCTGCTAATTAACTATTTTCAGTGAGGTATAAGCCATCCTCTCAATTCTTTCTGCAAAAATGAGTTATGGGGATGGCTTTTTTATGCACTGTTTTCTCCGAAAATAGTATTTTTGTGCTATGGAAGAGAAAGAAAAGCACCCTCACGACAATCGAGCATTGCCCCTCACGCACCGCCGAAGCCTGTTCGGTAAGTACCATGAAAGAGGCATTTATCTTATCACGGTCTGTACCGAGAACAGAGAACCTCTACTTGGAAAACTTAAAGGAGAGACGCCCAAGGAAGCCTATGTGGAGCCAACTGCATTGGGTCAGGAAGTATTACGGTGTTGGGATGCCATTCCATCCATTCAAAAACGCTTGGCGGAGGCGAAAAGCAAAAAGACCGGCAAAGAATGCTGCCGCGAAATCAAGCTCCTTGCAAGGCAACTCATGCCCGACCATTTTCACGGGATTATCTTTGTGGAAAAAGAGATGGATAGCGCCCTCGGCGATGTCATCAGAGGCTTCATGGTAGGCTGCACCAAAGCCTACAACGCCCTTCTTGCAACAAAGAATAACCTCACCGCCCCAGTCACACCCTCGGCGTATTCGCCGAGCCCCAACCCCACCCCATCCATGAAGCCCCTCTTCGAAAAAGGCTATCACGACCGCCGCTTAACCCGTAAAGGCCAGTTGCAAAACATGATCAACTATGTTCACGACAACCCTCGCAGGTTGATGCTTCGCCGCCAAAACTCTGGACATTTCGCTGTTCAACGCGGAGTGCTTTTCAAAGAGCATAGTTTTTCGGCCGTCGGAAACCTCAACTTGTTGGATTCTCCCTTGAAGGCTGTATATGTTCGGCGCAAATTCACTGAAACCGAGCGAAAGGACTACATGAACGCCTGCATCCTTTCTGCACGAAATGGAGCTGCATTGATAGGCGCTTTCATCAGCGAATACGAAAAGCAGGTGCGCGACGAAGCCCTTCGCGAAGGTCTTGCCGTCATCCAACTATGCCACGAAAAGTTTTCAGATCTCTACAAGCCTTCAGGCGACCTCTTTGATGCTTGTGTCACGAGGCAATTGCTGTTGTTGCATGAAGAAGACAATGCGTCGGCGACTACGCCGACCGCCCGACCCTCCAAGCCTTCTCTTCGTAACCCCTATTGGGAAAGCCTTCGCAAAATTACCCGCGAACAATGCCAGAGCCTCAATGCGCTTGCAGAAGAACTGGCTCTCGAATAAAAAAGCCAGCATTTCAAAGTCAAAACTGACATAATAGTCAGATAATTCCTATTTTTGCAGTTGCAAAATTGCAAATGTTGTGTTCAAGAAAATCCTAAATACCTTTGGCACTAAGATACTGGCAGCAGCACTCAACTTCCTCATCGCCATTATCATCTCCCAAACCTTGGGCGATAGTGGCAAAGGAACACAAGCCCTGCTGGTGGCTACCATCTCTTTCATCCTCATCTTCTCCGACATCATCTGCGGTGCCAGCATCATCTACCTAGCCCCTCGGCATTCGTTCAAGAAAATCCTGGTGGCTTCAACGATATGGGCGGTGCTCATTTCGGTGGTGATGGGATTCTCCATCTGGCTGTTCTATCCGAAACTGGCTCCCGACTTGGTCGCACATGTAGCCATCCTGTCACTCATCTCCTCGCTCAGCAACATCAACTTCCGCTTTCTTGTTGGCAAAGAGGAGATTCAGAAAGCCAACTACAACACGCTGCTGCAGCCAGTTCTGTTGGTACTGACTTTGGTAGTGTATTATATCATCTTAAAACGGACCGACATTTACGGCTACATCATCGGACTTTATGCCGCATACGGCGGCACCTTCCTGTTGGGCGTATTCATGCTCCGCAAGGAATACGCCAACCTGCGAAACGACAAGGACAAGGAATACGGCCCCGTGCTGCGCGACCTTTTCAAATACGGTTTCCTCAACCAGACCGGCCATTTCGTGCAATTCTTCAACCTACGCTTAAGTTATTATCTACTGAACAGATACATCAACGTGGGTCGCGTGGGTGTGTTCTCCAACGCTGTCTCCCTCGCCGAAGCCATCTGGATTATCAGCAGCAGCATCGCCTTGGTGCAATATGCCCGCATAGCCAACGCCGACGACCGCGCCTATGCTCAAAAACTCACGTTGGACCTGAGTAAAATCTGCCTCGTCATTTCGGCTTTCGCCGTCATCTTACTTGCCATATTGCCACCACAGGTATACACCTTCATCTTCGGCCCCGAATTCGGCGAAATGGCAAGCATCATCCGTATCCTTGCGCCAGGGGTGCTTTTCTACTGCATCTTCCTCATCCTCGGGCATTATTACTCGGGCATCGGACGCTATCAGATGAACACCTTTGCGTCACTTTGCGGCCTGGCCGCCACATGCACTCTCGGCTTCACGCTCATACCGCGCTACGATGTCACAGGAGCCGCCATCACATCGGCAGTATCTTATACGATGAACGCCATCTTCCTGTTCGTCTTCTTCCTCAAGGAGTCGCATCTCAAAGGCAAGGACTTCATCCTACGAAAGAGCGAAGTACAAAACTATATTGCCGAATTCAAACAACAATTCCTGAAACAAAACACAGACAATGAATAAGATACACAAATTCACCAAAGCGATTGCGCGCATCATAAGGCATCCCTATCTGCTCAACCTTGTGTTGCAAGACGAAGGCAGCAACAAGGAAGAGGTAATCCGTAAATACGGCCTCAAAGACGGACTCCCCGTATTGGAAATCAACGAGTTGTTCCCCGATTTCAAAGAAACGGCAAAGCCTTACGCTTATCTCTCCGGAGCCACCATGCCCATCGATATTGCTTTGCTAAGGGCTTTGGCAAAACGTTACCAAGTGCAGGATTACTTCGAAATCGGCACCTGGCGCGGCGAAAGTGTTGCCAATCTTGCGGATGTGGCACAACATTGCGTCACCTTTAACCTTCCCAAAGAAGACATCATCAAGCTGACAAACAACCCACTTTATGCCGACTTGCACAGCTTCTTCAGCAAGGACTTAAGCAACGTGGAGCAGCTTTACGGCAACTCCCAGTCCTTTGACTTTGGCAATCATTTCAAGAAATACGACATGGTCTTTGTGGACGGAGACCACCATTATGAAAGCGTGAAGAAAGACACCGAAACAGCCTTCAGGTTGCTGAGAGGCGAACGTGGCATCATCGTATGGCACGACTACGGTTTAGACCCCGAAACCATACGTTGGGACGTAATGGGTGCCATCCTTGACGGTACGTCTGCCAACAAACGCAAGCACATCTATCATGTTTCCAACACCTTGTGTGCCGTTTATCTACCAGAAGACTTGCCAACACACAAACTATTGCCGTATGAAACGCCAAAGAAATATTTCGAAATTGATATCAAGACCTATAAAACCAAGTGATACAATAGACTGCTTCGTTCCTCGCAGTGACGAAAAGCGACAATTGAACAACTGAACAACTAACAACTAACAACTGATGAACATCCTGCACCTACTGAGTTGGTTCCCCAAGCCCGACGACCCCACTTTGGGCAACTTCTGCGTCCGCATGATTGACGCGTTGCCCGATGAGTGCCATTCGGTCATCCTCTCCGTCTGCGACGGCAAGAATATGAAGAAATCCTTCGAAGTCAAGGAGATAAAGGGCGAACATCACACCCACGTGCAGATTTATATCCGTCCTCCCAAAGTAAATGCCATTCGCAAGCTGAAGATGCTGCGGATGTACCAATACGGACTGAATTACATCAAGAAACGCTTCTTCAAGCCCGACTTGATTCACCTTCATGTGACCTACCCGCTCGGCCAAGTGGCTTTGCTATGGAAGAAACTGCTTGGACTCCAATATGTTCTTACTGAACACTGGACCATTTACCAGCCACAGAACAAGGATGTTTTGATCGGCAAATTGAAGAATAAGATTGTAAAAATTGCCAACAACGCCGCTCTTATTATGCCCGTCAGCCTCGACTTGCAACATTGCATGGAGCAACATGGCATCAGCAACCGGTTCAAGGTGATTTACAACTTGGTGAATACCGACATGTTCAAACTTGGAGTACCTCAGCCATCGAGCAAGAAAAAAATGCTCCACATTTCCACCTTGCGCGATGAAGCCAAGAATTTCAGCGGCATTCTTCGCGCCATCGAAAAGCTGCACCAACAGCGCGATGACTTTGAGTTGCATGTCATTCACGACTACGAAGCCACCGAGTTTAAGACGTTTGCAAAAGAGCATGGTTTGGAAGACTGCGTCTTTTTCCACGGGAAAAAGACCTCTTCAGAGGTTGCCGAAGCCTACCAAAAAGCAGACTTCTTTGTGCTGTTTTCCAATTTCGAGAACCTGCCCTGCGTCATAGTAGAGGCTTTTGCTTCAGGCGTTCCCGTACTAAGCACCTCTGTTGGGGGAATTGCCGAGATTCTATCTCCGGAAAGAGGCATCCTTATCCCTCAAGGCGATGAAGAAGCCCTCCTGCAAGGCTTAATCCAAATGCTTGACCACCATCAAGAATACGACAGGGAAGCCATCCGCCGATATGCCACAAAAACCTTTGCCGCCCAAACCATAGGGCAGCAAATCTTTGAAGCTTATAAAGAAGTGGTATAGGAAACTTGCCGACAAAACGGATTGCAACCCCTGTTACTCCTCGTTGCCTACAGCATTTTTCATAACGCCCATCTTGGAGCTTTCTATAAAGCCGAGGATGAAATCGCGGTCTTCCGACTGCGGCAAATGTTCACGGATATACTGAACAGACTGGGTCATATTCATCCCCACGCTATAAACCACGCGATACACATCTTGAATCGCGTTGATACGCTCGCGCGAGAACCCGCGACGCATCAATCCGATAGAATTGACACCCGCATAACTGACAGGATAATTAGGCGTAGTCTTCACAAAAGGCGGAATATCCTTATTGACCAAAGCGCCACCACAAATCATCACATGGGCACCAATGTGCAAGAACTGGCTTACCGCAGCCAAACCTCCAAAGATGGCCCAATCGTCAACAACAACATGACCCGCCAATGTTGCAGCATTCGCCATAATGACATGATCACCCAAGACGCAGTCGTGCGCCACATGGGTGAAAGCCATCAGCAGGCAATCCTTGCCCACTATCGTCTTCCCTAAAGCTGCAGTCCCCTTGTTGACCGTTGCCGACTCGCGCACCGTAGTGCCGTCACCGATATAGCAATAAGTGGTCTCGCCTTTGTATTTCAAGTCTTGCGGAATGGCAGAAATAACTGCACCAGGGAAAATCTTGCAGTTCTTCCCGATACGGGCACCATCCATTATGGTGGCATTGGGGCCAATCCACGTGCCAGAACCAATTTCGACATCCCCGCCAATCCACGCGAACGCCTCAATCTTCACGTCTTCCGCAATACGGGCATCGGGGTGGATATAGGCTAAAGGCTGATTCATAATTATTAATATAATAAGGTGTGCTTGATTTTTCTTGCAAAAGCCGTGTTGGAGAAATGTCCAGGCTTCACAGCTGTCACCTTGCCCTTGATAGGACGACCAACCAACGTAAGGTCGCCGATGACATCAAGCAGTTTGTGACGAGCAGGCTCGTTGTCAAAATAGAGTTCCACGTTGTTCAGGATGCCGCATTCCTTAACTGTAACTTTAGGTTTCTTAAAGAAAGCTGCAATATGGTCAAGTTCCTCGGCAGAGACATTACGGTTGACGAACACGATGGCATTGGTCAGGTCGCCACCCTTGATGAGGTTACGGCTGATAAGGGTTTCCAACTCGTGAAGGAAAACAAAGGTACGGCAGGGTGCAATCTCATTTTCGAAATCCTTCAAGTCGTGCAATTTGGCATGTTGCTCGTCCAAAACCCTTGTGTTGTATTTCACCTTCACGTCGATTTCAAAGTGGTCGCAAGGCTCCATTCTCAGTTCGATGCCCAAAACCTCATTTTTGTATGAAATCGGTTCTTCAATGACGAGATAGTTGCGCTGAGCGTTCTGCTCAACGATACCAGCCTTGTGAATAGCCTCGACAAATAGTTTGCCGCTGCCGTCCATGATGGGAGTTTCCTCAACATCGATGTCAATCAGCACGTTATCAACGCCCATGCCCCGCAGCGAGGCCAGCACATGCTCAACCGTGTAAATCTTAACGCCGCCTTTGCCGAGCGTGGTACCACGAGCTGTGTCGATGACATTATCCACGTCTGCCTCAATGATGGGTTGGTTGTCAAGATCGATTCTGCGGAAACGGATTCCTGAGTTTACTGGAGCAGGATTGAAGGTCAGCGTGCCGCATTGGCGCGTATGGAGACCTGCTCCTGAAACGCTGACTTTATTTTTGAGTGTACACTGTTTTTCGGTCATAAAAGCATATTATCCGTGGAATATCTTCCACAAAAAACGTGCAAAGATAGGAATTATTATCTTATCACCAAGAAAAAAAAGCGTCCCGAAAGGTTCTATACTGTCTTTGTGTCTTTTAACTCCTTAATTTCCTTTTCAAGGGCTTCCAGTTTGCGCGCCATTTCATCGATGTGGCGGAAACGGGCGTTGGAAACAAGATATTGGCGCAAAGGTTGTATCGGCGTGCCCATAAAGGCTTGGTTTACCTCTTTGATACTGCCCATAATGCCGCTCTGACCGCCAAACTGGGAGCCGTCTGCGATTGTGATATGCCCTACAAATCCCGACTGTCCACCGATAACGCAATTCTTGCCAAGACGTGTTGAACCGCTCACCCCCACTTGGGCTGCCATAGCAGTATTCTCCCCCACCTCCACATTATGCGCCAAATGCACCAGATTGTCGATTTTCACGCCCTTGTGGATGTGCGTTGAGCCCATAGTAGACCGGTCGATAGTGGTGTTAGCCCCGATTTCCACATCGTCCTCAACCACCACGTTGCCCACCTGCGGAATTTTCTCGTAATGTCCATCAGCTTGAGGGGCAAAACCAAAGCCATCAGCACCCAACACAGCTCCTGCGTGAAGAATACAATTCTTGCCGATAACCGTATTGCGGTAAAGCTTCACGCCAGGATACAGCACCGTATTGTCGCCAATGACACAACCGTCGCCGACATAAACCTGCGGATAGAGCTTCACGTTGTTCCCAATCTTAGCATTCTCTCCCACAAAGGCAAACTCGCCAAGATAGAGATTCTCTCCGCATCGTGCCGATGAAGAGACAAAAGCCAATGAAGAAACGCCTTGCTTGTTTTGTATCATCTGGTCATAAAAGGCCAGCAGTTTGGCAAACGAGGCGTAAGCATCCCGTACCCGAATCAAGGTGGCCTGAATGGGTGCTGTCGCCTCAAAGTCGTCGTTCACGATGACAATACTCGACTGGGTCTCATAAATATAATGCGTATATTTCGGATTTGCCAGGAAGCTTATCATGCCGGGAGCACCTTCCTCAATCTTGGCCACATTCCATACCTCCACATCGGGGTTGCCTTCCACCTTCCCTTCAAGGATTCCGGCGATTTGTATAGCAGTAAAAGTCATAATTCAAGAGTATTAAAAAAATCCGCGTTTACAGCAGGTGTTCAAAATCGTGTTTCAGGACAGCCACAGCCTGTTCCACCATGGGATTGGGCAAGGCGACAAGGCTCTGAGCGATAATGGACACATCCTCCTCGTCCTTCAATTGTTCAAAAGTCGTATTGATTTGGTTGACAAGTTCTTCTTTAGCGTTCACCACGGCATTCCAAGTGGAATCGGAAACATAAAGCTGCTGGGCGAGGTTGTGTTCAAACTCCTCCCTCACATTCTGCAGAAGCTGAAGATGGAACGCACCTTTCTCATGGCCAGGCACATAGATACGCTTCACCAGCTGGGGCAGTTGCACCCTTTCAAGATAAAGCAAAAAGCGTTCGTATGCCTGCACCTTCAGCGGCATGATGATTTTCAAGGCCTGCACCTTCAGTTCCATCTTGCTTCCGTTGCGGAGTTCGGCATCTTTCATCCTAATCAGACGAGACAAAAGTATCATCGCGGCGACCATCAGCAGCAGTCCCGCACCCATTAGCGAATAGATAATCCAGATGTTCATAGCGTTCAAAATTTTGCGGCAAAGGTAGGGATTTTTCGTTGAAGTGCAAATTGTTTTTCGTCGCAAAAATCTGCAATTGAGGCATAGCCCGAATTGCGGTTTTTTGTATTTTTGTAACCTCAAACATAATTAAACTCATCTTGAATATGGACATTAAAGCAGTAAAATTCAGAAAAGACGGGTTCTACGCCCAGCCCTTTGCCTTTGGCGGCGAAGAAGGCCCCGACAAGTTTGACCGCAACATCCGCTATCGCGGTAGCTTGCAGAACTATGTGATTGATACGGGTTCGGAGGTGATTCTGGTGGATACAGGTCTACCAGCCGGCACACTGGAGGAAAACCCAGACGAGAACTCGCTCGCCTTCATCGGCAAAGACATTTGCAGCTATATGGACGCTCTGGCCTCGTTGGGCTATAAGCCCGAACAGGTCACCAAAATCCTGCTCACGCACAAGCATGCCGACCACAGCGGCGAACTCCGTTCGTTCCCGATTGCGAAAATCTATGTGAATGCCGACGAAATGCAGGCAGCCGAGTTGCAGGGCCTACCCAATCTGGTGCCAGTAACCTTTACCGACGGGGCGTATCACAACTTCCCCGACAGCCAGAAGATCTGTGACGGTGTGTGGTTCATCAAGGCCAAGGGGCACACCAACGGCAACAGCCTCGTGATTGCCGAAAACGAAGGTCTGTACTATATGTTCCAAGCCGATATCACTTACGTGGATGAAGCTTTATATGAGAACAAGCTTTCTGTGGTGTACGACGACCTGTCTGCAGCCCGCGAGACCT
>R22__coassemble_1190_pt1 | contig 13673 bp, 14 predicted proteins | sample R22__metabat2_low_PE_022 | metagenome-assembled genome bin R22 | reverse complement strand
AGACTCCCGAGGCTGCAAGACAAAGGTCTGGGGACGAACATCCGCCAACTCTTTTTTACTCCGTATCCACCGTGGCCTTGATTCAAATCGCCTTCGCAAAAATCATGCTTAACAAATTATCGAATTGAAATTTAAACAAACTCTTAATTATATTGTTTTATGCATGTCATTCGCGTGGAAGCATGATACGGATAATACACCCCATTATATGGGAAACGCCCAGTTGTCGTACTTGGTAAAATCAGGACATTTCCATCTAAAGTTCCAGTATCAAAAACTGTGATTAAATTTCCCCCGTCACTTTTTAAAGATTCTAAATACAGATTATTCCCAGACTTTATACAAGAGGTTAATAGGAAAAAATCTCCCAGCTTGCTTTCTTCGCAGGAAATCCTACTCGAAAAATCTGTTACAATTAACACATTTTTCGGTTAGAAATAGCTAAATTTGGCTTTTTCGGTTGTTTGTAGCCGAAAAATCTGTTACAAATTACAGATTTTTCGAATACAATCAATACCCCGTAGACTTAATCCGCGTCTTCTCCAAATGCGTGTAAGCTTAATTGGTACACTCACAGCCCAATGGGGACTTCCAGCCTAAACCACCGCCGCTCCAACCACTAACAAGGCCAAGAATACAAACAAAGCTATTGTGAGGATGGCCAAAACGCTGCCTAAGCAGCCCCATTTGCGTTCGCCTTCAGGCAGTTTGTCGGAGAGCAGGCAAACAATCAATCCAACTAACGGCGTGAACAAGACCGACAAAAAGAAGGTCCATCCGAAGCCAATCCTTCTCCTGGCGCCTAACAGTCCCACCAAAGCCGCCAGAAACGAGCCACTCAACAACCCGAAAATCAATAGTGACATTCCCATAATTCTTCAATTTATTGTTATTCTTTCATACCTACCAGTCCCTTAATCAAACAAACTCATCTCCCCGGTAGGCTTAATCCTTGTCTTCCCCAAGTGCTTATAGGCCAAATCCGTACATTCGCGTCCACGCGGCGTGCGCATGATGAAGCCCTCCTGGATGAGGAAAGGCTCGCACACCTCCTCGATGGTGCCCGGGTCCTCGCCTACCGCCGTAGCGATAGTGTTGACCCCCACGGGGCCGCCTTTGAACTTGTCGATGATAGTGGAGAGGATTTTGTTATCCATTTCGTCCAAACCGTGTTCGTCAACGTTGAGGGCCTTCAGTCCGATGCGGGCGATGTCGATGGTGATGGTGCCGTCGCCTTGGATTTGAGCAAAGTCGCGCACACGGCGCAACAACATATTGGCAATACGCGGCGTACCTCTACTGCGGCGGGCAATCTCGAAAGCCGCCGTATCGTCGACGGGCACGCGCAAGATGTCTGCCGAGCGCTTCACAATCTTCGACAGAGTCTTCGCGTCATAGTATTCCAAACGCTGCTTGATGCCGAAACGCTCGCGCAAAGGTGCTGTCAGCATACCGCTGCGGGTGGTGGCGCCAATCAGCGTGAAGGGATTCAGCGAAATCTGGATGCTGCGCGCGCTGGGGCCCGTCTCAATCATGATGTCGATGCGGAAGTCCTCCATCGCGGAATAAAGATACTCCTCCACCACGGGGCTGAGGCGATGTATCTCATCGATAAAAAGCACATCATTTGGCTCGAGGCTCGTCAGCAAACCCGCAAGGTTGCCCGGTTTGTCCAAAACGGGGCCCGAGGTCATCTTCATACCGACACCCAGCTCATGGGCTATGATATATGACAAAGTGGTTTTACCCAAACCCGGGGGACCATATAATAAGGTGTGGTCGAGAGCTTCGCCACGTTTGACCGCGGCCTTCACAAAAACGCGCAAGTTGTCAACCACCTGTTTCTGTCCGGCAAAGCTGTCGAACATATCAGGGCGCAAAGCGTTCTCAAAGTCTTTTTCAGCCTTCGAGAGATGGGAACCGCTGGCATCAAGATTACTGTTCATCCGGTTATTATTTTGCTGCAAAGATACAACTTTCATCGGAAATCAGAAAAAATCGTATTTTTGCAACCTAAAAACAGAGACTTCATGAAGCGCTTATTCTGCATTTCCTTATTATTGATATTGACCATTTGCGGCTTTGCCCAAAGCTACGGTTCGCTGAACGTTGACCAAGACAGCCACATCGAGAGCCTGATTTCGAAGCAACGCTCATTATATAAGATTGACAGCTCGTTCAGCGGCTATCGTGTGCATGTGTTCATGGAAATCGGCAACGATGCCCTGAAGCATGCCGAAGAGACGAAGAGCCAATTTGAGAGGGCTTTTCCCGATATCCCTATCTATCTCACTTATTCGGAGCCTTACTTCCGCCTGCGTGCCGGCAACTTCCGCAACCGAGTGGAAGCCGAGCAATGCCTGCGCCGCATCAAGCCCATGTTTAAGGAGGCTTTCGTTACAGCAGATATGATTTACCGACCGAAATTACATTAAAAAAGTTCGTGGCTCAGACCACGAACTTTTTCACATTATCCACCACAATCCCCAAACGCAAGACAAACGCCTCCTCGGTGGCAAAGCCGATGTGGGGCAGCATGATGAGATTGGGGGCGTTGAGCAAAGGATTCTCAGGCTTCAAAGGCGGCTCGATGCCGTAAACATCGGTAGCCGCACCAGCTATCTTTCCTTCCTTCAGGGCTTTGGCCAAAGCCTGCTCGTTTACCACGGGGCCACGTGCTGTATTAATAAGTATGGCACTCGGTTTCATCAAGGCAAATTCCTTCTCCGTGATGAAGTCGCGGGTCTCGGAGTTCAAAGCGATATGCAAAGTGACAATGTCTGATTCTTTCAGCAGGGTTTCTTTATCGACAAAAGTCACGCCCTCGATTTGCTTCGGGGTTCGGTTCCAGGCCAGCACCTTGCAGCCGAACGCATTCGCCAACTTAGCCACACGCTGCCCGATGTTGCCCATACCGATGATGCCGACAGTCTTGCCTCCGATTTCGCGTCCAGGCATGATGCCTTTGCGGTTGCATTGACGGGTAATCGCATCGTTCTCAAGCACCTTACGATAGAGGTCAATCATCATGGCGATAGCCAGTTCAGCCACAGCCTCGGTGCTGTAGCCAGCCGCGTTCTTCACGAGGATACCGCGACGCTGGCACTCTTCCATATCGATATGGTCCAAACCCGTAAAGGCGATGGAGAGCATCTTCAGCTTGGGGCAGGCATCCAGGAAGTCCTTGCGCAGCGGGATATTGCTCTCGATAATCACCTCGGCACCTTCGGCACGTTGTTTCAACACCTCGAGATTCTCATTACGGTCGGGGTAGATGACGACCTCATGACCCACCTTCTTCAGTCCCTCGCAAGCGGCCTCAATCTGCTGGACTTTCAAGCCCAGCGGTTCAAGAAAGACGATTTTCATTTCGCGGCAATCATTTCGATTTCAACGAGAGCCTTCTTGGGCAATTCCTTCACGGCGAAAGCGGCGCGGGCGGGACAATCGCCACTAAAATACTTGGCATAAACGGCGTTCATTTCGCCAAAATAGCTCATGTCGGCCAGATAGCAGGTTGATTTAACCACGTTGTCGAAAGTACACCCCGCCTCGTTGAGGATGGCTTCGAGATTTTTCATGCTTTGTTCGGTCTGGGCTGCGACACCTTCGGGCATCACACCCGTCTCGGGATTGATGGGCAGTTGGCCTGAGATAAACACCATTCCGTTAGCTTCAATGGCCTGACTATAAGGGCCGATGGCTCCAGGAGCCTTTGTCGTTGCGATAGCTTTTTTCATTGTATTTGAATTTTAGTTGTTAATCGAGATTGCAAAAATATGAAAATTAATACATCACATCCACTCCAAAACAAGGGAAAATGTTACTTTTGCAGCTGAAAAAACAACACACGTTATGTCTTTCAAGGAAATCCTTCGGAAACTCAACAACCGCTATGTCTACGTCATAGCCATATTCCTCGTCATGTTTCTCTTCGTCGACCAGTTCAACCTGTTTGAGCAAATCAGGCTGCACAATACGCTGAAAAGCCAACAAGAGCAAATCGAGTTCTACGAAAAGGAAATCTCCAACAGCATGGAGCTTCTCGACAAACTGCAAAACGACACCGCCACAATGGAGAAAGTAGCCCGCGAGAACTACATGATGAAACGCGACAACGAGGTTATCTATCTAATTGAGACCCAAGAATGAAGCTGCAACACCGCGTTTTGCTTTTCCTGTCTTTGCTACTCTTGAAAGCGGGGCATAATCTGCTGGCCCAAAGCCACACCATCAGCGGGCGGATTACCGACGAGCAAAACCGGCAGCCTTTGGCTTTCGTCAACGTGGTCGCTAACGAAGGTGTGACGGGTACCATGAGCGACATCAACGGTAGATACGAAATCAGTTCCGATGAACCCATTCTTAAAATCAAATTCTCTTCGGTAGGCTATGAAACTAAAACCGTTGACATCCAAAATAATGCGAAGAAATGCAACATCGCTTTGAAGCCTATCGTTTTCGAGCTTAGGGAAGTTGTCGTCGAAGCTGGCGAGAATCCTGCCCACCGCATCATCGACAGCCTCTTGACACACCGCAAGGCAAACAACCCCAATTCGTTGGAGGCATACAGCTACCGCATCTACGACCAAATGGTGGTCACCATCGATAGCAGCGATTTTGGCAAAGCCATGAGCCAAGCCCAACCCAATGGCGAAAGTCTGATGCAAGAGTTCGACAAGATACTGAAAGAAAGTGATTTGATGGTGATGGAAACCGCCTCTGAGGTGTTTTTCAAGTCGCCTGACCGCAAACTGCAAAAGGTGCTCGGCACCAAAATTGCCGGCATGAAAGACCCCACCTTTATCTATTTGGTCAACAGCATGCAGAGCATCAGCTTCTACGACGATGTCATCAACGTGGCCGGCAGCGACTATGTGAACCCCATCAGCCGCAACAGCAAGAGCCACTATTTCTTCACCCTCGAAGCCGTCCACCCAATTGGCCAAAGCGACTCGCTCTATGTGATTTCTTTCCACCCATACAAAGGCAGCACTTTCAACGGCTTGCGTGGCACAATGACCGTCAACAGCGACGGATGGGCGCTGCAAAGCGTGAAAGCCGAGCCCAACGAACAAGGTTCTTTCTATACCGCCAGCATCCAACAACTCTACCAAAAAATTGACGGCCAATGGTTCCCGAAACAGTTGAACACCAATCTCCGTTTTCCGAATTTGGCAGTCAGTATTGACGGCAACAACTTCCCTATGGTCGCCATCGGAAAGAGCTATCTCTCCGATATAGACATTCATCCCGACCTTTCAAAACAAAGGTTTTCAGACTTGGAGATTGTCATCGACCCCGATGCTGCCTACCGCGACGACAGTTTTTGGAACGCCCACCGAATTGATTCTTTAACCCAAAGGATAAAAGCCACTTATTTTCTTGTTGACTCACTCACCAACGGCTCCAACATCTTCGACCGCTTGCTGGGCACAGCCAACAAAGTCATGGAAGAATCGGTGCTGCCGATAGGCTTTCTTGACCTCGACCTCAACAACATCTTAAAGGTATCCTTCAGTCGTGGTTTTCGTTTTGGTTTGGGTCTGTCGACCAACGACCGTATCTCGCGGCATCTGCGCATCCACGCTTTCGCCGGCTATTGGACCAAACTGAAAGACTTCGATTACGGAGGAGGCATCAAATGGTTGATTGACCGACAGAAACAGATGGAACTTGGAGTAGAATACACTCGGATGTCAGAAGCCTTGGGAGAATTCAGCGGTTATTCAGAAGGCGGCAGCATCCTATCCGAAAATGAGTACAAATTCGTGTATTACGAAAACGTCAACGTGCGCCGCAACAGCATCAAAATCAATTACAGCAGCCGATTCGCGAGACATTTCAAAGGTTTCTTGACCTTTAGCCTAAGCGACAAAAAATACTTGCTGTCGCCATTCGATACCCTTCCCACCAGCCGTTTTGCCAACGCCGAAATCAAGCTGCGTTTTGCCTACAAGGAGAAATTCATCAGCAAGCCCACAGGCATACAATCACTCGGAACCGTTTACCCCATCGTTTGGCTTTCATATACACACTCCTTCCCAAACATCTTTGGAAGCCAGCATGAGTACGACCGCTTCAAGTTGGAAGCCTCAAAGAGCTTCTACACACGCTATATGGGTGTCTCGAAAGTCGTTTTGCAAGCCGGTTATGCCTCAGCCAACTGCCCCTTGACGGAGACTTTCGATCTCTTGGGCAGCTACGAGCGTTTCGGACTCTATGCACCCGGCAGCTTCAGCACTATGCGCGAGGATGAGTTTTTCTGCGACCGATTTGTAGCACTCTATCTGAGCCACAACTTCAGCGGTATGCTCTGGAAGACCCACTCCAATTGGTTTAAGCCAGAACTCACCTTGGTCACCAATCTGGCTTGGGGCAGTATGCAGCCCGACAAACATCTCAACGAATTGGGATTCCTTACGATTGACAAAGGCTACTTCGAGAGCGGCATCGTTGTGAAAGGCTTGCTCAACGTGGCGTTTGCCAAACTGGGCTTGGGCGCGTTCTACCGCTATGGCTATTACGCCTGGCCCAATTACGAGCCTTTCGACAGCGTTTGGGACAACTTCGCATGGAAATGGAGTGCAACGTTTGATTTTTAGTCTAGAGTAATAATTTAAGGTATGAGGAAAAAGGTGTTATTGTGGTTAGCAGGCTTGGTGTTTCTGGCTTGTTGTGACCAACCGCCGCAGAAGATTGTACTGCAAGGCTTAGCGCAGGGGTCCTATTATGCCGTCACCTATTTTGATGAACAAGGACGCAACTTCCAGCGCGAGGTGGACTCAATCTTTCATGCAGTTGATATGTCAGTCAATCTGTGGGTTGACAGCTCAATCATCTCGAAAGTTAATCGAAACGAAGAGGTTGCACTCGATTCCATCTTCATCGACAACTTCAATATCGCCCAACAAGCAGCCCAACTCTCCAACGGCTGTTTCGACCCGACCATTTCCCCTATCGTGGCTGCATGGGGCTTCAGTTACAAGAACGGCGACAGCATCACGCCGCAACTCATCGACAGCCTCAGAAGCTTGGTCGACTACCGAAAAATCCGCATCGAAAGCGGAAAGGTCGTTAAGGAAGATCCGGCTATACAATTGGACTTCAATGCTATCGCACAAGGCTACACCTCCGATTTGATTGCCCGTTTTCTGGAAAGCAGAGGCATCAGTAGCTTTATCGTCGACACGGGTGGCGAAATCATGGCGCGAGGCAGCAAACCCAATGACAGCCCTTGGATTGTGGGGATTGAGAAGCCTGCCGAAAACATCGACGCTGAGCGCATCGTGCAAACCCGCATCACCTTGCGCGACAAAGGGCTGGTCACCTCGGGAAGCACGAGGAAATATGTGGAACGCGACGGACGCCGTTATTCCCATTGCATCGACCCGACAACGGGTTATCCTGTTGAACATCAAGTGCTCAGCGTAACCGTAATGGCCGAAAGCTCCGTATGGGCCGACGCACTTGCCTCCATCTGCATGGTGATGGGCTTGAAAACATCACTACCACTCATCGAAAGCATGGATGGCGTTGAGGCCTACTACATTTTCGTGAACGAGAAAAACACATTGGAAACCTTTGCAACAGACGGCTTCAAGGCTTTGATTATCGACTAAGCAAGTTTATTGAGCTATTAGAGCAAAAGAAAAACCCTAACTGACTGATAATCAATTAGGGATTTCTTCTTTATTGTACTCCCGCAGGGGGTCGAACCCTGGACACCCTGATTAAGAGTCAGGTGCTCTACCAACTGAGCTACGGAAGCATCGTTTGCGGCTGCAAAAGTACAACCTTTTTTCGTTTCCGCAACACTTTTTCTCCAAAAATTTTCTTTCTTTTCTATAATTTATTGTATATCATATAATTAAATCAATAATTAGATTACCATCAATCTGCAAACCATTGTTTGAACTCGCTCACACGGGCCTTGCTGATGATGATCTTATCAGGCACCTCAACATTAAGATTCAAGGCCAATTTGTTGCCTAACCATATCGAGACATCCTTAATAGACTCACGGGCAACAATATACTGCCTGTTGGCCCTGAAAAACGCCGATGTGTCGAGCTGGTCCAACAACTCGTCCAAAGTCTGGTTGATGTAATATGACTTTCGGTCGAATGTGACAATCTTCACTACTTTTTCATCAATACAGATGTAAGCTATATTCTTAGCTGCCAACGGAACAAGTTTGTCGGACTCAGGCAGAAGGAAATACTTTTTGTATTTATGCCTCGAGCCGTCAATCAACGAGGCTAAGGCCTTGTAGTTCTGGTTGGCGACTTCGGTCAGACTCTTGTATTTGTTCATCGCACGTTCAAGGTCTTTTTTTCCGATAGGTTTCAGCAGATAGTCGATGCTGTTGACCTCAAAAGCCTTCAAGGCATACTCGTCGTATGCCGTTGTGAAAATGATGGGACAGGTAATGTCAACCTTGTCAAAGATGGCGAAAGAGGAGCCGTCGGCAAGATGTATGTCCATGAAAATCAAGTCGGGCATTTCGTTCTCCTTAAACCATGCCTTACTCTCATCGATGGTTTGCAGCACGCCGACGACCTCAGTCCCGGGACTGACCTTCTCTATCAGCTTGCACAACGCCTGCGAGGCCATGATTTCGTCTTCTATGATTAGTGTTTTCATATCGGTCTATTTTTGATTATCTATAAGTGGCAAAGTTACTACAAAATTGTTTCCATCATTAAAAATTTCCACTTTTTTGTCCCATTGAAGCCTGTAGCGTTCCGTCAGATTGGCCAGACCTATGCCATTACTTTCCGTCTCCATAATCTTGGGCTGGATTTTATTGCTGACAATCAAATGATTATCATCATCGGTGGAAATATGCACCGTTAAAGGCTGTTTCGCAGAGATGACATTATGCTTGATAGCGTTCTCCACCAAACCCTGAATCGCCAAAGGAGGAACAAGAAAGTTGTCGTAACGTTCATGGTTGATGTGATGGTCGAAGGCCAGGTTGCCGCCATAACGGATTTTCAGCATACGGCAATAGTCGGCGGTGCAATCAAGCTCTTCTGCCAAAGTGACCACTTCCTTTTTTTGCAAGGTATAGCGCAATACTGAGCAAAGCTGCTGCATATACTCCTCGGCCCGTTCGGTGTCGATGGTGATGAGCGACTGGAGGGTGTTCATCGAATTGAAGAGAAAATGCGGGTCAAGCTGGTTTTTCAGAGCCTCATAGCGAGAAGTAATGCTTTCGGCACGCAGCGTCTCGTTTTCTACGGCAGTCACCTGCTCGAGATGCATCGAGCGTAACAGATAGCCTATCATCACCGGAATAACCACCAAGGGCAGGTCGCCCATCCACCCGATGCAGATGCTGTGAAACAGCGAATGCTGCCTGTGAGGCAAAGGCCAAAGACAATGATTCATTAAGGTGATCACCGTGCTGATAGCCAACCCGACGAACAGCGAGCCGACAATATTAGCCGTCAACTCGTCGCGTTTCAGCTTAAACGGATAGCCCAACACCTTGCGCTCATAAAGAAACAGCAGGAAAGCCATAATGAAACTGAACACCACATTCACCAGAAGGACGATCCAATAAGGCGTTCTGTATTCCACCGGTTCCACAGCAATCAACATGTGCCGCCTGAAATAATGCTTCAGGATAAACAGCACATAAAAGCCGATGGTGATAGCCAGCGAAATGAAAGCTATCCTCTTGATAGACAAGTAGCTGTTTACATTATTGCTTTCGCTTTTATTCATACTGCAAAGCGAGCACCGGGTCGTTGTACGAAGCTTTCAATACAGTTGGGCGAACGAGATGTAAGACCGTATCAAAGGCTGTTGTAACTCGGCGAGAAGGTGTCGCCCAGATTGATGTCGCCCGTGGTAAGCCCTTTCTTGAGCCAACGCTCACGCTGGGCCGAGGTGCCATGGTTGAAAGTCTCAGGCATAGTGCGTCCGTAGGCTTGCTTCTGGAGATAGTCGTCGCCGATCTTGGCTGCTGCGTTGAGCGCCTCTTCGATGTCGCCGTCCTCAAGCGAGCCAAACATTTTGTTGTCGTTGTAAGCCCAAACGCCGGCGAAGAAGTCGGCCTGCAGCTCAAGGCGCACGCTGATTTCGTTGGATTGCTTTGTATTACGGCCATACTGCGCCATCTGCTGATGGGCTTGGCCGAGGATACCGAGTTGGTTTTGCACGTGGTGACCCACCTCGTGGGCGATGACGTAGGCATAGGCGAAGTCGCCGTCGGCACCGATTTGTTTCTTCATGCTCTTGAAGAATTCAAGGTCGAGATACACCGTCTCGTCGGCTGAGCAGTAAAAGGGCCCGCTGGCCGAGGTGGCATTGCCGCAGCCCGAGTTGACGGCATCGCTGAAGATGACCATCTTGGGAGGCTGGTAGGTGCGTCCCATTTTCTTGAACTCCTTGATCCACACGTCTTCGGTACCGGCCAGGATGCGCTTGCAGAACGTCATCAGTTCCGCGTCAACTTGGCTGTAGTCGGTGCCGTCGTCGACATACTCGGTGGTGTTGCCTTGCTGCATCTGTTCCATAACAGCGCTGGCATCGCCCCCCATAAGGCTAATGATTAAATAGATGATGATACCGCCCAAACCGATGCCTCCGGCAGCTGCGACGGTCTTTTTACCGCGACGGTCTTCCACGTTGGTGCTTTCTCTTCTTCCTTCTAATTTCATGATGTGTAGTTTTTAAGATTTGTTGCCCGCAAAAATAAAGAAAAACTAAAAAAAGAAACCACTTTTCGAAAAAAACCGTACCTTTGCCTTTCTAAAATGGAAAAACAACCTATAACTACAACACTATGAAAGCTTTCGTCAACGACACCGAAGTGCGCACCTATTACGGCGCAAAGGTGAAATCTGTGGTGCTGGCCTACTTCCGAGCCAACAACCTGCCTCTTAAACTTGACGGCATCGAAGTGAGAGACGCCTACGGCAACATCATCGACCTTGACGGTGCCCTCCGTGCCAATTCAAAAATCTACATCAAAAACTGAGCTCTATGAAAAAACTTGTCAAACTCACCATGATGGCTTGTGCCGCCCTACTGCTCTTAGCCTCATGCGAACCCAAGAAGCAAAAGATTTATATCGTCAGCACAAACGACATGCACGCCAACATCAACAACTTCCCTCAAATGGCGGCCCTTATCGACAGCCTACGCACGGCTCATCCCGACTTGCTGCTCATGAGTGCGGGCGACAACCGCTCAGGCAATCCCATCAACGACCGCTGTTCCGAGCCCTCCAAACCGATGTATGAGCTGATGAACGCCGTCGGGTTCAACCTGTCGTGCCTGGGCAACCACGAGTGGGACGGCGACGTCACCGGCCTGCGCGACGTGTTCAGCTGGGCCAAATTCCCCTTCGTCAGCGCCAACACCCAATTTGAGGACAGCCTGCACATGAGCAACTTCCATCCCTACGTCATCTTCGAGCGCGAGGGGCTGAAAATAGGCGTTATCGGTGCCATCCAATTGGGAGCCAACGGTTTGCCTGATGCACACCCGAACAACCTCGGCGGCACTCACTTCCGTCCCATAGAGGAAGTGCTGCCCGAATACCTCGATGAGCTGAAAGACTGCAACGCCATCTTCCTGCTCTCACATTGCGGCTATGAAGCCGACCGCGAAACTGCCGCGAAGTTCCCGCAACTGGCAGCCATCTTCGGTGGACACACCCACACCCGCGTGGCCGACAAGCAGATTGTCAACGGCGTGATGATCACCCAAGCCGAAGCCAAAGTGAAATATGTCACCTTGAGCACTTTTACTTTTGTTGACGGCAAACTCGTCGACAAGGATATGCAATTGCTCTCCGTCAAAGACTTCCCCAAGAAGAATGAGAAGATTGACGCGATGGTCAAGCAATACAACAACAACTCTGCTTTCCTGACCGTCGTCACCAACAACCTCAGTCCTATTGAGAGCTACGAAACGCTGGGCTGCCTGATGACCGATGCCATTCGCAGCACCACAGGCGCCGATATAGCCTTCCAGAACCCCGGCGGCGTACGTTTCGACACGCTGTCGGCGCGTCCCGTGACCATCAAAGACATTTATGCCCTCGACCCGTTCGACAACGAAATCATCCGCTTCACGCTAACCGGCGAGGAAATCATCCGCCTGATGAAGTGCTGCTATGTCACCGACAACGGCCCCATCTACTGCTCAGGCTGCTCTTACAGCTATAAAGACGATGGCGGTGAAATGACCGACATCAGCGTAACCTTAGAAGACGGAACGCCTTTGGACTTGAACGCCAAGTATAATGTGGTGATGAACAGCTACATGACCTCCGTGTTCGACTACGAGCACGAGGATGAAGGCACTTCCACCTTCAGCACCTCCAACAAGTTGATGCTGGATTATCTTGCGCAACACCCTGAAATAGACTACAGTAACATCTCACGCGTCACCGAAGAATGATTTTTGGCACGATTTTGGCTATGTTTTGAGTGAAAAACGACAACTTACGGAAGTCAAACACTCAAAACAAACGCTACCATGAAAGCCAAGAACATCCTGATGACCCTCCTGTTGGTGACGGGAGCCATCGCAGCAAAAGCAGCAGGTTATCCACCCGAGCTCGCTTTAGTGTCGCAGCCCGTGATGGTCTATAACGCCAACTCCATCACCGTCTTCTACGACGTTGAAAACATTGGCGACTATACCTACAAAGGCAGCGTATACATCTACCTCGATCCCGATGCCGGCTACTATTATGCCGACAAATGGGTCAAAGTATATCCAGGCCGCATCAAGAGAATTGCCATCGACATCCCGGCCAACCGCATCCGCAGAGGTCACCCCTTCACCATCATGCCCTACTACGAACTGGGCGACGAGCTTTACAGCTTCACCACCTTCGAATACTTCGACCCCATCACCTTCTATTGGGACGGGCCTCGCAACGAACGCTGGGTGGTCATCAACGTAGCCCCCTGCCTGCGCCACTACCACCGTCCGGGCACCTACCGCTACTACTACGACGGCTTCCGCCCACCGATGCCGCCCAAGGGTCATGCACATCGTCCGATGGACCCGAAGCACCACACCTACAACTATCACCACAACAACGGCGGCTATCCAGCCAACCACAACAACGGCGACAGTCCCAAACCTCACGATAACAGCGGTGCCACAGTAAGGCCAAACCCCAACGCCGGCAGCATGAGCCACGGGAGCAGCAACGCCAGTAGCAGCAACAACAGTGGAGGCAACAACGGCAGCAGCGTCAACCGCCGCCCCAACAATAGCGGCAGCAACGTCAGCCGCCCGTCGGGCAACAGCTCAAGCCGCACAAGCCGCACCAGCGGCACGAGCACAGGCGAAAGCAGAAGCAGCAACCTCAGAAGCAGCAGCACCTCACGCCGCAGCAGCACCAGCAACGGCAGCAGCGTCAGTCGCCCGTCAAGCAACAGCTCAAGCGGAACCAGCAGCTCAAGCAGCAGACCCAAAAGCAACAGCTCAAGCCGTGTGAGTGGTTCAAGCACCAGCACAAGTGGCTCAAGCACCAGCCGCAGCACAAGCGGATCGAGCAGCGGACGCAGATAACGAACGCTGATGCAGCCAAACCTAAACAAAATCCCGCTGGGTTCTCTACTCGGCGGGATTATTATTACAGATTCTACTCTATGGTGGTTTCCGTTTTCTTTTTCTGACGTTGATGGGTGTAC
>R22__coassemble_1122_pt1 | contig 14362 bp, 13 predicted proteins | sample R22__metabat2_low_PE_022 | metagenome-assembled genome bin R22 | reverse complement strand
CAAAAACCAGTCGAGGAAAAAGCGGCTGACAACTTATAACAGTCTAAATTTATTAACCCGTCAACTTGGATCAGTCGTAAGACGCTGAAGTGACAACCAAAATCAGCAAACTACATTGAAATTGGTGATAAAAACAATGGCAGCTCAAAGAGTTCTCTCAAACAATAGTACAGGCAAGCCAAGCGTGCCTGCGTGCACTATTCACAGCTGAAACTTGATGCCGTGCGAAGTCTGTTTCCTCCAAAGGAATTAGGAGTATACCCTGCCGATAAACACTGTAGGCGAGACGCGCCTGTGGATGTTGCGGTGACTTTTGTCGAATTTCTTCTCGTCGGCAGACAAGGTGGGGATGCAGGCTGTGTTGGCGGCCTCAACGATGGCGTACAGGTGAAAGACTGGTGTGGATTTACAGTCGGGGTCATCGGTGAGGTCGGGGAGGTCGAAGACGGCGCTACCTGACGCTCGACTTACACTAGCCACGAGTTGGCAGACCTCCACCTGAAACTCGACAGCATAGACGTGGACAACATCATCCGGAGAGGAATGGCCAGCACTCAGGCATGGGGCGAACTGAAACTCTACATGGAGGCCGTTGGCGCTGCATTTGATGGGCTCCACTCGGGCTACCAGTCCCGTGGAGAGCAGCAGACGAGGATAGTCGATGCGAACCTGTCCTTCGTCAAAGACGAAGTATTGCTTGTTAAGGCTGGCAAACTCGTTGGCTTCGGTATGCCCGTTGCTGTGGGCTTCCTTGGAGAGACCTCGCTGCAGCATGGAGCCGAGGAGCGACGAGGTGTGCTGCATAGCCTTGAAGAGGGCCCGTTGCCGCAGTTGGGCCTCCGACTTGGGGTCTTTGAAAGATTTTGCCTTGTTGCGGCTGTAGTATTTGCCGAAACGTTTGTAATAGACGCGGTCGTCAATGGTGCCGGTCAGTTCGATAAATGAAGGTTCTACCTTTGCCATAGGACTTTTTCTTGTTTCATTATGTCTTCGTGCTGCCTCCATAGTTGGCGCACCGTACCCTTAGTATACATACAACGTTGATACGTGCTTTTTATTATGGAGCTACATCGGAGTTACATCGGAGCTACACAAAAGGTGATCAATAGGGGAGCAAAAGGGGAGTAAAACCAATAGCATACAACAGGCTTGCTTTCAAGGCTTTATGAAAGACCTTTTTCAGGGCATTTTGCCGTCATTTTTTATGGTGCTGAGACACACAAAAATGCCAGATGCAAAAACAAGCGTTTTTTTTGACTTACAGGCCATTTTGCAGGCTTTTTTCTCGTATCTAACTGTTGTTTGCCGCATATTTACTATTTTTGCACTAGCAATCCTACCCGCAGACAATCATGCTGCAAACCCAAACATCCGATCATGAGCAAGCTACAAGTCATCATCAGCAACCAGTACGACCCCTTCCTCAACCGAGCTGTGGAACACTATCTGACCAACAACCAGAAGGGAGAGACCGTGACCATGTATCTATGGAAAAACGAACGCACCGTCGTCATCGGATACAACCAAAACCCGTTCGCTGAATGTAACGTGAAGCTGCTGCTTGACGAAGGCGGCCACCTGATGCGCCGCGGCACAGGCGGCGGTGCCGTTTATCACGACCTGGGCAACATCAACTTCTCGTTTGTCGCCGACAAGTCGCTGTACGATGTGCGCCGTCAACTCAGCGTGATTCAGGATGCCCTTCTCTCCTACGGCTTAGAGACCGAAATCTCAGGGCGCAACGACCTCACCTGCGAGGGGCGCAAATTCAGCGGCAACGCCTTCGCCAAAGGGCAAAGAAACGACCTGCACCACGGCACCCTCCTCATCAAGACCGACGGCGAGATGATGCAACGCTACCTCAGCGTCGACAAGGCCAAGCTGATGAAACACGGCGTCAGCAGCGTGAGGAGCCGCGTCGTCAACCTCAGCGAGCTGGTCCCCGAGCTGACCTCAGAAAACATCAAGCAGCCCTTGACGGCCTCCTTTGAGAAAATCTATGGAAGCAAAGCCACCGCCATCGATTTCAACGGCGTGGCACGGCTGCCCGAGGTGCAGGCCATCAGAGAGGAGATTTCATCCCACGACTTCCTCTTCGGCCGATGGGAGCAATTCAAGACCACCAAGAAAGCCCAGTTCGCATGGGGCAATGTCGATATCGCCCTGCAAATTGACGAGGCGCAGTCCGTCATCAAAAAAGCGCAAATCGCCTCCGACAGCCTTGAGCCCGACACCATCAGACAGGCCGAGGTGCTGCTTACGGGAAGCAGCACGAAAACGATGCCCTTATATGATTCAGACAGCGAAATCATTCACGACATCATCCATTTGATTTACGGATGAATAAAAAAACGTATCTTTGCAGGCTGTTTCGAACAAGCTTCGCGTCACAACGAGGCACGAAGCCGTCAAGAGCACTAGCTTTTACCCCAGATTGCTTCGCTCAGCCCCGAATGGCGCAAAGCTACAACAGACAACCGACAACTATCAACTGACAACTGAATGAAATACTACCTCCTCCCCTTAGGCTGCCAGATGAACCTCAGCGACAGCGAGCGAGTGCGCACCGTGCTGCGCGGCATGGGCTTCGTCGAGACCGATAACGAAGACGAGGCCACCATCCTCGGCATCATCGCCTGCTCGGTGCGACAGAAGGGCATCGACAAGGTGTATGGCCGCATCGAGAAATGGAACGCCATGAAGAACCGGCAAAACGTCATCACCTTCGTCTCGGGCTGCGTGCTGCCCGCCGACCGCCTGCGGTTCCTCAAGCTCTTCGACCTTGTGTTCCCCATGAACGACCTGCCCAAGCTGCCCGACATGATCAGGCAATACGGCATCGTCACACCAGCCTCGCTGAAAACGGGAGAAGAGATAGACATGCAGCCCGTTGTCAAACCCGTCGCGCCGCTCTTCCATAAGGACGACAAAATCAACCCATCGGCCAACATGGGCCAGTTTTGGGCCATCGCCCCGACGCAAACCTCCGGTTTCGAGGCCTTCATCCCGATTCAGAACGGATGCAACAAGTTCTGCACCTACTGCGCCGTGCCCTACACCCGTGGCCGCGAGGTGTCGCGCCCCTCGGAAGAGATTCTGGACGAGCTGAAGCATTTGGTGGAAAACGGCTACAAAAGCATCACCTTGCTGGGACAGAACGTCAACTCATACGGCCTCGACAAGAAAGGCGAAGAGATTGACTTTGCCGAACTGCTGCGCCGCGTGGGCGAGTTTGGCAAAGCCTCGGGCAAGGAGTTTTGGGTGTATTACACCGCCCCGCACCCCCGCGACATGAAGGACGACGTCATCGAGGTGATGGCGCAATACGACTGCCTCGCCAAGCAAGTCCACATCCCCATCCAAAGCGGCGACGAGAACATGCTGAAACGCATGAACCGACACCACGACTTAGCCACCTACCGGCATATTATCCAGACCATACGCGAGAAAATGCCGAAGGCCACCATCTTCACCGACATCATCGTGGGCTTCACCCACGAGACCGAAGAGGAGTTTGAGAACACACGCAAGGCCATGGAGGAGTTCAAATACAACATGGCGTTTATCGCGCAATACAGCGTGCGCCCGGGCGCCGTAGCCGCCGAATGGGACGACGACGTGCCGAAAGAAGTGAAACGCCAGCGTTACCACCGCCTCACCGAGGAACTGATGAAGCACAGCCTCGTCTACAACCAAGGCCTTGTCGGGCAAACCGTCAGGATGCTCGTGGAAACACAAGACCGAAAGAACGGCTACCTGACCGGACACACCGAAGGAAAAATCGTCATCCGCTTTGCCTCAAAAGACACAAGCCTCATCGGACAGATGGTCAACATAAAGGTGACTTCGGCTTCGCCGCTGTCAATCGAGGGAGAACTTATCCTTGGATAAAAACATGAAAAGAATCGCCTTCAAAACCTTAGGCTGCCGCGTCAACCTGTATGAAACCGATGCCTTGGCCTCGCGCTTCAAGGCGGCGGGATATGAAATTGCCGACAGCAATTCAGAGGCCGACGCGTACATCGTGAACACCTGTACCGTCACCAACACCAGCGACCAGAAATGCCGCCAGGCGATTCACCAGATACGGCGCAAACATCCCGAGGTCTTGATTGCAGTCACGGGCTGCATGGTCAACCACAGGAAAGAGGAACTGCTGCAATCGGGCATAGCCGACTACGTCGTCGACAACGAAAGGAAATCCGCCCTGTTCGACATCATCGACGAGCACTTCAGCAAAGGCCACAGCGACCCGGAAGGCTTCGACCGCGACCTCTTCAGCTACCAGCCCGCCTTCGACACCTTCCACACCCGCAGCCTCATCAAAATCCACGATGGCTGCAACAACTTCTGCTCCTACTGCATCATCCCGATGGTGAGAGGCCGCTCCACCAGTCGCCCCGCAGAGGACATATATAATAATGTGCGCGAGGTGATTGCCCACGGTTTCAAGGAAATCGTCCTGACCGGCGTCAACATGGGGCGTTATCAACACGGCGGCACCAACTTTGAGCAACTGGTGGAGCACATCCTCAACATAGACGGCGACTTCAGGGTAAGGGTCTCCTCCATCGAGCCCGACCAGTTCAGCGACAGGTTCCTCCAGTTATTCCAGCATGAGAAACTTGCGCCCCACATGCACATCTGCCTGCAGAGCGGCTCAGACGACACCTTAAAGCGTATGCACCGCTTTTATACCGTCGCCCAGTTCCGCGACATGTGCCACCGCATCAAGACATATCGACCCGACTTCAACCTCACCACCGACATCATCGTAGGCTTTCCGGGAGAGACCGAAGAAACCTTCAAAGAAAGCTGCAACTTCGCGAGGGAAATCGGCTTCAGCCACATCCACACCTTCAAATACTCGAAGCGCACCGGCACCAAAGCCGCCGCCATGACCGACCAAGTGCCGGAAAAAGAGAAAACCGAACGCAGCGAAGTGATGCGGCATATTTCGTTGGAAAACAAAATCAAGTATTTTGAAGCCATGAGAGGCAAAAACCAACGCATGCTCATCGAGCGCATCGACAGCAAGGGCACGGCAAGAGGCTATGGAGAAAACTATATACCACTCATCCTCAACAGCTGCAATAATGCAGAAAAGAACACCTTTATCCATCTGAAGCTCGAAGAAATCCTCCATCGTGACGACGAAGAAAGAATATCATTTAACTGTAAACCAACAGATTAAAAAATCAGAAAGATTTTTTTTATCATTTTGGCTTGGGTTTCGAGGAAAAGTTGTATTTTTGCAGCCCGAAAAAAATAGAAATTATAAGGAAAAACAGATATGGCAAATCACAAAGATGCATTAAAGAGAATCCGTCAGTCAGAAAAGAGACGTTTGCACAACCGCTATTACGCCAAGAACATGCGTAACGAAGTCAGAAAGTTCCGTGCTTTGACCAGCAAGAGCGAAGCCGAAAGCCAACTTTCGAAGATTTATTCCATCATCGACCGCGTGGCCAAGCGTGGTATCATCCACCGCAACAAGGCTGCCAACCTGAAGTCGAAGATGACGAAGCATGTCGCCAAGTTAGCGTAAAAGAAGTTTTTTTCATCATAGAGTCAGTTGCCTCTTCTACCAGTTAGGAGAGGCTTTTTTGGTTGAGGTATACGAAAAAAGCTTACCTTTGCCCCGCAAAAGACCAACAGACCACATGAGCACAGAAAAGAAATCCATCAAGGAATGGGCTTTGGACGACCGCCCGCGCGAAAAGATGATCAACAAGGGCAAGGCCGCCATGAGCGATGCCGAACTCATCGCCATCCTCATCGGGTCGGGCAACAGCGAGCAGACCGCCGTAGGATTAGCCAACAGCATCCTGGAATCGGTCAGGAACAACCTCATCACGCTTTCCGACCTCAGCCTTGACGACTGGATGCAGCACAAGGGCATTGGTCCGGCAAAAGCCATCACCGTGATGGCCGGACTCGAATTAGGCCGCCGTTTACTCGGCAGCGAGGCTATCAAGCCCGACCGGCTCACCGACTCGCGCGACGCATACAGACGCCTGCTGCCCTACATCGACGATTTCAGCCAAGAGCATTTCCTTGTCATGTACCTTGACACGGCCAAAACCATCCTCAAAATAGAACGCGTCAGCACGGGAGGCACGACCCATACCATCGCCGACCCGCGTGTGGTGTTCAAGAAAGCACTCAACATCGGTGCCACATGCCTCATCATAGCCCACAACCACCCTTCGGGAAACCTCAAGCCCAGCGTCGACGACACACGCCTCACCAAGAAATTCGTTGCCGCCGGCACCCTACTCGACATCAACGTCATCGACCACCTCATCCTTTGTCGAGGCAACTACTACAGCTTCTTCGAAAAAGGCGAGCTCAACCCATAAGCCGAAACACCCATGAGAATTGTCACCATCATCGGGGCACGTCCCCAAATCATCAAAGCTGCCGCGTTGAGCCGTGCCATCAAGACACACTATGCCAACGAGATACAGGAAATCATCGTCCACACCGGGCAACACTACGACGACAACATGTCAGCCGTCTTTTTCGACGAACTTGGCATCCCACGTCCCGACTATAACCTGCACGTCGGATCGGCCTCGCATGGAGTGCAAACCGCCCGCATGACTGAAGGCATCGAGGACATATTAATCAAGGAGCGGCCCGACTATATCGTGCTGTATGGCGACACCAACTCAACCCTCGCCGGTGCCGTGGCCGCCGCCAAAATACATATCCCCATCGCCCACGTGGAGGCTGGACTGCGCTCGTTCAACAAAAGCATGCCCGAGGAAATCAACCGCATCGTGTGCGACCACTGCTCCACTTTGCTCTTCTCGCCTACCCAAGCTGGCGTAGAGAACCTGCAACGTGAAGGCTTCGCACTCAACAACGAGCCGCCTTACACCATCGACAATCCGAAAGTGTACCATTGCGGCGACATCATGTATGACAACAGTTTGTATTTTGCCGAAATTGCCGAAACAAAAACCAACATCATCAACGATCTTGGATTGAAGGACAAGCCTTTCATCCTCGCCACTATACACCGCGACACGAACACCGACTACCCCGAAAGACTCGATACCATTTTCTCCGCACTCCTAACGCTTTCAGAACAGTATCACGTTGTGCTACCCTTGCATCCCCGCACAAACAAACTATTGAAAACCAACCTTGAAGCCGCAAAACAAGCACAGCTTTTCAGTTCGTCAAACATCAACATCATCCCGCCAGTGTCTTTCTTGGAGATGATAGCCTTAGAGCGTCATGCGCGTTTGGTCATGACAGATTCAGGCGGCGTGCAAAAAGAGGCCTATTTCTTCAAAAAGCCCTGCATCATCCTCAGGCCTGAGACGGAATGGGTTGAAATCGTGCAGACTGGCAACGCCATTCTCGCCGATGCCAACATGAGCCGCATCATGGAGGCTTGGAAACATTTTGAGGCCATGCCACCGACCGATTTCCCTGAAATTTTCGGCGATGGAAACGCCGCAAAATTCATGTTGGAAAAGATGCTAGTAAATAATTTCACGCAAAGTATTGTGGATTAAGAAATAATTTGTACTTTTGCACCACGTTTTTCGGAGCGTATAATAAATAATCAAAACATTAACAATCAACAAATTATGAATCAGTACGAAACCGTTTTCATTTTAACTCCCGTTTTGTCTGACGATCAGATGAAGGAAGCGGTAAAGAAGTATGAGGATTATCTGACCGGAGCCGGAGCAGAAATCATTCATGAAGAGAACTGGGGCATGAAGAAATTAGCCTACCCCATCCAGAAGAAATCCACGGGCTTCTACCAACTGGTAGAGTATAAGGCCGAGGGTAATGTCATCGCCGATGTCGAGACCGAGCTGAAGCGTGACGAGCGCGTATTGCGCTTCCTCACCGTGAAGCTTGACAAGCACGCCATCGCCTACAACGAAAAGAGACGCAAGAAAGCCTCCGAGGCCAGCAACGCCCCTGCTGCTGAAACCGAAGCGCAAGCCTAATGTTGAACCCTAAAAACGAAAGAGACATGGCACAAGTGAACAACAACGACATCAAGTATCTGACCCCCATAGCCGTCGATACCAAAAGAAAGAAATACTGCCGTTTCAAGAAGAACCGCATCAAGTACATCGATTACAAAGACGCCGACTTCTTGCTGAAGTTCGTCAACGAACAAGGCAAGATCCTGCCCCGCCGCATCACCGGCACTTCCAACAAATACCAGCGCAAGGTCGCCCAGGCCATCAAACGTGCCCGCCACCTCGCCCTGATGCCTTTTGTAGCTGACTGTTTGAAATAATCTGAAGGAGGACTCACAATGGATATTATTCTGAAACAAGACGTCAACAACTTAGGATATAAGAACGACATCGTGACCGTGAAGCCTGGCTACGGCCGCAACTATCTCATCCCCAAAGGCATGGCCATCCTCGCCACCGAGAGAAACCGCAAGATTCTTGCCGAAGAGATGCGCCAGCAGGCTCACAAGGAAGAGAAGATTAAGAACGAAGCCCTCGACAAAGCCAAAGCCCTCGAAGGCCTGAAGCTGCAAATCCCCGCCAAAGCCGGTACCTCCGGCAAGATTTTCGGCTCGGTCAACAGCATCATGATTGCCAACGCTATCAAGGAAGCCACCAATCTTGAGGTGGACCGCAAGCAAATCGTCCTCAACGAAGACGCCATCAAGGAATTGGGCGACTATACCGCCAAGATCCGCCTCCACAAGGAAGTGACCGTGAACGTCGACTTTACCGTTTTCGCTGAATAAGAATTGTAACTTTTTCATACTTTTACGGGCTGCCCCATCCGTGAGGCAGCCTTTTTCTTGCCAATGGTTACCAAAAACGAAATCAAACGAGTCGCCTCACTACGCCAGCAGAAGTTCCGCAAAGAGCTGGGGCTCTTCGTGGTGGAAGGCCGCAAGATGACAGAGGAACTCCTCCGTTCCAAGTTTCACGTGGAAGCACTTTACGCCACCGAGGCCCAACAAGTCTTTTTCCCGCAAGCAGAGAGGGTCAGCGAGATTCAAATGGCTCAAATGAGCGGACAGGACACGCCACCCGGCATCCTCGCAGTGGTGAACATCCCCGAAACTCGACAATTGTCAACGTCGCCAAGATTTATCATCGCCTTAGACGGCATTGCCAACCCGGGCAACATGGGCACACTCATCCGCACAGCTGAATGGTTTGGCATCCGCGACATCGTGTGCAGCCCTGATTGCGTGGAGGTTTGGAACCCAAAAGTCATTCAAGCCACAATGGGTTCCATATTCAGAATCAACGTCTTGGAAGCCAACCTCACCCAATTCCTGCCACAGCAACAACGGCAAGGCAAAGCCATTTATGGTGCCTTGCTTGAAGGAGAGAACCTGTTTGACATGAAAGATGCCGGAGACGGCGTCATCATCATCGGAAGCGAGTCGCATGGCATACGTGATGAAATACTGTCATGCATCACTCACCCTGTCACCATTCCTCGCGTCGGCATGAGTCAGACAGAATCGCTGAACGCTTCAGTTGCCGGCGCCATCATCATGGCTCAACTGACTCGCTGACCTTATCGCCTCCGCAGAACTTGAAGCCCCAGTTGGAATGTGCCAAAAGGTCGGGTACGGTCGTGCCAGCCAATCTCACTTTTCGTCTGGCGGTCATACGCGAAGAGAACACACCAGTACCGCCCTCGATAAGGGTATAATCGTTGCCGCTAAACATACCGAAATTCCCCAACGCACTCCACTCAATATATTGCGTCAGTTCCTTCCCTGCCGCATCAATGATGATTTCCACGGGATAGTCGCTGATGAAACGCGACAGTCCCGCAACAGCCGTATCCGCGCCAAGAAAATCGACCAACTGTTCATAAAAACGCTCGGGACGATAGGAAATCCTATAATAGTTGTCGACGATATGCGTGGCAAGATGAAAATCATCAAATGTCCCCAACGACCAATGCATCGTACGGGGAACACTATCGCTCCATGGTGTCCTTTGTTCCTTGAAGGTGAACTCCAAACTGACGTCATACGAAGTCGCTTGGGGAGCCGGATAGAACTCCAACGGCCTGTTTAGGCCGAAATAATCTAACGAAAAGTTAGCAGTCAGGCTCTTCACTTTGAATCCGCCCGACCCCACTATATCAGTAGTCGATTCCAAAACACGGTCAGGGAGCACAGCCGTAAGCTTGTATTGATACTTCTCGTTCTTCGTATTCTTGTTCAGTCGCTCTGCCGTGTAGTACAATTTCTGTTTGGGTGCATAAAACGTCCCATGTTGCTTGTTCCATACCGTAATCGTATCGAGAATGATCTGGCGGATGCTGTCGCTGTTGCAATACTCCGTAAGACGCACGTCCAGTTTGCCAGGATAGTTGCTGGAATCGGGATTCATGGCGATTTGCGTAGCATCTTCGTTATTGGCATAGAACGCTCTCGTAATCTTTATATAATTGGTGTCAGCATTTGCGTCAAGCAAGCCGTAAACGACAGGAATCTCCTTATATTCAGCATAGAGGTTGAAGTCTTTCTTGCATGAGACAAAAAAGACCGAAATCGTAAAAATCAAGGGTAAAACATACTTTTCCATGACTGTAATATATTATTTTCGGTGCAAAGTTATTACAATCCAATCAATCTCCAAACAAAAACGAGATTTTTTCAATACGGTTTTTACAGGAAAAAGCAGTTTTAGCTTCGAAATTCGATAAAAAGTGTCCACGAAAGCCTAAAATCATATTTCGTGGACACACTACTGCGCTAACTATGTTTTTGGATGAATTGAACCTGCGGTCACATAAAATAGGTCACCTAAAATAGGTCGTTTGTTCTGAAGCACAAAAAAGCCGAGCGGAACCCAACAAGATTCCGCTCGGTTTTTCATTAAGTTGAATGCCGATTATTCCATAGCGTTCTCAAACTTTCCGTGGCATTGTTTGTATTTCTTGCCGCTGCCACAGGGGCAGGGGTCGTTACGCCCCACTTTCACTTCCTTGCGGATGGGTTGCGTGACTTGCCGCTGTTGCGTGTCGCTGTGCGACTGTGCCAGCAGGTCTTGACGCTGCTCGCGGATCTTCGTCTTGTCGATGCCTTGCGGACGCGATTCGCGGACGGTGTCTGGGTCTTGCATCGGGATGTCGGCGCGCATCAGGAAGGAGATAACGTCTTCGTTGATTTTCTCCAACATGGCCTTGAACAGGTTGAACGACTCCAACTTATAAATCACCAGAGGGTCTTTCTGCTCGTATGAAGCGTTTTGCACGGCTTCCTTCAGGTCATCAAGTTCGCGCAAGTGCTCCTTCCAGGCGTTGTCGATGAGGCCGAGGGTGATGCTCTTTTCAATACAGAGATTCACCTCACGGGCACCGTTTTCGACTGCTTTTTTCAGGTTCACAATGACGTTCATTCCGCGCTTGCCGTCGGTAATCGGAATGGCGATGTTCTCGAAATGCGTCTGGTTCTCATACACGTTCTTGATGACAGGTAGGGTCTTTTCGCCGATGATACGCGCCTTGTCGCGATAATGGTCCAAAGCCGCCTCAAAGAGCATGTCGGCCAGTTCTTTGGTCTTCATCCTGTCAAAATCGGCTTCACTAAAGGGGACATCGGTACCCATCGTTGAAAGCACTTCCATCTTCAAGCCTTCGTAGTCCTTGGCATCTTTGAATTCTTCGATGAGTTTCTCACCGAAGTCGAACATCATGTTGTTGATGTCGATGGAAAGACGCTCTCCGAACAAAGCGTGACGGCGTTTCTTGTAGATGACTTCACGCTGGGCGTTCATCACGTCGTCGTATTCCAGAAGGTGTTTACGTACGCCGAAGTGGTTCTCCTCCACCTTCTTCTGTGCCTTTTCAATCTGCTTGGTAATCATCGGATGCTGAATGACTTCACCCTCCTTCAAGCCCATGCGGTCCATGATGCCGGCGATACGCTCGGAGCCGAACATACGCATCAGGTTGTCCTCAAGGGAGACATAGAACTGTGAGCTACCCGGGTCGCCTTGACGGCCTGAACGACCACGCAGCTGACGGTCGACGCGGCGCGACTCATGACGCTCAGTACCAATGATGGCCAGACCACCGGCTTCCTTCACACCAGGTCCCAGCTTGATGTCGGTACCACGGCCAGCCATATTGGTGGCGATGGTGACTGTGCCAGCCTGTCCTGCTTCCTTGACGATCTGCGCCTCCTTGAAGTGCAGCTTGGCGTTCAACACGTTGTGCGGTATATTCTTGCGAGTCAGCATACGGCTGAGCAACTCGGAGATTTCCACCGAAGTAGTACCCACCAATACGGGGCGGCCCGCATTCACCAGACTCTGAATCTCGTCGATGACGGCGTTGTATTTCTCGCGCTTGGTCTTGTAAATCATGTCCTCCTGGTCGATACGGGCGATGGGGCGATTGGTCGGGATGACCACCACATCGAGTTTGTAGATGTCCCAGAACTCTCCAGCTTCCGTCTCAGCGGTACCAGTCATACCTGCCAGTTTATGATACATACGGAAGTAGTTCTGCAAGGTGATGGTGGCGTAGGTCTGTGTGGCGGCTTCCACTTTCACGTTTTCCTTGGCCTCAACAGCCTGGTGCAAGCCGTCGCTCCAGCGGCGCCCCTCCATGATACGTCCCGTCTGTTCATCCACGATTTTGACCTTGTTGTCGATGATGACATAGTCTACATCTTTCTCAAATAAAGTGTAGGCCTTCAGCAGTTGCTGCACGGTGTGCAGACGATCCGACTTCTCAGCGAAGTTACGCATCAGCTCAGCTTTGCGCAGCACCTTCTCATCATTGGTAAGGCCGGAATGCTCCAACTCGGCTATCTCGCTGCCTACATCGGGGATGATGAAGAACGAAGGGTCGTTGTAGGCCTGGGCCAGCTGCTCGCTGCCCTTGTCGGTGAGGACTACGGTATTGAGTTTCTCGTCGATGACGAAATAAAGCTCGTCGTCGATGATGTGCATGTTTTCGTTGCGGTTCTGCATGTAGAAACCTTCGGTCTTCTGCAGCAGGCTCTTCATTCCCTCCTCGCTGAGGAACTTGATGAGGGCGTTGTTCTTAGGCAGACCACGGTAGGCGCGGAAGAGCTGGTCGGCACCGTGTTTCTTCTCGTCTTCGGTAGCATTAGGGTCGGTGAGAATGCGCTTGGCTTCGGCCAAAATCCCCGTAACATAACGCTTCTGGGCTTCATAAAGTTTCACCACATCGGGCTTCAGCTGGTCAAATTCCTGTTGGTCGCCTCGAGGTGTAGGACCGCTGATGATCAAAGGTGTACGGGCATCGTCAATCAACACGGAGTCAACCTCGTCAACGATGGCATAATGATGCTTGCGCTGCACCAATTCATCGGGGTTACCTGTCATGTTGTCACGCAGGTAATCAAAGCCGAACTCGTTGTTGGTACCATAAGTGATGTCGCACAAATAGGCGCGGCGACGTGCAGCGGAATTGGGTTCGTGCTTGTCGATACAGTCTACAGTAAGTCCGAGGAACTCATACATCGCACCCATCCACTCCGAGTCACGTTTGGCCAGATAGTCGTTTACCGTAACCACATGCACGCCCTTGCCCGCCAAAGCATTCAGATAGACCGGCAGCGTAGCCACGAGGGTTTTACCTTCACCAGTGGCCATCTCAGCAATCTTGCCTTGGTGCAGCACGATACCGCCGATGATCTGGCAATCGTAGTGAACCATGTCCCAGGTGACCATGTTGCCGCCAGCCATCCAACTGTTCTTATAGTAGGCCTTGTCGCCCTCTATGGTGACGTGTTCGTATTTGGCAGCCAAATCGCGGTCAAGTAGGGTGGCGGTCACCTCCACCGTCTCATGTTCGCAGAAGTACTTGGCAGCGGCTTTCACCACCGAGAAGGCTTGTGGCAAAATGTCGTTCAGAGCCTCTTCAATATGGTCCAATTCCTGTTTTTCCAGTTTGTCGATTTGGTTGTAGAGTTTTTCCTTCTCCTCAGGAGCCATATCGAAGTTGGCTTCAGCTTTGGCTTTCAGATCGGCGATTTCAGCCACCTCGGCAGCGGTCTTGCTATGGATGTATTCCTTGAATTCCTGTGTCTTGTGTCTCAGGCTGTCGATGTCGAGTTTCACAATTTCCTCGTAAGCCTTGAGGGTCTTTTGGAGTATAGGCTGGAGGGCCTTGTTGTCGCGTGAGGCCTTGTCGCCGAAGAGTTTCTTTAGAAATCCCATATTATTCAGTTTGCAGTTTGAAGTTGATAGTTATCAGTTAAATGATTGCGGTTTGCGCAAAATCCGTGCAAAGGTACGGATTTTCCGTGAATTGTCGGAAAAATGTGCCAAAAAGGCAGTGGAAAGTGGTTGTTCTGTGCGGATATTAGGTCGGCAAAGGCTCTATAATGCTCCCTAAAATTTAGACC
>R22__coassemble_1082_pt1 | contig 14681 bp, 7 predicted proteins | sample R22__metabat2_low_PE_022 | metagenome-assembled genome bin R22 | reverse complement strand
TTTTCTTTTACCATTTTTGTTGACTTTTGTGTCAACTTTTTTCCGCGCAAGACACCTTCGAGGTCAACATGAATCATCATTTTGATAACATCAAAAAGCAGATTCAGGAGTTTGTCGAAGCCAACAAGCCTGCTGTCATCCCCGGCACAGGTGGTGGCTCTCCAGTTCCTCCTGAGGGTCCAGGCGTGCCTGGCACAGGTGGCGGCTCCTCGGTTCACGAAACCAACCCTCAGCGATATCGCTATACACTTAAGCGTCACATCACCACTAAAGCTGATTTGATGCAAATCATCAACCAGCTCCAACAGCACATCAACGAGCTTGACAATGGCTCTTCTATCGAACTTGAATTAAACGACTAATCGCATGATTTCTCAATCTGGTAAATCCGTCATCGAGCGTTTTGTCACAAGGGCGAAAATCCTTCTTACCGACAATGTAACGGCTCTGCTCCAACAGCACTACGGCATCTGGATGGATGGCCGTCAACTTGCTGTTGAAGAGCTGCCCACTGATGACACCACCATCCTACATACGGCCAAGCTCCTTCGCGACCGCCTGCAACATATCCAAAACGCTTTGCCAGCCAACACCGCCAATGCCGAGCGCATCGCCGTCGGCCAGCTGGTGGCTGAGCAGGCCTTCACCATCCTCAACCGCTTCTGCGCATTGCGCATGTGTGAGGAGCGTGAGCTTATTTTCGAGTCTATCCGCAACGGCTACAACTCTGGCGGCTTCGATGTCTATAAAGAAGTCACCAAAGGCATCGACATGCCTTTGTTCAATCGCTATGTGGCATACATTCAATCCGTCTTTGATGAACTTTCGGTCGAGCTGCCTTCCATCTTCAACCGTTTTTCGCCTTATGGCCTCATCTTTCCTGATGAGACAGCTATGTTCGCGCTCTTCGACCTCATCAACGATGAGCAGCTCACGGCTTCACAGGATGCGCAAACAGGCAAAACCCTCAACCTTTGGCAGGAAGACGAAACCATCGGCTGGATTTACCAATACTACAATTCCATCGAAGAGCGTCGTGCCGTGCGCGAAGCCTCCAACAAGCCGCGCAATAGCCGTGAAATGGCCATTCGCAACCAGTTCTTTACGCTCGAATACATCGTCCGTTTCTTGACCGATAACGCCCTTGGCCGTTATTGGTACGAAATGACCAATGGCCAAAGCCATATCGGCGACATCTGTCAATATATGGTGTGCCGTCCCGATGAGGAGCTGCCTTCGGTGCCCTTGAAAGAGCCTACCGAAATACGCATCCTCGACCCAACTTGCGGCTCCATGCACTTCGGTATCTATGCCTACGAAGTCATAGAATACATCTATCTCGATGCTTGGGACAACCAACCCTCGCTCTTGCACGATTTCCGCTATACCGAGACGCGCGAATCATTCCATCAACTCATTCCTGGTCTCATCCTCGAGCACAACCTTTACGGTTGCGAGATTGACCCTCGCGCCTTGCAGATGGCTGCACTCAGCCTTTGGCTTCGTGCGCAGCGTTCTTATAGCGAAATGGGCATTGCTTCCGAAAACCGTCCGCTCATCCGTCGTTCCAACCTCATCCTTGCCGAGGCCATGCCGGGCAACAAGCGTATGCTCTCAGCCCTCATGCAAGGTATCGACAAACCCATGCAGCGTTTGGTCCGTAAGGTATGGGACAAGATGCTCTATGTGGGCGAAGCTGGCCTCCTCATCCGAATGGAGAAGGAGATTGAAAGCGAAATTGAGGATCTGCGCAGCAACTGGAGCAATGTCAACCGAGGCTCCCAGCTCAGCATGTTTGCGGCCAACACCGAGGCCGACGAAGTGCAAGCGCTTCAGGCGGCCAAGCTTTCAAGCCGCGAGGCAAAGGCGCAATTCTTTGCTCAGGTCACGGATAACCTGCAGAACGCCCTCCGCTCGCTTTCGCAACAGCTCAGCGAAGAAGAAGGCTACGAAAATGTGCTTTTCACCGACGATGCCATCCGTGGCTTTGCGTTCATTGAGCTGTGCCAACAGCGTTACGATGTCATCCTTATGAATCCGCCTTTTGGCGAAGGCTCAGTGAACACATCAAAATATCTTGATGATAATTATACTAACTGGTGCCGCAACCTGGTTTGTGCCTTCTTCATCCGTATGCAACAGCTCCTTACCGATGAAGGCCGTCTGGGCGCTATCTTCGACCGCACCGTGATGATCAAGTCTTCTTACGAAAACTTCCGTAAGCAAAACCTCTGTGGCTTCATTACCCATTGTGCTGATACTGGTTGGGGTGTACTGGATGCTTATGTTGAAACTTCTACGATGGTGCTTCGCAAAAACAGCTCAGATGTATCTGGTGTTTTCTTTGATGTTAAAGATGTTAATCCAGAAGAAAAACATTTGCAGATTCAGGCAATGATAAACCGTCTCAAAGAAGGTGAACTGACCCAATGGACCTTCATAAACAAATCCATTGAATTTGAAAATTTACCAAATACAATAATAGGGTATTATTTGAATGAAGAATTGTTGTCTTTATTTGAGAATAAAAACCTTGAAACTCGTGGCTTCACAGCTTTATTTGGAACATCTTTCATGCCACCTGAAATGTTTTACAGGAATTTTTTCGAAGTAATTGAAAACAAAAATGTTTTTAAATGCCTCTATCATGGTGGGGCTTATACTTTATTCTATAAAGTTTATAGAGAAATGATTGCGTGGGGCAATGGTGAAATACCAATGGCGAGTCGTTCTAATTTACGTAATACTTCTTCTCAATTCATGGCAGGAATTGGATATGGTAAAAGAGGAGAAATATTAGATGCCCATGTTGTAAAAAAGGGCTTTTGCTTTACACATGAAGGGCATTTAATTCCAATTGAAAACCATTTACAGCGTATGGTTGTTGATTCATTTATTAACTCCATATATTCTCAATATGTAATAAATCAGTATTGTGAGCAGCATAAGTCAAATGGTTACGTTAATCTTCTTCCAATGCCAGACTATTCTCTAAGTCAAGACGAGATTGTATCATTAATGACGAAGATAATTTCTATAAAGCGTCACTGGTTCAGCCTTGATGAAACCAACTTGGAATATCATGGTCTGATAGGGCAGATGAACATCACCACCACCATTGCCGATGCCATCAATGCCATGCAGCAACAGCTGAGCAATGATAACGACACTTATTTGGAGCTGGTCAAGCAAAACGATGACCTTTGGATGGATTTAGCTAACATTGAGAAAGACAGCGATTTCCGCCAAACGCTCAACGACTATAAGAGCCGCCGTCCCTACGAAGAGCTGATTTCCATCGATGGAGCCACGCAGCAAAATGTCATCGACCGTCAAGTGATGGCGCAGGAAATCATCCAAGAGCTGGTCGGCATGGCCTTTGGCCGTTGGGATGTTCGCTTCGCTCAGCATCCCGACACCATCCCGCCTTTTGGCGATGTGTTCGATGCGCTGCCGTTCATGCCAGTCGTCAGCCTGGCCAATGCCCCCGCCAACTATTCCGTCAACATCCCTGATGACGGCATCCTCTCCAACGATGATCAAAGTCCGCTTTGCCTCGCCAAACGCGTCCGCGATGTCATCCACACCATCTGGCCAACCATCGCTGATGATGTGGAGTTCGAGCTTTGCAGGCTCATCGGTTATGATAGCCTTCAGCAATACTTCGATGAGCCTATGGGCTTCTTCGATTACCACTTCCGTCGCTACACCAAGAGCCGCCGCAAGGCTCCCATCTATTGGCCAGTCTCTTCGCCACAAGGCGAAATCACTTATTGGATATACTATCCTAAGCTCAACCAAAACACCCTGCCTTCGCTCATCCTGAAGCTCGAAAGCGAAGCAACCATCATCCGCAACAACCTTACCAAGGCACAAGCTGCCAACGATAAGGCCGAAGCCAACCATTGGTTGTTGCTCCAGCAGGAAAACGAAGGCCTCACTGAAGAGCTGCGCCGCATCAACACCAACTACAAACCCAACCACGACGACGGTGTGCCAGTCACAGCGGCTCCGCTTGTCGCCTTGTTCCGTCACCGTCAATGGCAAAACGAATGCCGCGATAATCTCAATGAACTGCAGCAGGGCGAATACGACTGGAGCCATCTGGCTTACGCCATGTTCCCGTCACGCATCCGCGAAAAGGCGCGTCGCGACTGGTGTATGGCACTCACTCATGGTCTCGAAGAACTATGCGAAAACCGTCCCCGTGAAAGGGCTACGCGTCGCCGCACCAACACAACCCAAGGCGAGCTTGATATTGACGAATAAACAAAACGAATCATGGATATACAAGGTTTTATCATCGATAGCTGGATTTCTCGGATGAGCGACAAGCATCCTGTCCTCACCGTTTACGACCCCGAAGGCAAATACACTTCGTTGCTGCCTCTTGCCGAAAACAAAGGCATCACGGTTATCAACACCACCAAAACCCCGTTTGCCGCCTATGAGCAAGCTTTCGATTGCTATCTCAATAAGCTGGGCATAGACCCCGAGGCGCGTATGCTTATCTATCGTTCCAAACACATTCCAGCCACCGAAGGCGAGAAGAGCGATGATCCTTTTTATGCCTTGTCGCAAATCGGCGAGTATTTTCCCTTTGGTCCCAACGACGATTTGCTAATGATAAGCAAACGATTCCTGCCAAACAAGACTGCTGAGATTGACAAGCTGCAAGCCGAAGGCAACCTCAAATTTAATTCCATCAATGCCTTGCAGGGTGGCGCAAGCTATCCCGTGCTCGAAAACCTTACCAATGGCAAGAGCCCCAAGGAAATGACCCTTGGCTTGTTGCGCCTTGAATCAGTCGCCGATTTGTCGTGGATGCAGGAATGGAAGCAGTTGGCAGAGAACCATTATCCTGGCCTCAATGCGGATGGCAATTCGCTGGCCTCAGTGCAGGAAAACCTTTGGCAATACCTGCTTTTCAGCGAATTTGTCCTTGACTTGCCCACCAAGTTGCCCGATACAATGGCCTCTATTCCTATGGCTTTGCCTGAGAATAAGGAAACCATCTTCGACCTCTGCAACAGCATCCGTAACCTTTTGGATATGCGTGAGGACTATGTACGCCAAGCCAAACGCATTTCGGATAAATTGCACCTTGCCGATAGTTTTGCTAAAGCAACCAACCTTGGTGCCGTGGTCACCTTCGCTTTCGAGAACAAGGTTGAATATACCTGTTTCAACCAAGCTGTCAGCAGTGGCCAATACGAACAAGCTGCAGCAATCGTGGCAAAGAACGAGCAAAGCATCTGGTACGAAACCGACGACAGTGTGCGCCAGTACTGGAACCTCGCCGACCATGCTTGCCAGTTGTTTGCGGTCATCTATGCTTCAAAGAGCATACCCGCTGATGCCTCATTTAAGGACATCGCTCAATGGTATGCCTCCACGGGCTATAAGGCCGACAATGCTTTCCGTCACTACATGACCATCGAGCAGGACATCAGCCATGTATCGCCCTATATCAACGACCTTTCAAAGGCCGTTGTTGATGCCTACCGTTCTTTCACCGAAACCGAAGTGCAGCAATACCAACAAACGGTGGTCAGCGAAGGGCTGCAAGGTGAAATTGGCATCCAGCGCAACACCAATGCATTCAACACCCATATTGCTCCATTGCTTGCCCAAGGCAAGAAAGTGGTGCTTGTAATGGCCGACGCCTTCCGATTCGAGATTGGCATGGAAATGGTCGAAAAAGCCAGCCCTTATTTCGAGGTCTCTTGCGTTCCATCGCTATGCGCTATGCCGCCTGTCACTCGCTTCGGCATGGCTGCACTCTTGCCCAATGCTGAGCAAAAGTTGACCCTGAAACCTGTCGAGGACAAGCTGCAACCTTACCTTGATGGCACACTCATCGCCACACCTTCTGAGCGTATAGACTACATTGCTAATTCCACCCAGGCCAAAGTCTTCGACATGGCCTCCGACACTTTTGAAGCCGCCAATATCCCAGCCGATACACAGTTGCTTGTTATTCGCAGCACGGCCATCGACACTGCAGGCGAATCATCCAAACGCACTGATTTCGGTTTCTCCTCGATGAAAACCGAAATCAACACCATCTATCGCTGCATTGATGAATGTCTGAAACCTGAGCGAGGTTTTCAGCAAGCCTTCATTATGGCCGACCACGGCTTTATGATGCAACCCGATTACATGCACGGTGATAAAATCACGCCTCCTTTGGGCAACATGGTGCTTTCCGAACGTCGTTGTGTCGCTGGCGACATCAACCCCGCGCCCAATGTGATGCACCTCGAACCTGGGCATTTGGGCATCCAAACCGAAGTGTTCCGCTTCGGCTTTGCCGAAAGCTTTGGTGTTTTCGAGAAGAGCTGTGCCTACTTCCACGAAGGCCTGTCCCTACAGGAAAACATCGTTCCCATCGTTTCCCTCAAACGCATGGAGCATGAGCAATCTCATTTCTCAGCTTCCTTGGCCTATAAGAACAAACAGTCAGGCACTGTACGCATCCTCAACCCGTCAATTCAAATTGAAATAACTACCGACGAGTTGTTCAGCAATGAGCTCCATGTTATCATGCAAGTCACCGATAGTAATGGCAAGGTTATGGCCAAACCAATTGAATCTTTGTACTACAACGAAACAACTGGCATCGTCACCATTCCTGCTGATACGCTTTCCATCAAACAGACCATCGCCATCGAAGAAGGCTTCTCTGGTGATTTCACAGTTACCTTGCTCGATGCAGATACCAAGCTAACCTTAGCCACGCTAACCCTTCAAACCGAATTCGATTTCTAATCTTTCACCGATAATAAACAAAAACGCTATATGGATAAATTAGATGCCAAACTCGTAGATTTGTTTCCCGGCAAGGTCGTTCGCAAAGACCTGCTTCACGAAATCAAACGCGCAGTCAATGTGCCATCCTTTGTGCTGGAGTTTCTTCTGTCGCGCTATTGCGCTTCCGATGATCCAGAAGAGATAGAGGAAGGCAAAAAAGCCGTGCTCAAAATCATTGAACGCAATTATGTGCGTCCCGATGAATCCAACAAGGCTCAGTCCAAGGTGGAGCAGGAGAAGCACCACAAGTTCATTGACAAAATCCATGTGAAGTATGTGGAACGCGAAAAACGCTATTGGGCAGAAATGGAGAACTTCGGCTCATCCCGCATTGCCATCAATCCGCAGTTCTATCAAAAGAATGAGAAGCTGCTCGAAAGTGGTATCTGGGCTGAGGTCACGCTCGCATACAACGAGGTGGAAGAAGACAACTACGCTTTCTATGTCGAAGATCTTCGTCCCATCCAAATCGGTCGCTTCGATGTCAACCAGTTCATGGAAGCCCGCAAGCAGTTCACCACCGACGAATGGATTGACATCCTCATCCGCAGCATTGGCATCAATCCCGATTGGCTCGCTGAGCGTTCCCGCAAGCTCAAAGGCGACAAAGACGGTCGCCGCCTCAAATTCCACATCCTTTCTCGTTTCTTGCCCCTCGTTCAGAGCAACTACAATAGCATCGAACTTGGTGGCCGCAGCACAGGTAAGTCATTCTTCTATTCTGAGTTTTCGCCTTATTCAACGCTGTTGTCGGGAGGTCAGGCCAGCACTGCCACATTGCTCTACAACAACCAGCGCCGCCAAGTCGGTGCTGTAGGCTATTGGGATAATGTCGCTTTCGACGAGGTGGCCAAGATGAAAATCAAGGATTCTGATACCGTTCAAATCATGAAGGACTACATGGCCAACGGTCGTTTCTCCCGTGGTCAGGAAGTCACTGGCTACGCCAGCTTCTCCTTCGTCGGCAATTTCGACCTCAACATCCCCACTATAGTCAATTCCTATAACCATGACCTTCTTATCACATTGCCGCCAGCCTTCGACCTCGCCATCATCGACCGTATTTACAACTACATCCCCGGTTGGGAGATTCCCAAAATCGATGATAGCAGTTACAACAACAACTACGGCCTCATTACCGACTATCTTTCCGAAATTCTGCACTATCTGTTTACCCACGATAGCGATTATGTTGGCATGGTCAATCAACGCCTCAAAAAAGGCGATGGCATTGAGGGCCGCGACAGCAGAGCTTTGCAAAAAACCATTTCAGGTTTTATCAAGCTATTATTCCCTTATGGTGAGTTCACAGATAAGGATTTTGATGAGATTGTGGAATATGCCATCGAAGGCCGTCGCCGTGTCAAGGAACAACTCAACAAGCGCAAGCCTGATGATGAGTATGCCAACATCAATATGTCATACATCAACAGAGAGGGGAAGAAAGTGGTCGTCTATTGCCCCGAAAGCCGTTATTCACCAGCCACGCAAAACCCACGCAAATATCCCGACATCGTTGTGCCAATTGAGCCAGAAGAGGAAAAGCAGGAAGAAGAGCAACCCATCCCGCTGCCCATTCCTGATGGCAAGCCCATCCCGACGGAAAAATCCATAGATATCAGTTATGGCGATACAGGCTATAGCTATGATGAGCTGTTTGCAGCCTATATGGAAGGAGCCAAAATCGTACAGCTCGAAGAGCCTTACTTGTCGCATCCCTATCAGATGACCAACCTTGTGCGTTTCATCGAAATGCTGGTCAAGACTGGCACCTGCAAATGCTTCAAGTTGGTTACCAACAATACATCTGAAGACGAAGCCATTCGCTTGCGCATCGATGAGGATCTACGCTCCATCAAAGAAACCCTCGAAGATAATGAAAGCACCGATATGCAATTCCTCTACGAGATTGACCCCAACCTGCATGACCGTTGCATCCGCACCGATACCCATTGGGAAATCATCCTCGGTCGTGGCATCCACATCTACAAAGACCTCAACCCCGACAAGGAAAACCGCAACTATTTCCAGATGGGCACTTACGACCTCGCCCTTCGTCCCTGCCTCCAGTGTAAAATCACTTATCGTAGAACGGAGTAATAAGAAAATTGAAGTTTATTCCAAATCCATGGGATAGGCAGGACGGCTGAGATAGGCCATAAGTTCTTGTAAGCACTCTTGTGCCCTCGGGCCTTTAAGTCTCGCTACACGGGTAATATTCAACTTGTCAATTGTTTCGTTGTTTATTTTGCCCTGATGAATGGCGATAGCCTCAACAGCATCAATCTCATTTTCAACAGCGTTTTCATCTGCGACAGCTTCAAAGGATGCTTTGAGAATATCGTATCTAAGTTGCATGTTTGGCTGGATAAGTTGAGAAAACGCATCGTTGTCTATTTCAGATTTCACCTTACCTTCTTTGTTATAGGAAACCAAATCAAGAAGATGAATGTCTGCAATAGTTGCATTCTTATAATTCAAGACATATTCTATGTTACCGTACGTAATAACACGACTGCTTGAAATACCAAACTTATTCATAGAATCTTTTAGTTTTTTCAGTGTGCTTGAACTATGGGATTCCATTGGAACTAAGTAGACAAAGCTGTCTTCATTCCTTTTCCCGTCCTCCCTAATTTCTAAGTTACATGGTTGGCAAAGTAACATGTAATATTTTTCATCAACAAGGAAAATATCTCCATTGCAAATCTGTGTATATGTACGGTTGATGAAAACTCCATCAGAATAGAGATCTATCTGGTTTATTTCTTTTGCTTGTTCGGTTTTCTTTGGAATGCTACCTACATCAGTGTGTCTGATGCATCGTAAATCAGAAGTTTTGCCCTGAAATGTTTCAAATGCGTTTTCAAACATATCTTTTTCTATGAATTGGTTGAGCTTCAAAAGACCAATTCTATGTAGCGTATCAAATTCCCAACACCCTTCTTTTTGTGATTTTGCCATCACAAGATAATCGAAAGAGGCTGGGTCAAATTGTTCTAAAAACCCCTTGAACTTATCAAAGGCATCTGAAATGGATTTAGAATACATATCCTTTATATCCGAAATCTGTCTTAACCAAAGCACATTCCTCAATCCTTCAACAATAGCATTGGGGTCTTCATCTGTTACTCTCCTTTTGGATATGGGATAAATGCATGGCGAATAAGCACATAATTCTTCCCATTTCCCTATTTCTTCATTTTTGTCGAATTTACCAGAAAACAAACCGCATTGGATATAATCCTGATTGTCATATTTTTTCAAATAATCAAATCCTTTCCCATAGCCATCTAATTCTTGGTCCATCAACACCAGAATTTGATTATTCTCATTTAATCCATTCTCAATGTTCATTGATTCGAATTCGTCTGGTGAAACAAATTCCAACATTTCGTTGTCTACAACGAGTGAAAGTCTTTGCTCTGTATCAGTTCCAGTGCGTTTGATGCCTAATTTATGAATCCAATCCATTCTGGATGATTCTTCATTTTCATTGTTCCACCAATGCAGAAATGCATGGATGGCAATTTCTGGATCGTCATTTGCAAAAGGTAGCTCTTTATCCGTATGGTTTACACGGACAAAACTCATGAAGCTGTTTTTATATCCTCTTGAGTCAAAATCCTCATCTACATAGATTACCTTGGCTATATGTCTCGCAGATAATAAATTGGACACTACTTCTTTAATGTCTATTGCATGCATTTCAGGATTCTCTTCCATGGCTTATTTTGTTATGACATTAGACAAATTGATAGAAAAACGATAACGGCGTTTGTGCTCATTCTTAATGGGATCGAGAAAGATTTCACAGCCAACATTGTCCAACAATTGGCGAACAATGAACAATCCCAAACCCCTGCCTTCACCTTTGGGCTTACGGGTGGCAAATGGCTCAAACAATCCTTCTTCTATGGTCGGGTCAACTCCTAAGCCGTTATCTTCAACATAAACCCGAGGATTATCAACTCGGATTGAGATGGTCGGTTTGTCTGATATTTTGTTTTGGTAAACATTCAACCAGTAAATAGAGTTGTTGATGAGATTGTCCATCACTTGGATAAACTTTCCTTTGTTCATGGTTACGGCAAAGTCATTCTCAACAACACACCGAAAATCAATATGTGAGCAGTTGGGCTTGTTCTGATAGTAAGCTATTTCTTCTTCTTTCAGCATTTCACCTATTTTGAACGTCTCTTTTTTCTCACGGGTATATTTCATCGAAGAATCCAGATGCTTCATTTGAGATTTCAAGGAAGCCACCGTCATTTTAATGAAATCGATTACGCTGTAAATCTGGCTGACATCAACTTCCTCGTTACTTTTGAGTTTTTGCTCTAACTCGGTACTTTTCCCAAGCAAACGGTTGGCAATACATCCCAAATCGTGTGAAACCATTTCGGAAACCAAGCCAAGTGAAGCCAATTCTGAAAAATCAGCCAATTGTTCTTCCAACAATTCCAGTTTTGGTTGTATCAATCCGCGAGCTTCTTCTAAATATTTTGAGTCGTTCAAAACATCATTGGCTTCTTCAAGTACTTGTTTTGATTCTTCTAACAACTTGGAAATATCTTGTAAGGCTTGAATGGTTGCAGAATCAGTGGATTGCTCAAACAAATCGGTTTTACTGTTCTCCAATGCTTTTTTGACCTGCTTTTGTGCAGAATCGAGCTTGGCTTGAGTTTGAGCATAGGATGAAGCGATTCTTTTGCCTTTTTCAGCTTGTTCAGCAATTGTATTAAATGCGTCTTTTATTGACTTGATTTTCGTGTTTTCGGATACAAGAGTTTTTTGATAATCATTATAGCTTCTACGAAGCTTTTCCATCTCTTGGTTGCACCTATTCACTACTTCTGAAACTAATGAGTAAAAATTCCGGTAATACTCGTTGTCAATAAAGCCCTCTCTATCAGTTTTGTCCTTTAAGTTCTTATTGATGGCTTCGTCAATTGCAACATATCCAATGACATTGTATGGTCTAAAACCATAATAAGATGAATTACTTGTTTGCCCCTTCCCCAAACTAAGCCAATCATCTCCTTCAGTTATCCCATATGGCTTTACAGAAAACCCATTTCGATAAATCCTTATTCCAACCTGATTCTGAATGAATGTTTTATACTCTTTAAAAGTAGAATACAAATTAGTCCACCAGTCATTGTTTTGACCAATATTTGAAAAACTGAATTCTTGGATTTGGCCGAAAAAATCTCCTGGATCAGCGGTTTGGTTGTCGTCAAATATGCTGATGTTAACCATCTCGTTTAACGCAAACTCTTGATGAACATTTAACCAAAAACCACCTTCTGCCAATTTGAAAGATGATGACCGTTTCTTATCGTTGAAAAAGAATTCCAGGAATCTTTTGCCATTATCTGGAATGATTATTCTTTCATATTGATTAAAATCATTTCCGGCCAATTTACGCATACGGATGTTCAAATCGAATTTCATCAATCCATCCTTATATTGGAACTCTATTTCTGAAATACTAAGCTGGTTTAACTTGCCTACCTCTTGTATGACATCAATATCTTCTCCATCAATGGTTAAATACACATTAAACGGCCTTAACTCTTTATAGGGTGAAATCAATTTGCATATTGATGATTTGAAAGCTTCTAAGTTATTACCCTTCCAATAATCATCATCATTGATTCCTGTTAAAACAAGCTTTGTGCCATGAGACTGTTTCAAATATGTCTCGTCATGCTTAACGGTCACATCTTGTAATTTGTTGGCGGTATCAAAAGTGTTCCAATCAAATCCAACATGAAAAGCTTTATTGCTTTCTTTCTTGGTGTAAATCTCGCATACTTGGGCTAATCTTTGAGTGCTCAGTCGTCCTAACCCTTTGTCGCCAAGCGGAGTCCGGCCTTTAGGCGTTTTGGGTTTTGCGCCATCAACAGCTCTTTTGTTAGAAAAAGAAATTACCAACCATGAGTTAATGATAGTGCCCTCATCCATACCAAATCCATTGTCTTCAACAATGATATATCCTTTCTTGTTAGGGTAAAACAAGTTTGGGTCATTCAAGACATCTTTGGTATTGATGGTGATTTTAACATAGTCAGCATCAGCATCGTATGAATTCTTTACCAATTCCATCAATGCAGTTGTTTGGTCAGTGACCAACTCTGCACCGAGTTGTCTTATGACATGGGGATTGATATCAAATTTGGGATCTTTCATTCAATTCTGTTTTAATGGAATATCAAAATGTCCTCTTTGTCCATGGTTTTGGAAAAGTTGTTCTTTTTGGGCTGGATTTTGTTGGAGATTTGTCTGTCAGCACTGAAAAACAAATCAAATCCACGGTATTGCATTAAGTCAATAAGTATTTGAGCATTGGGAATTTCTCTGCCTCCAACAGTCCTGTTCCCGATTGTCCAAATAAAGAAAGCATCTTTGTCCATTACCGATGTTATACTATCTAAACTTTCGTCAAAATCAGCTATAAAGCTAATGGTTTTGTTGTAGCGTTCTCTATCTTGTTCAGGGATGGAGAAATAAAAAACTTCAAAGCTCTTCGATTTTTCAATGAGTTGATCTCTTTGTCCAGAAAGAGCTTTTCTGTTGATTGACCCGCCAAGGCTCTGACGGTCAATTTCTTGTGTGGTTTTCAAGTAATCGAATGGGCAGTCAATGTCTTTGGGGTCAATCCATTGCAAAGGAAGATAGGATGTTTGCCCATAAGTAACTGTAGTATGATTGTCCCCGTATGGAGGCGAAGAGACAAGAAGGCCAAATCTTTGTTCAGAGTCTATTTTGCGTTGTGTATTCCCCCAATTGATTGTGGCTTTTCCATATCGGCAAGTTTTCTCATGTATTTTGTCTTGAAAATACTTGAAATCGGAAACGCCCTGTTGAACATATTCGAGAAAGTTTTTGATGTTGTCCACATGGCGTCGTTCAAGCTCTTCAGGGCCTCTTTGGTGCAATTTGAATGTAGAAGTCCTGTCATTACTACCAGTTCTGATGGCTTCCGACATTAAAACCCAAAGAAACTTACGGATGTTGCCGTTTGGCTCATCCATGATGGCTCTTCGTATTCTTGAAAACGCTATTTGGGCTTCTTTAGTAAACCACTTGTCAATCGTATTAAATGAAACCTCGATGTTGGTGCTTTTGTCGTTCTCAATGTGTTGTATTACTTTATCGAAAGAGTCGTTTAATTGGGCAATGTCGTAATTGGTGGTTTTGGCTTGTGATAGTAATACAGCGAAAGGGTTGATGTCTTGTCCATACACATCAAATCCAAATTCCATACATGAAAGCAGAGCCGTTCCCGAACCCATGTAAGGGTCGATGGCGAGAATACTATTAGGCAGTTCGTGTGAAAAAGCTTCAATAATAGCACTTTGCGTGGCAGGAACCATCATCGCAGGATACATGAAAAGCCTATGGAGGTTTTCTTTTCGGTCAGCATTATCACCATCCAAAACCCCATTGCTTTTAATATTTTCAAGCTGATTAAGCAGCCAATCTGTCTCTATCCTGCTTAGCATCTGATGCGTGTATATTAACCCTAAAATAGTAACTGCAAAAATAGCACTTTTTTCAAATTGATTTCAAAGTCGATGAATTATTTTGGTGCTGGTGATATTTTACAAACACAAAGCCTTTCCAAGTCCATGCATATCCCCACAATAAAACTTCAACAGAATTGGGAATATCATCTTCCTTATGTTAGCATTACCTATGAATTTTACTAAAGCATTATCATTATCTATCCCTGCCAAGCTGGTCGTATCTCTAATTATCTACTATCATCTCACAAACAGGATCTTCCCTTATTATCTTCGGAGCAGACTTCCCAGCCAGCACCAACACTTTCTTGCCATTGCGATAGATGTGGAGCTGCC
>R22__coassemble_1067_pt1 | contig 14917 bp, 9 predicted proteins | sample R22__metabat2_low_PE_022 | metagenome-assembled genome bin R22 | reverse complement strand
CACCACAAAGACACCGTTTTCAGCAGGCACCAACAGGCCATTGGATCATTTTTTTTTTTTTTGTTTTATTGTGAGATTGTGATATAATGTGTCGTCGGCAGCGATATATTGGAGGAAGGTGCTGTCCATATCAGTGCCAATGGCCCAGATACCTTCGTCGTGATTATAACTATAGGTGGACAACACTCCGGAGCGGCCTCCGCCTTCACCATCGAAAAGCACGATGCCATGTTCACCCCACGGGAAGGTGCCGTCGGCATTGACCTTAACAGCCCAATGTTGAGGCCCGAGGGTGCGGAACACCGATACCACGCCTCCGTTGACAGCGGTCATAGCATAGCCTGGCGACCAGGTGGCAAAATCGGGAGTGGTGACATGAATTCCGTCGGCTGGCCATTGCGGCACACCTTCAAAATCAACACGCTGCAACCACGGCGACCAGCCGTTTTCACCTTGGTAAAGCCATTGCACGTAGGAGTCACCCGTCGTAATGTCGGTTGAAACAAGCACCTCTCCGGCACCATTGGCACAATTGGCGACGGAAGTGTTGCGCGTCGGATCATCGACCCATTGGGCTTGCAGCATGAAGGAAGCCACAAGAGCCATAATAAGGAATAGCTGTTTTTTCATGTTGATAGATTTAGTCGACGCAAAAATAGCATTTTTGGATAAAACAGAAACAGATTTCCACTTTTTATCCAATTATTCAGCATCGACCAAAAACACCGCCACCTGTCGTATGCCGTTGGCTCCGATGACCAAAGTCTGTTCAATGTCGGTAGTGCGGCTGGGGCCTGTGACGAAAGTCAGCTGCGATGGCATTTTGTTGCCATGATGATTCCTGACATAGCGGAAAGCCTCTTTCACCCCACCCACAATCTGGTCGGTAGTGGCAAAGACCAGCAGCACATCCGGCAAAGCATAAGACTGGCGCGAGCCCGACAAATCATCCGACAGGAGCACACTTCCCGTCTGAGCCACAAGGCATTCGCAGTCGGTCAGGCTCACCAGTTTCTGCTTCGGCTCACGTTCTGAGGTCTCTGTGTAGTCAATACCGTAACGCTTAAGTAAAGCTTGCATAGCAGGGCTGGTGCACCATACGGGTTCCCATCCGTTTTCAGGAGCCAGCTGACGGAGGCATTCGGCAAATTCATTTTTGCTTTCAAGATAGATGAAGATGCCTCCTAAGTCCTTGAAGTTCTGCGCAAAGGTGATGGCTGTGCCGTCATCCTCGCTGATGGGCACCCATGTTTCTGAACGTTGGTCGATGTCCATGAACATGGCCTCCGGCTTCTCAATGAGGGCATTGCGCACCTTAGCCAGTATCTGCTCCTTGAAGGAGACATCCTCATTGTCGGTTCTTGTCCCCCAAGCCATGATACTAAGCTTTTTCAGTTTCGTTTTCAGGTTGTGTTTCAGCATCATTCTCAGCAGCTTTCAGAGCGGCGTTCTTCAGTTTTTCGTCTTCCGAGTTACCCCACGGACGCTTACCGAAGATGTGTTCCAGGTCTTCCCCAAAGATGACCTCTTCCTCAATAAGCTTGGTGGCGAGTTGTGTCAATCCGTCGCGATGGTCAGTAAGGATGCCCACGGCTTCTTGATAGGCTTTTTCTATGATTTTGCTCACTTGCTTGTCAATCGTCTCGGCAGTCTTCTCGCTGTAGGGCTTCGTCAGGCTGTAGTCCTGCTGGCCTGTTGAGTCGTAATAGCTCAGATTGCCGATTTCTTCATCCAATCCGTAGTATGTCACCATTGCGAAAGCCTGTTTGGTCACCTTCTCAAGGTCAGAGAGGGCACCTGTCGAGATTTGTCCAAAGACGACCTGCTCGGCAGCACGGCCGCCCAAAGTGGCAATCATCTCGTGATACATCTGCTCCTTCGTCGTAATCTGACGCTCTTCAGGCAGATACCAGGCAGCTCCCAATGAGTTGCCACGCGGCACAATGGTCACCTTCACCAACGGATGGGCATATTGCAGCAACCAGCTTGTGGTGGCGTGTCCCGCCTCGTGGAAAGCGATGACTTTCTTCTCCTCGGGCGTAATAATCTTGTTCTTCTTCTCCAAGCCTCCGATGATACGGTCGACGGCATCGAGGAAGTCCTGCTTGTCGATTTCTTCCTTGCCTTTGCGGGCAGCCATAAGCGCAGCCTCGTTACACACGTTGGCGATATCGGCGCCTGAGAACCCAGGGGTCTGCTTGGCCAAAAAGTCCTTATCGACATCCTTACCCAGCTTCAGGCCACGCATGTGCACCTCAAAGATTTCCTTACGGCCCACAATGTCGGGCAGCTCAACATAAATCTGACGGTCGAAACGGCCTGCGCGGAGCAGGGCCTTATCCAAAATATCAGCGCGGTTGGTGGCGGCCAGCACGATAACACCCGAGTTGGTGCCGAAGCCGTCCATCTCGGTAAGCAGCTGGTTCAACGTGCTCTCACGCTCATCATTACCACCCGTCAGTGCACTCTTTCCACGGGCACGTCCGATGGCGTCGATCTCATCAATAAAAATAATACAAGGTGCTTTCGACTTGGCATTGTTAAAGAGGTCGCGCACACGCGAGGCACCCACGCCCACAAACATCTCGACGAAATCGGAGCCCGACAGGCTGAAGAAAGGCACATTGGCTTCGCCTGCCACCGACTTGGCCAGCAAGGTCTTACCCGTTCCGGGAGGGCCAACCAGCAGCACACCCTTCGGAATCTTGCCTCCGAGTTTGGTGTATTTCTCAGGATTCTTCAAGAAATCCACAACTTCCATGATTTCCACCTTGGCTTCTTCCAAACCAGCCACATCCTTGAAGGTCACATTGACATTTCCGGCGTTCTTGTCATAAAGCTGCGCCCTCGACTTCCCGATGTTGAAAATCTGACCTGCGCCTCCCATACCATTGCCCATACCGCGCATGATGAAAACCCAAAACACGACAAGCAACAGCAACGGGAGCATCCAAGTCAGCAGAAACTCCGACATCCATCTGGAGCGGCTCACATTCTTGATATACACAGGATTGGCAATATCCTGCTGTGCTGTCTCCACCATCTCCTCAAAACGCTCCAGCGAGCCTATTTTGTAGGTATAGTTTGGCTTGACGGTGGTGCCGCCCAGCGTTTGGCTCTCCGGGAAGTTATTCGACAAACCCTTCTCGTTGAGGTAAATTTCAGCATCCTCCTTGTTGACCAATTCAATCTTCGCGATCTCTTGCTTTTGAAGTAATTCTATCAGTCGACCTTGGTCGATTTCCTCTTGAGTAGTAGTATCTCTGCCAAAAAACTGCATACCAATCAGCACAACGAACAAAATGGCATAAATCCAGTACAGACTGACACGTCTCTTGCCATTGGGTTTGCGATTGGGCTGCTTGGGCTGTTGGGGACCGTTCGGTTGTTGTCCGCCCGCATTGGGATTGTTGTCGCTCATTCTAAATAATTGGTTTTAACATTGTTAATCTTCGTTTTGCTTCACGATACGTTCAGCATCGGCCCAAAGTTCCTCCAATTTGTAGTAGCTGCGAGCCGCCTCGAGGAACACGTGGACGACGACATCCACGAAGTCTATCAAAATCCATTCCGTATTGTCGCGACCTTCCACATGATAGGGTTTAGCCTTCGTTTTTTCGAAGACCAGGTCCTCCACTTTGTCGGCAATGGCGTCGACCTGCGTCTTGGAGGCAGCGTGGCAGATGACGAAATAGTCCGTCACCGCCGTGTTAATCTCACGAAGATCCAATGTTACGATTTCCTTGCCTTTCACGGCTTCCATGGCCTCAATGGTCGCGGCCACGATTTCTTCTACGTTATCATTCTGATGTCTTACTCTCATATCCATAAAAAATAAGGTTGCAAAAGTAAGCATTTTTGCATTATCAACCTTGGTTTGACAAAAAAACCTTACTTTTGGAGCGCAAAACTGAAGAAAAGATGAACGACCTCCAAGGAATCCTCTCACAAATCACCACTTTCATCTTCGACTTTGACGGCGTGATGACCGACGGCACCGTCTTCTGCGACTTCGAGGGCCATCCCCTTCGTGCCACCAACGTGAAAGACGGCTACGCCCTGCAGTTGGCCTCCAAGCTCGGCTACCACGTGGCCGTTATCTCAGGGGCGGTCTGCCCTTCCACCATCGTCCGCATGAACAGCCTCGGTGTCATCGACGTGTTCACCGGCATCCCCAACAAAGTGCTGAAGCTCAATGAATACATACAGGAGAAAAACCTGAAAGCCGAGGAAATCGTCTTCATGGGCGACGACATCCCCGACCTTCAGGTGATGCAATGCGTGGGTCTCTCCGCCTGCCCAGCCGATGCCGTTCCCGAGGTGAGGCATATCAGCCAATTCATCAGCGAGAGGCCTGGCGGCAAAGGTGCCGTGCGCGACCTCATCGAGCAGGTGCTCAAAGTCCAAGGCAAATGGATGACGGCTGAGGCGTATTCGTGGTAAGAGGCAGGGGTTATTGTTGTCCGCTAAAAGATTTTAGCGGACAACATTACTTGACCATTTTTTGAAAGGTTTTGATGGTCGGTTCAAGGTTCTCACCTTCTTCTTTGCCTCTTCTTACCCTCTTCTTACCCTCGGCACGTTTTTCCGGCTGGTTTCGGTTGACAATTTTCCAGCTTACGACTGTTCCAAGTTCCTTTTCCTTTCGGCAAGCTCTACCCAAGGTGATGGCAAGGTGTAGCCAAGGACTTGGCAAGGAGTTGGCAAGGTGTAGCCATACTCTAGCCATACTTTTTCCATACTTTAAAGTATGGCAACACTATGGCAACACTATGGCATCACTATGGCATCACTATGGCATCATTATGGCTTCCCCTTGGGAAAGGCGAGAGAAGGGTGTGGCTATTGCGCCACAACCTTCCTATTCAACTCCACCCCGTCCTCATCAACGCAACGGAGGCGATAGGTGTCTTTCTCCACGTCGGCAGACACCTGTGGTTAGAGTTTCAAACACCCGACAGGCACCACAAAAACGCCATCGGTGCGGCGATAGGCATATTGCCCGATGGCGGTGAGCACCATCTTGAAACTCGGCTCGGGCATACGTGTGGTATCGATTTTATCGGCCAAAGAGCGCAAAGTCTTCACGCCTTCATTGATCAGGCTCTCGCCACCCAATTTCACTTCAACCAGGCCATAATGTCCATTGCGGAGATGTACCACAGCATCACATTCCAATTTGTTGCTGTCGCGATAGTGATACACCTTGCCATCCAGAGCCTCGGCATACACCCTCAAGTCACGGACGGCCAGCGTTTCAAACAGCAGGCCAAAAGTATTCAAATCGTTCATCAAGTCTTTCGGTCCAATGCCCAAGGCAGCCACAGCTATGCTCGGGTCCACGAAATAACGCGTATCGGATGTGCGAATGGCTGCCTTGCTTCTCAAGTTAGGATTCCAGGCAGGCATATCTTCTTCCATAAAGATTTTCTTCAGCACATCAATATAGCTCGCAATGGTGTCTTCGCTCATGCTCGGCTGCGCATTGGCGGTAAGGTCAGAATAAACCGTCGAGACAGGCACTTGCCCTCCCTGGTGGCGCGCCAAACTGCGGATGATGCGCAACATGAAATCGGCATCACGCTGCACCTCGTCGACCCGCGAAATGTCGCTGTGCAAAACGCCGTCGAGATAGGCCGTCGCAATTCGCAAAGCGGCTTTTGGGCTCAGAGGCAACGCGCCCGGCCAGCCTCCCCGGCAAATCAAGTAGGCCATTGCCTCCAAATCGTGTTTGCCTTGATAGGCTTCGGGCACAGCTCCTTCAAAAAGACTGCCCAAACTGACCTCACCGCTGCTGTCGCCCGACTCCCAAAGCGTCATGGGACGCATCAGCAGCCATGCGAAGCGGCCTGTTCCCGAATGGAAAATCTTGTCGCGTTGCTTTTTCTGGGGGACAGCCGAACCGGTAAAGATGAATTGTCCTTGGTGCTGCTCACGATGGTCCACCTCAAAACGGGCAGCATCCCACAACTGAGGCGCCAGCTCCCACTCGTCAATCAGGCGCGGTGTGGCACCTTGCAACAAGGCCTTAATGTTCACTTCTGCCAAATGCAGGTTCTGCGCCTTGATGTCGGGGTCGTCCATATAAAGGATGCTTTTGGCATGTTGCTCTGAGGTCGTCGTCTTGCCGCACCACTTCGGGCCTTCCACCAAAACAGCGCCAACAGCCTCTAATAAATCCTCTAAATTTTGGTCGCAAATCCGGGGTTTATATTCACTCATTTTTTATAATGTTATTTCAGGTGCAAAAATACTAAAAATCTGACAAATACAACAAATTTTTCTATTTTTATTCACCAAGTTGAGGATTTTCTGTTCACCAAGTTGAGGATTTTTCATTCACCAAGTTGAGGGTTTTTCATTCACCAAGTTGAGGGTTTTTCATTCACCAAGTTGAGGGTTTTATTGCACCACTATCTTACGATTCAGCTCCACCCCATCTTCGTCGACGCAACGGAGGCGATAGGTGCCTTTCTCCACATCGATGGGCATTTGATGGTTGAGGCGCGTCTGACCTAAGAACTTGTCGTTCAGGGTCCAGAAGATGGTTTTTTGCGGATTGCGGTGGGCTATCTCAAAAATCACCTGCTGACGATCGCCCCGGATGCCTATGGGAATGTTGACTTTGGCATCGCTCTTGGGATAAACGAAGGCCATCACCTCGTCGGGATGGGCGGTGCCGCAGCCTGGATAGAAGGCCGGCAGCGGACGAAACATGGGCGAGTGCTTCTTATAGAACCACTCCATCACGGGCGGAAGGACATAAAACACATCATAGCATTGTTGGTCGACGGGATAACAGTCGGGACGCACCTGATACTGACGCGACTCGTCCAAAAACACTTTTTTATGATAAGGGCACACGCCCGTCTTGTTCTCCACGTTGCAGACGCGGATTTTCTTGATGTGACGGCAAAGCTCCGATTTGGGATAACCTGACTCAGCGCAAACCTCAATCTCTACACTTTCGGAAGTATTGGCAGGATAGCGATAGCTGTCGTTCAGCTTGCTCACCACATCGAACATAATGGGAGCGGCCACACCCACACCCGTCAGTCCGGGACGGCCTTCACCGTCGGAGTTGCCGGCCCAGACTCCCACCACATAACGGTCGGTGAGGCCCACCGCCCAGGCGTCCTTGAAGCCGAAGCTGGTGCCCGTCTTCCAAGCCACCTGTGCCGACGACGAGAAACCGCCCCACCCTATCTGGTTCACCGGTCTGGTTAAGCCGAGCATCACATGGAAGGTCTCTGCGATGGCTTCAGCTGAAAACGGCGACTCCATCTCATCGACTTTGGCGTCATAATGCTCATTCACATGGACGGCCAGCTTACGCCCCATCTTGGCGTAGGCGTTGGTGATGTCGTAAAGTGAAGCCTCGCTACCGCCCACAATGAGCGACAGACCGTAATGCTCAGCGTCAAAGACAATGCCTTTCAGCGGCAGCTGCTTCAGCAGCGCATGGAACCGCGGCTGACCGTATTCACGCAAAAGATGCACAAACGGCGCATTGAGCGAGTTTTGCAAAGCCTTGTCGGCAGACACCGCGCCCCAATACTCACCGCTGTAGTTCTTTGGCGTGAAGCCCGAGAGGCTCATCGGGATGTCGGGAAGCACCATCTCAGGCAGCAGGGTGCCTTCGTCGAGCATAGCGGCAAAGAGGAAAGGCTTCAGTATGCTGCCCGTGGAGCGTTGCGCTTTCACCATGTCGACCATAGCGGCATCGGTGGCATTACGGTTGTTTCCCACGTATGCGATAATTTCATCGTTCAAATAATCAACGACATACACAGCGGCATTGTCGATATTGTTCATCAGGTTGGTCTCGTGGTGGCGGTCCATGATGTCCATCACAGACTGCTGCAAACGGTAGTCGAGGTTCGAGGCAATCTGCTCGCCGTGATGCTGTTTGTCCTGGTCGCTCAGATAATGATACGCGAGCATCGGCATATCGAAAGGCTTGTCGGGGATACGCTCCATCATGGCCAGTTCGCAGTCCTCGTCGGAGAGCGCGGGAACGTGAAACCGCTTCGGGATGAAGGTTCTAGAATGCGGCAGACGTTGCAGCAACTCGTCGCGTTTCTGCTGCAACCGCCCGCGTGAGCGGCCCGGGTGAATCATCGCGGGGGCATTGGGCAATACCGCCAGGGTGGCCGCCTCCGCCCATGAGAGTTCGCCGGGCGTAGTGTGGAAATAACGCCATGCAGCCGCATCGATGCCCACCACATTGCCTCCGAAAGGCGCATTGGCGGCATACATATTTAATATAGCCCTCTTGGAATAGTGCAATTCAAGCCGCATGGCTAAAATCACCTCCCAAAGTTTCTCAGCGTATGTTCGCGGCGGGTTGTCGCGCGACATCCTCACCACCTGCATCGAAATCGTGCTACCGCCTCTGACCACCTCGCCCGCCCTCACGTTCTCGACGAACGACTTCACAAACGCCACCGGGTTGAAGCCCGGATGGAAGAAAAACCAGCGGTCCTCGTATTCCATAAGGCAGGCGATGTATTTCGGGGAATAGCCGTTGGAGGCGGGGAAGCGCCATTGGCCGTCGTCGGCAATCTTCGCGCCGAGCAGCTCGCCGTTTTTGGCCGTCAAGACCGTGGAATAGGGCTTGTCGAAACGAGGCACAGGGATGCAGAGGAAGATGATGAAAAGGCCGGCCATAGTTATTAGAACTATTTTAGCTTTTCTATGTTTAACAGGCTTTTTCATCTCATTCCACTTTTATTTGTTTCCGAATTGCAAAATTCGCCCGAACAGGAAATAAGGGCGGACACAAAGGCCCGCCCAATATTGTCACATCATTGCACAATTCACTTCACCACGCACCCGCGTGCTGGCACGTTGTAGAAGATTTCGTTGTTATACATGTCCTCGCAGCGGACGGTGGGGATCATGTAGTTGCCCTCGTAGGTGGCGTTCACCTTCAGGGTGAAGGTCTTCTTCGTGCGTGGCATGAGGTCGAAGTAGAAATAGGCACGGTCGTCGCGGAGGTCGATGTGCTTGGCTCCTTCGTTGCCCGTCATCTCGCCATTCACGCGCTCGTTCACCATCTCCCAGCCCGAAGGCAGGTAATAGGACAGCGCCAGCTCGGTGACCTGGTACTCACTCGGGTTGCTCACCGTCATCTGCACCCTCAGGTCGGTACCGACGGTAAGGTTAGACGGATTCACCGCGTTGCCGTTCTTGTCGTAGTAGCTCACCGTCATCGTGATGAAGTTACCGCTTTCGTTCATGTCGTATTCAGCGACCGAGGTCTTGGTGAACAGACTGGCCATCATCTTCTGGTCGGTGTTGTTTTTGATTTCTACCGTGTTGGCACCCATCTTCGGCGTGAAGCCGAAGCCCACCGATGCTGTATTGGCGTTCAGGGTGTGCTCCTCGCCGTTCACCTTCACGGCGGCGGAGAGGTGGCTGTTGGTGATGTTCATCTTCTCAGCATACTTGCCCAAGACGAAGAGCGAGAATGCCGTCGTTTGGGTATCGAGCCAACGGTCGCTGCTCAGCACACGGCAGATGGAGTTGATGTTGTTCTGCACCGACTGAGCGTCCGCATCGCAGAGCATCTGCACGTAGGTATAGAAGGCGAGGTCGCGGGTGCGCGAGCCGAATGAGGTGTAGTAATCAGACATGGGCTGGCCCTCATCGAGGGTGGGCAACAGGTTCTGTGCGATGGTGGTCTTGCCCGTCTGGGCAAAGGCGGCAGAGGCCAAAGCCTTGGTGAGGCTGTAGTTCATATCCAATTCCTTGAAGCGGTTCATGGCACCCATCTCAGCTTTGCCGGCCAACGCCAGCACGAAGAGGCGGTAGGCTTGGATGGTCTCGCCCTGCTTGAAGTCGGGGTTGTTTTTCCACTGCTTAGCGCAATTGGCCTGATAGCTCAGCAGCCCATCGAGGAAATACTGCGGCACGTTGAAGCCTTGCTTGTTGGCTTCCACCAGGAAGTGCAGCGCGTAAATCTCGGTCCACGGGTCGACGTAATGACCGCCAATCCAGTTGGTCATCGTGTTGTCTGACTTCTGATAGAGCTTCAGGTTGGTGACAGCGGCTTCCACATTGTTCTTCACATTTTCCTTTTCCTTGTCATCCAGTTGGATGAAATAGTTGAGATAGAGCTGCGGGAAGGCTTTCGAGGTGGTCTGCTCAAGACAGCCGTGCGGATAGTCCATCAGATAGTCGAGGCGACCGAAGAGGTCGACGGGCAGCAACGACGACACGGTGACGTTGCCTTGCTGCGTGCCTTCCATACCAGCGAGGGAGAAGGGCACATTGACCGTCGCTCCCGCCTCGATTTCTTTGGTTACGGTGCTGCGGCGCTCGGCGTAAGGCATACGGATGGGCATCGGCGTCGACGACTCAGCGGTGTAGCCGTCGCCGGTCACACTGACTTTCAGCTCGGCATTACCCAACTTCTTGGGGACACTCGTCCTGACGGCCACAAGGCCTTCGCCGTTGCCGTCAATCTTCACCGTGGTGGGCAACGCGCCGACGGGGTCAAGGTTCGTGTTGTCGAACTTCACCTGCAAGGTCTTGTTTTTCATCGTGGGAGCTTGCACCTGCACTTTGAGGTTGAGCTCATCGCCAGGAGCCACCACACGCGGTGCCGACGGATAGAGGTTGATCGGGTCAACCACCGTCATGCGTTTCTCAGAAGAGCCGAAGGCTTTCGAATTGCCCTTAGCCGCCACCATAAAGCGCAGGGCTCCTGAGCATTGGGGCACCTCGAAACTGTGGGTGTTGGTTTCTCCGGCTTTCAGTTCGAAAGGTCCCAATGTGACCGCATACGCTTTGAAGCGGTTGTCGAGCGTGATTTCCTGGTTGAGGATACCGTCACCACCGATGGCGTAAACCGAGCCCAACTCGCCGCTGAACGCATCCACGATGGAAGCATAGTTATCCCAAGTGCGCACACTCAGTGCCTGCTTGCTGTTGAAGTAGCCATAAGGATTGGGTGTCGAGAAGTTGGTCAGGCCGAGGATACCTTCATCGACAACAGCCAAAGTGTAGGTCATCGCCTGCTTGTTGGCTTCGCTCACTTTCACCTCGATGGTCTTCTTGGTGTTGGCCGTTTCGGGAGCGGTGATATTGGGTTGCAGCAGCATTTTCTTGTTCTCCACCTTCACCGGCACCACGCCGTAGAGACGGATAGGCAGGTCGTTGTTGGCATCGTGCGGCTGGATCAGGGCCACGTAGATATACACATTCGGAATCATCTCGTCGGTGGCGGTGATTTCCACCTTACCTTCCTTGCCGAGATTCTCGAGAAGCATGGTCTGCATTACCTTTTCATTGGCTTCCACCGTGACCAGAGCCTTAGCCTGCTCGTTGGCGGGGAAGGTGACGACCATCTTCTCGCCCACCTGATAGCTGTCGGCAGTGGCTTTCAAAACCAGCTGTGCCGGAGCACCCGAAGCCAACGAGTTGTGACCATAGCCCCAATCGAAGGAGATGACTTTGGCAAAGGTATAGTCCCCCTGGACATCGTCGACGACGAGGAGGTAGCTGCCCCATTTGTCGTTCGGCATGTTGAAGGTAACCGAAGTCGTTCCGTTGCAGGTCAGCGTGCCGCTCTTCACAGGTGCCTTATAGGTGCCTGATGCATAGCGCTGCAGGCTCCATTCGTCCTCACTCGACCACCACCAGTAGGAATCCAGCTTGTAGAGGGCATATTCGAGGGAAACAGCCGACTGGTAGGGGGTTCCGTCCTCACTCACCATAGCGATGTTAAACTTCCAGTCTTTGTTGGTGTCATAATAGCTGCCGTATTTCGAAGTAGTCTCGGGAAGTTCCACACCCACATAACGGCGGTAAGGCGACACCTGGGTCTTAAACGAGGCGATGCTGAAGTCGCCGCCCGGCTCGAAGACCTTCACCGTGAAGGTGCCGTCCATCATCTGGGAGGTGTAGACCTCCTCCAAGGGACCGAAGCCCACGTCAGCGATGCCTTCCGAGTTGAGCTTGCCGCTGAAGAGCGAGACCTCCTGAGGCTCAAAGCGCATGGTCTCATTGACAAAAGTGTATTTCCTGAAGTTCTTGAATGCGGTCTGTCCGTTACGCAGCACCACATCGACTTCGGCCTTCAGGCCGCTGGCCTTCATGCCATTGAGCCATTTCGACATCAAAGCAACGTGGTCTTTGTTGGTGAGGCTGATTACCTCAGGCAGGTCAAAATTGATTTCCAAGCGATTGGGCTTCACGGTCTCCACGCGGAGATTCTTGGTAATAACGCTCGTGCCCACTTTGAAACGCGCCAGCCAGAGTCCCGTCTCATCGCTGACGTTGGTCGGCACGCGGAAGCAATAGATGTCGTTCACGGGTTTGGTGTTCACCTGCTTGGCGTAGAGACGGCCTGTGGCATCGGTGATTTCCAACACGACAGGATAATTCTCAGGAAGGGCGTTGTCCAAATCATTGAGCATCAGATTGACCTGAATCTCGTCGCCCGGGCGCCACACGCCTCTGTTGGCGTAGGCAAAGCCCGAGACACCCTTGTCGACCGACTCGCCAGCCACATCAAAGCGGCTATACGACAGGGCGTTGCCGTCGGTCAGCTTAATCACCGACTTGCTGCCTCTCCTGTCTTTGGCCACCAAGAAAGCGGGACGGCTGGCGCAATTCAGCTGGACGAAGCCTTTGCCGTCAACACTGCCATTGGCCAGTTCCTGTTTCTGGAAGTTATAGGCTGTCACCTGAGCACCTGGGGCCGGTGTGGCATCAGAGATATGATAGACAAATACATTCACCACATCGTTGCGGCCCATCTTGGCAGTCACAGCGAGGTCGCTGACGACGATGTTTTTCTTCTTCTCCACATCGTTGTAGAAATAGTATCCGTTGGGGTCGCCCCATTCGCCGTCGTAGCGGTATTCCTTGTAGTCGTAGCGGTTGCCGTCCCAATAGTCGGCCTCAATCTTCGGGTTGTCGATTGCTCCTTGCTTCATCTCGTCAGAGGCGAAGGTGTAGTCGGCAGGGCCGAAGTCCAGGCTCAGCTGATACATTGCGCCGGGTTCCACCTTGATGTAATCCGAAAGCTCAATGGGGAATGTTTTCCATTGCGTCGGGTAAGGGTTGTCGATTTGGAGACGGATTTTCTTCTCCAGACGGCCGGCCTTGCGCACGCCGTAGGTCTCGTTCAGCTCGTTGTCCTGCAAGAACGAAAGGATATTGTCGTCGAAGATGCGGACGATGCGCAGCGTCACTGAGTTCAGGCAAACGGCGTCGAAATAAACCGTGGTCTCATCCACATTGGGGATGATGACACCCTCGTCGGTCCAGCGCACCTGAGGCACATAATCCGTCAGGTCAAACGGGTACTCGTATTCCTCTTGCAGCAGCTGGTCGCTGGCACTGCGGATGCCCGAAGCCACCGTCATCTCCAGTTCCTCCATCTGATAGTGGTATAGGTTCGTCTTGTCGAAATAAAGGAGAATCTTGTTGTTCTGGATATCAGAGCGGTATCCGACTTTATAATTGAAGTTCAGGAAACCATCGAGGTTTTGGCCTTGCTTCAGCGGCTGCGTGAAATAGAGTGCCGCCTCGCCCGTGGTGTTGTCCACATCAAATTCCACAGGCTTGAAGTCGTCTTTGGCATAAACAGGCAGTTCGCAGGTTCTTGACCTGTTGGCCTCAACCGCAGCACCGTCCAAGGTAACCTTCAGCATCGATTCTTCATTCTTTCTGTCGATGCCCTGAATCACAATGTCGTACACATTGCCTCCCACCGGGCTCGAGGTTACGGTGTAGGCTTTTCTTGTGTTGGCATCCACGATTTGCTCCAGCTCGCCGTCCACGGGATTGACGAAAGCCAGTCGAAGGATATAGTTCATCTTGTCGCCCTCAGCGCAAACGGGATAGGCACCCACGAGGCTGAAGTTCTGGCGGCGCACGGCGAAGCTGAACTGGAGGGGTTCACCGTTGGCGGCATCCACGAAATCGCTGATGCGGAAATCGCAGGTGTAGTTTTGGTTGGGGTCGATGTCGTCGTACCTGAAGCCGACGGTGGTCTCATCAATCCATACGGCGTTACCCTTCAGTGAAGGCTTGAAGCTGAAGGCTTTGGCGGGCAGTTGCTCACCGTATTTCACCTTCATTACTTCGGCACCTTTGAAGCGCACCACCACGGGTTCGCCTTTTACGATGGCACCCGAGGTGAAACCATCCAGAAGCGGCAGCAAAGCCTCGTCCAAGGGACGCAGTTGTTCAACAATCACTTTGGGCGCGGTGCCAGAGGTAGTGGCTGACTTCTTGCCACACGAGGGCACCAGCAGCAACAAAGCCATCGCCAACAGTCCCAAACCGCCAGCGAAGATTCTCGATTTTACAGTCTTTTTCATATTTGATGATTTAAAGATTTTCACACCACAAAAATAGGAAAAAAGTCATTATACGAAAAAACTGGTAAAAAATTATTTGCAACCTCATCAAGAAAAAAGCACAAAAACTGTCAACTAAAATCAGGAAAAGACAAGCCAAGCGTTGCGCGTTGCACCGTTGCAATTGAAAATCACCCTATCAAAATGTCAAAATGAAATTTTATATTTATATAATTATATAAATATAAATCTATTTTTTGCTCAAAACAAGTCCCTTTCGGGACTGCAACGCTGCAACGCTGCAACGGGTTGAAAAAAATTTTTCTTTCCCCCGAAAAAAAACTTGCCGAAAAATTCGTAGAGCGCAATTTCGCGGTTGTATCTTTGCACCGTCAATGCGACTGAGAGAGCCTCACGCCTGACGCCGTTCTTTGAAATCATGAGCCAAAAACCAAAATTTTCAACTCTAACCTAACTCTAACCTAACTCTAACTTTTCGCTAACCAAAGTTTAACCTGAAACCACAGCATGTAGTTCGCTGATTTTTGTAGTTCGCTGATTTTGGTTGTCACTTTTGTGTCTTGCGACTGATCTAAGTT
>R22__coassemble_1058_pt1 | contig 15000 bp, 8 predicted proteins | sample R22__metabat2_low_PE_022 | metagenome-assembled genome bin R22 | reverse complement strand
GGTCTAAGAATTGAATTGTTCATACTACTGTTGTTAAAAGTTATTCCTTCTTCAACGCCATCACCGGGTTCACCCTCGCCACGGAGACGATTTGCCACAGCACTGAGCCGATGGCGATGACAAACGACAGCACTACCGTCACCACGAAGATCCACGGATACAGGTCGATGCGGTAGACGAAGTCCTCCAAATAACGCCCGCAGACCCAAACTGCTATGGGGATGGAGATGACATTAGCGATAAGAATCATGATGACGTACTCCTTCAGGTTGCGGCGTATCTCGCTTTGCATCGTGCCGCCAAACACCTTGCGGACAGCGATGGTCTTCTCTCGCTCGGAGGCAAAATGCGTGCTCATGGCCACCAGTCCCAGCAGCGACAGCAACACCGCCACTGCCATGAACATATCCACAAGGCGCATCCTGTTTTTGGTGTCCCGCAAATGTAGCAGCAGCAAATTGTCGATAAAGTCAATGGACCAAGCTTCCCAATAGACCTCTTTTTGCTTCATGTGCTTGTCGTACACGGCCATGATGGCTTTGCGTGCCATCGCGTGGTCGCCCACAATCTCTAATACGGGATGGTAAGCCACCCACTTGAACTTCGGCTCCTTTCCAACAATCTGCACCGCACCAAAGGTCTCATCCACCACATGCGCCGCGTCGTCAAGGGCGAAATCACCCAACACGCCACTCATATCAGAACGCAGATTACGCTTGTACCAAACGCCCAACGAATCAATGTCGAACTGCTCCAAAGGCATCCCCGTCTGGGCCTCCAATAGTCCCTGCGTCAGCAGCCATTGGTCTTCGTCCAGCTGGCCATACATCGCCTTGATGTCAAACCCAAACATATCAAAAGCCGTGGTGTCGCACAACAGGTATTTCACTGAAACCCAATCATCACTTTCATTAAAGCGCAACCATTTTGTACCCATAAAGGCACCGCCAGGATAACCATACGAGTGTCCCATCCGTTTCACGCAAGGCAAGGCCATCAAGTCGTTTTCAAAGGCATCATCGCCCGATAGTATGGAATTCACATAGAACAGGTTCTCCGTGCGACATCCGACAGGCCGTTGCTCCATGTGGCGCATCTGCACCTCCATCGTGATCACCAAGGCAATCAGCACAATGGCGATGACATTTTGCAAGACGATGAAAACCTTCGAGAGCACCATCTTGTTGCGTAAACGGAAGGCCCCAGTCACCACATCGATGGGCTTGGCCTTCGACACCACCGTGGCAGGGATGATGCCCGCCAGCAGCGCCACCACAATCACGATGAGCAGATAGGAAACCAGATAAAACGGCGAGAGCATAATCTTCACACCCACGTCATCGCCCAACAAACGGTTGACCAGCGGCTCAAGCGCCTCGGCCAGCAAGACGCCCAATACCATGCAAACCATAGTAAACGCCAGCGATTCCCACAGGTATTTCCCGATGATTTGCCCCTTGGTGGCACCATGCAACCTTCGCGTGGCCATCTCCTTGGCCCGCTTGCTGGTCAAAGCGACGTTCAAATTGATGTAGTTGAACATAGCGGAGATCAGCAGTAGAAGCCCAACAGCCAACAAGCTGTGCATCATCACTTTATCGCCCTTTTTCAGTGTAGTTTGTCCGTCATAATAAAACACCTCATCCAAACGCACCAATTTGATTGTCGCAGCATCAACCGGATGTTCTCTTCCAAGTATCTTATTGAATAAAACTTCTGTCGCTGTGGCCAACTTCTCGCTCAATGCGTCTCGGTCGACATCTGGAAATGTCTTGATGAAGAGCCATACGTTCTCGAACATGTTGGCGGGAACGGCAGGGCTGTCAAAGCCACCATAATAGGTCATGCCATCGGTAATATCCACATTGACAATCACATCGGGGTTGGAATAGAAAAGCGAGGTGCCCACGTCAGTGAACACTCCAACGACGGTGAAGTTATGCTTCATCATTTGGATAGTCCGCCCAATCACCTCGCCCGATTGCGACAAAACCTGAGCCATCTCTTCTGACACGAAAGCCGTCAAAGTCTCATTGATCTGGTCGGGCTGGCCTTCTGCGAACTGGACGGGAAAGAAGTCGAAAAAGTCGCGGTCGCAGCCCAGCACCTGTCCCAGACGCAACAACTGCCCGTCGGCCTTCATCTCCGTGGCATAGAGCCATCCGAACTCGGTGATGGCCTTAATCTCGGGAATGCTCTCCCCAATCGTCTCTTTCATCCCGTATTGATATAGCATCTTGTTTTGGATAGCCACGCCGTAAATCTCCTTTCGGTGCGGGTTTTCACGCGTGACGGCGATATGCTGCGCCACATAGCAAAAGATGATGACCACGAAGGCCAAACTGACGGCCAAGCCCACGGCCTCGATGATGCTGTAGAGTTTGTTTCTACTGAGGAATTTCCAATAACTACTCATGATACTATAACGATAAAACTGGCATTACCGTATCATACATCGTGCCAAAATAACAACTTTATCAAAATCAATAACATACAAAATCACTTCTCAAAAAAAGTGTAAAGTTTCTTTACAATGGTGTAAAGAAACTTTACAGTCGGTTCATGATTGCATTGCGTATTGCATGCCTGCCTGAAATTCTGAGAAATTCAGCCAAAATCAACAAAAATATCGCATTTTGGCTGAATTTCTGGCACATATAAGAGATATTTATTTATCTTTGCAGCAACAAATTAACATCGTTATGAACCCGTCATCAGTTATCGGAAGAGAAGAGGAACTCGACACTATTTCGCGGCTTTACGCATCAAGCCGTTCCGAATTTTTAGCCATTTACGGTCGCCGCCGTGTCGGCAAGTCTTTTCTCATCGAAGAATCTCTTGAGAACAGGTTCTCCTTTATGGCCGTCGGACTGTACCAAAAAATCGACAAGGACAATCCCGAAAAGGTTGAGTCGTATCGACAAAAACAGCTGGCGCATTTCTATAACAGCCTTCAAGAATATGGTCTCCAAAAAGAAGGGAATCCTGCGCCAACGAACTGGATGGAAGCCTTAGGGCTTTTGAAGAAGTTGCTGCAAAGCAAGCGATCCAGACGCAAAGTAGTCTTCATCGACGAATTACCCTGGTTGGCCGGTCCCCAATCGGCAGAACTGCTTGAAGAGCTCGGCCACTTCTGGAATTCATGGGCCAGAAAGCGCAAGGACATCTTCCTTATCGTGTGCGGGTCAGCTACCAGCTGGATGGTTGATAATGTCATGCGCGATTATGGTGGACTGTATGGAAGAATTACCGAATCCATCTTCCTTAAGCCTTTCACTCTTTCAGAATGCGAGAAGTATTGGATCAAACGAGGTTTCCATTTGTCGAGATATGAAATCGCTCTAACTTATATGGTCATTGGTGGAGTGCCATTCTATATGGACAACATCCGTCCCGACCGGACAATGACCGACAACATCAACGCCATTTTCTTCGACAAGGACAAAGCCCGGCAGGAATTTAAGGACGTTTACACAGGCCTCTATTCAAGTTCTGAAATCTACATCGACGTCATCCGTCAGTTGGGCAAGCGATTCTATGGAATGACGCGGTCAGAGTTGCTCAAAGCTCTCAGCAAAAAAGGAGGCGGTTCTTTCTCAGGCATCCTTGAAAACCTAATTGATTCCGGCATCATCAGAAGCTATTCCCTTTATGGAGGCCAAAGGAAGCAAACCTTCTATCAATTGGTTGACTTTTTCACCTTGTTCTATCTTCGTTTTGTCGAGAGTCCCGAATTCACTTCCTGGCGTTCGGTGCAACGGAGCAAGCCCTTCTACACTTGGGCAGGCAACACCTTCGAACTTCTTGTCATTGAGCATATCGCTCAACTTGCCGATGCGCTGCGTATAAAGGAATATGCCACACCTTTCAGTTGGAGGGGAGAAACGCCTGACGGTGAGAGAGTACAAGTGGACCTCATCATTCCTGCCACTGCCGAGCGAGCCGATTATATATGCGAAATGAAGTTCTCGGAAGGGAAATACGTTCTTTCCAACGAGGATGCCGAAGAAATCACCAGACAAATATCTGCCGTAAAGAACTCTAAAATCCACAAGCCCAGTCACTCAATTTACACCACTTTGGTAACAACGTTCGGAACAAGTGATTCAAAACATAAAATGCATATAAATGATACAGTTACGTTAGATTTACTATTCTAGAAATTCAGCCAAAATCAACAAAAATATCGCATTTTGGCTGAATTTCCAGCAAGTCTTTACAGTCGGTTTTACACTTTAAAGAACGATGATTTCGGTAGTTTTTCCAAAAAATCAATTATCAGCCCTATTCACCAAGTTTTCTTCATTCTTCCCTTGCTCTTTGGATGAAAAACCATACCTTTGCAGTTGATTATTGGCAACAACATCCCTCAATAACCCTATACGAGACAAATCATCATGGAAGACCTTCTCCCCCTCCCAACCAAACTCAATGACGACGAATTCTTCATCCTCGGCCTCATCACTTATCTTGACTCCGGCTTGCAGGAAATCACCATGAACTCCATCTGCAAGCGACGTGATATCAAGAAAGCCATAGTTGACAACATCTCCAAAACCCTTAATCACCTCGGACTCACCTCTTTAGGCTCGCGCTATTGGGCTCCATTCGGCAACACCTACCCGCAGTATTACTTCGCCGTCACCTTAAGGCTTTTGAACCACTACCCCGAATACGTCACTTTTTTCGAAAAGCTATCCACCAAACCGTCAGGAATTTACGAGTTTCTTTGGAGGGCCTCGAAGGCTATCCATACCCAAGACCCAAAACTCATCTCAAACATACATCTTTTCCCCAATTGGACTCGCAATCCCATCCCCTATCTCGAGCCACTCTTCGGCCACAAGGAGTTCATGCCTGTGTTTGCAAGCCTCAACAACCAACAAATGGAGGACTTGCTGAACAGCAGGCTTGACGACATGCTCATCCAAGAATCTTGGGACGAGAAACAGCTATGCGAACTTCAAGACATCATCAACTACTACGGCTATCTGGAGCCCAAGACGAAAGACGGTTTTTCTGACCTGTTGGCAGCCTACCTGTTTTTATTCGAGGGGAAGAAGCCCGTTTGGAAGTCGGCAGCCCCAACACAATGGTCACTCTGCATCGAGGCTATCCTCGCAATGTATAGAGGCGATTTGGACACAGCCGGCAAACTGTTTGAGGCCTCGCTGAAGCTTCACAACAAGACCTCTGCAAACAAAAACCTGTTTGAGAACCCCCTGCTCGACTTTTTCCTCATCCTCTACTACACAAAAGCCAACACACCCGCAACTATCAAGAAAGCCAACCAGTTTCTCAACAAGCCGGTGACCGATGATGCCAATTATTACCCTTGCCGCATTCTCATCAAGCAAGTCATCAATGCAGGAGACGACAAGAGACTTGAACAAGACATCAGCTATTGCATGTCGTCGTTTCGTTCAAAAACCATCGCAAGACATTTCACCGCCCTGCTGACCCAGTATTTCGGCCTAACCGAAAGCGTCAAGAAAGGGATGTTCAAGACCTCGACAAACCCAAAATGCGCTTTGCTTCGTTTCGAGCTATCCCCCTATTATGAGACCACCGACCTGCAGGAACTTGAAACTTGTTTTGGCGGAAAGCCCATCCTGTTCTCCATCCATAGAAAAGAGCATTGGGAGAGCGTCATCGAGAACCTGAGCGCACATCTCAGCATCGCCAAAGAAAAGGCCAGGCAATCAGCCCAGTCAGAAACCCGAATCATTTATCTCATCAACGATTACGAGTCGATAGATCTGCTGGAGCAACGCATACTGAAAAGCGGCGCATGGAGCGTCGGGACCCGCATTTCAACCGACAAGTTCATGCGTCAGGAGTTGGAGAGCATGGACGAGACCGACAAGAAAATAGCGGCTGCCTCGCGCTCCTATAGTTATTATTCCATATATGGACGCTTCGCTATTCCGCAACTCATCGGATCCGACCGTGTATTCTATGAAAACCACAATGGTCGGCAACCAGTGGAAATCGTTGAGGAAAAACCCTTTATCGCCATCGAAAAAACAAAAGGCGGATTCATCGTCAAAAGCAACGTACCCCAGAAAGACGAATACGTACACGACAAGACATGCCTCACCCTTATACGCCGCGACAACAAGACCCATTTCACTGTATTCAAGCTCAACGACCACGAACAGAAAATCATAAAAGCCCTAACCGACTTGAGCCTATTCCCAAAACAAGCCGAAACGAGGCTGACCCAGTTCATCGAACAGATTTCGGACAAGGTTGAAATCCATTCGGAACTCTTGGAAGGTGGATCCACATTACAGAAGAAAGAAGGGCTTTCGCGTCTGCTCCTGCGCGTTATGCCTGACAAAGAAACCTTTACGGTAAGCATCCTTGCCAATCCCCTCGAAGGAGGCAAACTCCGCCTCATACCCGGAATGGGACAAGACACCGTGTTCGACGAAGCCAACGGAGAGCGTTTCCAAGTGTCACGCAACCTTGAAGCCGAAAAATCCAACCTCAATGAAATCAAGGACTTCATACAAACGAAGCTGCTCGCCTCTGTCTCTGTCAATCAAACCGAGATAGAACCGGATGTTCTGCTCGGGCTATTGGAATATGTGAGCGACCAAACCGACCGCTATGAAATGGAATGGCCCGAAGGCAAAAAGCTGAACCTGAAAGCCAAGCTGAGCAAGGAGATGGTCAGCATCAACCTGGTCTCAAAGGAAAACTGGTTTGAAGTGGAGGGAGACATCACGCTGAACGACAGCAAGATGTCGGCACTCGATTTCCTCAACCTGATTGCCCAGGGTATTTACAGCGAACGCTTCGTGAAGCTCAACGAGACCGACTACATCGCCATCTCCGAGCAATTGGCCAAATACCTGCGTCGATTGGAAGGATTAGCCCAACAAAACCACGGGAAAGTCAGGATCCCCTTCTATCAAGTGGGAGCTTTGGCCGAGATTGTCCACAACACGGAGGGTAGCCTCAAAGCCGACAAAGGCATGGACACCCTCGTCAAGAAAATCGAGAAAGCAGCCAAAATGAAGATTGCCGTCCCGACTTCGTTGCAGGCCGAATTGCGCGACTACCAGCGCGACGGATTCAAGTGGATGGTCAGGTTGTCGGAATGGGGTGCCGGAGCCTGTCTCGCTGACGATATGGGCTTGGGCAAGACCGTACAGACTATCGCTTTCCTGCTCCATAAAGCTGCCAAAGGGCCTTCGTTGGTGGTTTGTCCCGCTTCCGTTATACTCAACTGGGCCAATGAGTTAAGCCGTTTTGCCCCCTCGTTGGAAATTAATATTCTCAACGAGTCTTCCGACAGAGACGCCCTACTCAGTTGCGCCAAGCCTTACGACGTGGTGCTCACCACCTATGGATTGCTCATCCGCGAAGAGGAAGCCCTCACCAAACTCAAGTGGAACATCATCTGCCTGGACGAGGCCCACACCATCAAGAACCGAGGCACCAAGATGTCGACAGCAGCCATGAAACTCAAAGCCGACAGCCGCGTCATCCTTACAGGAACGCCCATCCAGAACTACCTTTCGGAACTTTGGAATCTGTTCCAGTTCCTCAACCCGGGACTACTCGGCACCTTCGACAGTTTCATGAACAAATACATCATCCCCATCGAAAGGGATGGAGATGAAGAACGGCGCACGCAACTCAAACGCATGATTACACCCTTCATGCTGCGGCGCACCAAAGCTGAAGTGATAGAAGAGCTGCCCGAAAAGACGGAAATCACACGCGACATCGAGTTGACCGATGCTGAAATCACCGCTTACGAATCCCTTCGCGAAGCTACCGAACAAGCCTTGCAGTCGGAGGACAAGGTGGACGTGAACATATTGGCCCAAATCACTAAACTGCGGCAAGCCGCCTGTTCCATCAGCCTCATCGAGAAAGGTTGGGAACAAGGCTCAACAAAAATTTCAACTGCCGTGGATTTGGTGGAGGAAATCGTCCAGTCGAGAAACAGCGTTTTGGTTTTCAGTCAATTCACCTCTTTCCTCAGTTTGGCCAAAACCAACATCGAGAAACGTATTGGCAAGGACAAGCTGTATTATTTGGACGGCACCACTCCCATCCGCAAGCGCGAGAAGATGGTGGCCGATTTTCAGCATGGTTTGATCCCCGTATTCCTCATCAGCCTGAAAGCCGGCGGATTAGGTCTCAATTTGACCAACGCCAACTACGTCATTCACTTGGACCCGTGGTGGAACCCCGCCATCGAGCAACAGGCCACCGACCGTTCCTACCGCATCGGACAGAACAAGAATGTGACCGTCTACCACCTAATTTCGCGCCACACCATTGAGGAAAAAATCTTACGACTCCACAAGACCAAACGCGACTTGGCCGACTCGCTTCTTTCGGGAAGCAACGTCAGTCGCGCAATGACAATTGAAGATTTGAAATACTTGGTCCAGCAAAACGGATGAAGGGGAGGCAATGAACGCTTCCTATTATTCCGCAGCGACTTCACTGGATTCATCGTGGCCGCCCGCAGACTGCGCAAGGTGACCACCGCTATCGTGACTCCCAAGACGACCCGATGGCCAAAATCAGCGAACTACACAGGTTTCCTCAAGATGGAGACCACTTTTTCCAGCATCCGGCAGGCTTCCCCCTCTATGAGGGGGTGCCGCGCAGCGGCGGGGGAGTCCGGCGAAGTCCTTTTCCCCTCCATGAGGCGGCCAGGGGGAGTTGCGCATCCCAACACCATCAGCTACGTTATGCCGAGCAATACAACGATTCTATGTTCAGGAATTCTCATTCTCATACTGGAAAGATAGCATAATTCTCACTTTTCTCACGTGAGAATAGTGAGAAAACTGTCCCTGTCCCACAGGCGGAGGCTGTCCCACTGGGACGACTGCCTTATCGCTAAAAATAGTTGTCCCACGCTGTCCCAGGGGGTGGGACACGTGGGACAGTGGGACATTTGAACGTCAAAAAAACGCATTTGATAAAGCCTTGATAACAAGCCTGTTGTATTCTATTGGTTTTACTCCCCTTTTGCTCCTCTATTGCTCCCGTTTTGGGTAACGCCAACTCAACGTCAACTCAACTTCAACTCAACTTCAACTCAACGCTGTCATTCCCTCTTTAGGTTGACTGTTCTACTGCAATGCTGCTTCGAGGTGTATTGTTTCTAACTTCGACTCACCCTCGACTCACCCTCGACTCAGGGTTAAGACGAAAAAGGGCTGCATTTTAACAATCGCTATAGTACAAAGTACGACTGGTTTTTGCCAACCTTTCTCATTGTCGCGTCCCTTTGGGACGCTGAGTCGTAGGGTTTTTGTTGTCCCCACACTTGTCCCCACACTGCGTTCCTTGTGTGGGGTTATTGAGATTCAGCCTCTCCGAGGCTATTGAAAAACCAGTCCTATAGTAAACTTGAGCCATTATATTTTTGAAAGATTTCTTGCCGCAGGCAATCCCATAATAATTATTCATTTTGTAAGGATTTCACTGGATTCATCGTAGCCGCTCGCAGGCTTCGCAAGGTGACCACCGCTATCGTGACCGCTATGACGGCCAACAGCGCGAGGGCAAACACCCAGACATGCAGCGGCACTTGATAGGCGAAGCCCTCCAAATAACGCCGCATGATGACGATGCTCACGGGCACAGCGATGACGAAGCACACCAGCACAATCTTCACGAAGCGCGAGTTGAACATCGCCAGGATCTGCTGCACCGTGGCGCCATGCACACGACGGATGCCGATTTCCTTGCGGCGGTGCTCCGTCTCGAACATCACCAAGCCGAACACGCCCATCAACGAGATGACGATGGCCAAAATCGTGAACAAAGTAATCAACTTCGAGAGGTTTTGCTCCTTTTTGTATTGGTTTTGAAGCGTTTCATCGAAGAGTTGCACATCAAAATCGGCGGCGGCAATGCTCGGGTCAAGTTCGTTCAGGGTGTTTTGGATACGCTTCATCACTTCGGGGATGTCCACGCCGGCCTCGGTGCGGACAAACAGTTGCATACAAGGCCGCCACGGTTTTTTGCCGAAGACATACAAAGCAAACGGCCCAATCTCGTTGCGCAAGGCCGAGTAGTTGAAGTCCTTGCAGATGCCGGCAACCTCGGCCAAGCCGTCGGTGTGGCCTTGGATTTGGTCGCCTACAGTGATGTCATACATTTTTTGGGCGGTCTCGTTCAAGATATAGACACCGTTTTCCGATTGCTCGTCGGCGGGGGTGAAACTGCGACCTTCTACGATTTCTATCCCCATGAAATCCAAGAAGTTCCAAGAAACTGGATAGCACTGCCAATTCACATTGGCATCCTTGTATTTTCTGCCCCAGCCCATGCGCTCGTCTTTGACAAACCCACCATCGCCCCAAGCCACATCCTTGATGGCGGCATCGGCCTTGAGGCGGTTTTCACAGGTTTCACGGTCGAGGTAGGCGATTTTAGCCGTGGTCTGCAGCGTGAGCAGTTGCTCGTGGTCGAAGCCCATGTCGCGGTTGAGCATGAACTGGCGTTGCTCGTGGATGAATATAGCGCAGATAATCAGCACGATAGACACCGTAAACTGCAATCCAATCAAACCAATGCGGAAAGCCTTGCCTTTTTGCGTGGTGCCAAGCGTGCCTTTCAAGGCAAAGGCAGGATTGAACGAGGTGGCGAACAAAGCGGGATAAATGCTGGCTGCCACCGAAATGAACAACCCAAGGCCGACGGTCAAGGCGACAAGGCCTTGGTTTTGGCCGAAGTCCAACGGCGTTTCAATCAGCGAGGCCAAGGTGGACTGCCTGAACAGCGTAACCACGGCCACGGCCAACGCCAAGGCAATGACCACCATCGTCACCGACTCGCCGACAAACGACATCACCAATTGGAAACGACTGCTGCCTAATATCTTGCGCGTGTTGACGCTCTTTAATCGCATGGGCACCATCGCAAAGAAGAAGTTGATGTAGTTGATGAACGCGATGACAATGACCGCAATGGCGATGGCGAGCAAGGTCATCGTCGTAGTACGGTTGCCCGTCTTTCCAGACGCATTGATGTTTTTGGCAAAATACATATCGGTGAGTTTTATCAGTTGGAGATTGGTGCCACCCACCGACTCCTCACACAGAGCCTTTTCCTCCTCGCTGAGCGATGTCGGGTCAATGCCGTTCAGCCGCATAAAGGCGTCCTTCATGGCAGGTTTCGCGGCCTCTTCAAACGCTTTCGGGTCGGCGCCTTCGCGAAGTTTCACGAAATAGTTGAAGCCCCATTCGCTCCAATTGTCCAAGCCCCGATTGCCGATATTGTAGAGCATGTCGAAAGTGGCGCCGTCGCTGTTGGCGGGCATGTCCTTGTAAATGGCGACGATGACGGCGTCTTCAAGTTGCAGTCCCTGCCAACTATTCGTCCGAAGTTTGGCCACGTCGCCCACTTCCACACCAAGCCGTCGCGCCGTCGATTCCGAAACGGCGTAGGTGATGCCGTTAATCCAGTCGTCCCAGTTGCCCGCAACGAGTTCGAAGCCGAAAACATCCTTGCCGCCATTGCTGAAGGCACCGATTTTCACACTCATTTGACGGTCGTCGTCAAACAAAACTGTGGCGGTCGGGCAGTTTTTGCCCACATAGCCGCAGCCGCCAGCTTCCACGTCGGGCGAGGCCGCAATGACCGCCTCAGAAATCGGGCGGTTAATCCAGCATGAGGCACCGTAGTCGGCAAACCGGTCGCCGACCATCATGCAATAAATCCGGTCGCTGTCCTTAAGCCCCTTGTTGTAGGTGAGGTCGTGGTGCACCTGCACGAGGATGATGTAGAGTGCGGCAAAGGCTGCCGTCAAGCCCAAGATGTTCAGGATGGAAGACACGAGAGAGGTCTTGCCTTTTTTATAGATTCTCATATTGTTGAATTGTTGATTGTTGAATTGTTGAATTGTTGACGCGGGACTTCGGGACGTGGGACGCGGGACTTTTTTCTGCCGCTTTGCGTCACTGCGAGGCACGAAGCAGTCTAGAGTTTTTGTTTTTAACGAACAAGTCTTTTGTATATTTTCTCCGCTTTTTCAAGTCCGAAGAACTTTACCAACTTTTCGAAAAGCGTTTGGTTGATTCTCGTTTTATTACGGTTTTTCATCACAACTTTTTTTCTTGTTGTTTTCTGTTCCCCAGATTTTATGGATCTTGCCGCCTACTACGGTGCCTACCGCCTTGACATCGCCTGGGTAAGCGATACTGCCCGTGCCAGCAACGCTGTAGTCCATCGTTTCCATCTGGCAGCGTGCCTCAATGGAGCCCGAACCCGCCACAGTAAGGTTCGCTTTTTTCACCTTACCATCCTTAATAATGACATCGCCTGAGCCAGCGACACTTGAATGCAGGCGTTCGGCTTGGAGGTACTCACAAACCATCTTCCCCGATCCGGCGATGCTTATATCCATGTAGTCAGCAAGGAACTCTTTACTCAACAAATCTCCCGAGCCTGCAACATCCACATCAAAATCATGGATGTTTGCTGTTTTCTCGAAAACCACATCGCCCGAACCCGTCAATTTGATTTTCAACTCTTTGGCTTCATACGGCGTAACGAAATTAAAGTCACCGCTACCCATTATACTGATTTCCTCCAAGGTCGGGGCGGTGAGCTCGATGAGGAACTTCGTCGGCTTCACGTCGGATTGCTGAAACGTCTTAACCATCTCGACCCTCAAGCAATCACCTTTCAGATAGATGTCGACCCACTCGAAAAGGTTCTCATCGAGGGTCACGCGGCAGGAGTAGTTGTCCGCCACTTTGTAGTTTACCGTTGCGGGCAATATCATGCTGATTTCCTTGAACGCCGCCACATCGATGTCACGCGTGACGATGTTGCCGTTGCCTTCTGCAACGTTTTTTTGCATGTACACGGTAATGGTTTTGTTACCTTTCCCGTCGATAACGGTATCAGTCTTCCATACCTCGTTGTTCTGCGCCTCAGCGCACAGCACCGCCATAACAACCAGCAGTGCGGTCAAAAATGATTTCTTTGCCATAGCTTTACAGGTTTATAATTTTACTGCCTTTTAGCATGGCAATCGCCGTGCCAAAATTGTAAACAATTAAAAACCAATAAAATACAAAAACAGCGTTTAAAAAAAGTGTAAAGTTTCTTTACAGTGGTGTAAAGAAACTTTACAGTGAGATTGCCAGAGGATATTTTTTGCGGAAATATTTCTACTTTTGCAAATTGTAATCGCTATGTAGATTGCGACAAGTAATTTGTACGCTCAATTAATGTTAATATGATGCAAGAGAATCCTCTTTCGGTAAATGCTGAAATCAAAAATGCAGTGCTGTCGATAAAGGCAGCCATCTTGAAAAGCCAGGCTCGGGCTGCACAGATGATTAACCATGAGCAACTATCTCTTTATTACGGCATTGGCCGCTTCGTTTCGGAACATTCGCGAAAAGGGTATTGGGGCACTGGAGCCATTGACACTATCAGCCGACAGCTGAAAGCCGAACTGCCTGGCTTGAAAGGTTTTTCTGCGGAGAACATCAAACTAATGAGACGTTTCTATGAAGCATGGAAAGAATTAGAGGTAAATTCGGTAGTTGAATCTACCGAAATGTCGGAAGTCAGTTCTCTTTCGTTGCCGAACAAATCGGTAGTTCCGTCTACCGAATTGCAATCTACTGAATCAGAGGCAGAACAGATACGACAACTACGGCTGACCAATGATGAGACATTCCCCGTCACTGCTTTCCTGAACATCTCTTTCTCGCATCATGTTGCCATATTCCGTTATGCAGAGCAATACGAGGAACGAAAATATTATATCCAGTTGGCTTACCAACAGCGTTTGAAAGTGGACGAACTTGAGGAGATAATAAAGGCTAAAACCTACAACCATCGTCAGGCTCTCCCCAACAATTTCTTCAAAGCCATTCCCGACAAGGCACTTGCTCTACGCACATTGCAGATGTTCAAAGATTCCTATTTGTTAGATTACATCAACGTGGAAGACATTGACGTTTCCGACCCCATAGATGTGGATGAGAAAGTTATTGAGAGCAAGATTGTGATGAACATCAAAAATTTCATTATGACCTTTGGCAAGTCGTTCACTTATAAAGGTCATCAAGTTCATTACGACAAATTGGGCCACGACCATTGGATAGACTTGCTGTTTTTCAACCGTGAGCTGCAATCCCTAGTGGTTGTTGAGTTGAAAAAAGGCCAGTTCAAGCCGTCCTATTTGGGTCAACTTGCGGCCTATCTCCGCGTGCTTGACGATGAGGAAAAACTTCCAGAAGAAAACCCTTCTGTAGGTATCATACTATGCAAGAAAGCGGACAAGGCATACGTGGAGTATGTACTCCAAGATTATTTGAAACCGATGGGAGTAGCCACTTATCAACAGATGCAGAATAGGTTGCGCGAACTGTTGCCGCCAGAAGAAGAAATGAAGCGGTTGATTGAAGAATAAAGCCCCATCCCAATCTCTTGCACGTCGCCAAACGCTTGAAATCAGGATGAGGGGCTTTGTTTTGCTTATTTCACCATACCATCATCATATCTGCCATAATGATGAACAATACCTTCAAAAAATGATTTCTTTGCCATAGCTTTACAGTTTTACAATTATTCTGCCTAATAGCATGGCAATCGCAATACCAAAATTGCAAATCATTAAAAACCAATAAAATACAAAAACAGCGTTTTACAAAAAGTGTAAAGTTTCTTTACAATGGTGTAAAGAAAGTTTACAGTGTCTAATCCACTTTTGGATCAAAATTGTTCATCTTTTTTTCTGATTGTTTGGAGGTTTATGGAAAAGTCGTACCTTTGTACTGCAAAAAAGGTCGAATAGTGCGACTATTTTTGCAGTAAAATGCATAAAAAGAAATGCTATGGTCATACAAAGAAATCAGTATATCAGTGAGTTAATAAGCAAACAATGATACGTCACTGGCTCGAACTCCAAGATGCTTTCGAAAGACATTGTCACTAATTTCCGAGACCGCGGATCGGAGATAAAGGTCTATCCGCTGTCGTTCAAGGAGT
>R22__coassemble_1048_pt1 | contig 15142 bp, 10 predicted proteins | sample R22__metabat2_low_PE_022 | metagenome-assembled genome bin R22 | reverse complement strand
GGGTAAGGGTGAAAACGCGAGGTAAGAGCTCACGCATCGGGTGGCGACATTCCGGTGAGGTAAACCTTATGGGCTGCAAGTCCAAGTATAGAGGCAAGACTCCTTCGGGAGCGAACGGGCTGCTCGTCCGTCGTCTCAGGGTAGGGCGCTTGAGCCTGCGGGCAACTGCAGGCCTAGAGAAATGACAGTCGCCCCGCAAGGGGAACAGAATCCCGCTTATTCGCTTGGGTCGTTTGTTACAGATGGTTCCGCCAGCGGCGGGACCATCTTGCTTTAATTATAGGCGTGCACACCGCCCAAAATGAGGTTCACCCCGAAATAGGTGATGACCACGCTCAGGAAGGCGAGGATGCCGTAGATGTGGAAAAACAGGGGCTTGTTGAACGACTTCCAAAGCTTTCCGTGAAGCGGCGCGGCATAGATGAGCAGCGTGATGAGTGCCCACACTTCCTTCGGATCCCACGACCAGTAGTTGCCCCACGAGACGTTGGCCCATATCGCTCCGATGAAGATGCCGGAGGCAAGCAAGGCCACTGCGGGATAGAGCATCGACAGACTGACGCTTTTCAGCCGTTCCATCCGGGCTGTGTCTTTCGGCTTGAGGAGGGCGATGATGCCGACCACCATGATGCCGAGCAGCAAGGCGTATGAGGTGACGATGGTGGAGATATGGAGGCTGAAGAACGGCGAGCGCAGGACAGGGAGCAGGGGATGGGTGAGCATACGGACGTGGAGGACTATTAGTAATATAAGGAGTGCCGCGAGCCACGACCAAGTGACGATACGGTTAGTTCTGGATTGCTTCGTCGTTCCTCCTCGCAATGACGGACTTGGCTGACAGCCGCTTTGCGTCATTGCGAGCGAAGCGCGGCAATCCACACTTCGCAATGATGGACAAGCCATTAACACAATGAGGGAAACGAACAGCAGTGCGTAGCCTGCATAGGTGACTGAAATGCCCCATGGGTCGCGGGCAACGTCGAGGATGGAGTTGCCCTGCTCGTCGTAGTCGCTTTGATAGAAACGGTAGTGCCTGTGCTTCAGGATGTGGTTCATCGAGATGACCACATCTCTTTGTGTTTCGCCGTCGCTGAGCCTCAGGTGGCTCACATAGTCCTTCGGCTTTGCGCTGCCTTCGTAGGTCTCAATCTCGAATCGGTCGAGGGTGAGGCTGAAGGGCAGGGCTTCCTTTGTGATTTTGTCTTGCTCCTGGATGAAGAAGTGGCTGTTGGGGCGGTTGGGCTCGAGTTTCATCCGACCGTGTTGTCCCGTGAGCTTGGTGAGCAGCGCGCCTGCCAATATCAGCAGGAATGAGGCATGCAGGGCACCGACGGCCACCCGTTTCCATAAGCGGCATTTTGCTGTCATGCAGACCATAAGAACGGCCACCAAGGCCCATAACCCCACGAACCACCATGTGCCGTAAACGTGGGCCAGCGCAAACTCTGGGCCGTGAAGCTTCTCAACGATGGTGCCTGCCGCGAGAACGGCGATGAGGATGATGATGACTGAGGTGATGTGTCGAAGGTATTTCATTGCGGTATTATTTCAATTTCGCTGCAAATATCTGAAATAATTCCGCTTGCGCAAGCTCCCCACGTGTGGCGATTTTTTGGCTATGGGTGTCCTTATTAATAAGGATATTGATGCAATACTTTGAATTGTCAGTTTTTGCCGGGATAGGGAATTCCGAGCTGCTTGCAAATCTTCATGCAGGTGATGTCGTTAAGATCAGGATGCCGTGGAACAGACGAAACGAATCCGTTTTGCTCGTTCATGAACAAACTGTGTCGGCCGCCTTCCCTGACCATTGTGCAGCCGTTTTGATTGAGGTATGCTACAAACTGCTTCCTCTTCATGCGATGTCCAGCTTTCGGTAAAATACACGGCGACCGCGTGCTTCGGCTGTGGCTTTGCTGCGGTAGTATTCGAGTACGAGGTTGATGGCATCCTTCATGTTCTCCATGAGCTCTTCATATGTGTCGCCCTGGCTGATTGCGGCAGGCAATTGGACGCATTGGCCAGAATAGGTGTTGGTCTTCGGGTCTTTTTCTATGATTACCGTATATTCCATGTCGCGTTTGTTGTTTCAGGATGCAAAAGTACGCAATTTAATTGATATAAGGTGTGAAAGATAACAAAAAACAGGGGCGCGCCGCAAGGCACGCCCCTGTTGGGATAAATTGTGATAAGGGTTAGATGGCGTCGATAAATTTCACGACGGCGTCGCGGTCCTTTTTGTCTAAGGCGCGGAATTTCTCCACCGAGCGGCGGGCGTCGCTCTGCGGGTTGCCGTGCCACATGATGGCCTCGATGACGGTTTGTGCGCGGCAGTCGTGCAGGCGGTCGCTGCTACCGGTGCAGATGGCCGACAGACCGCGTCCCCAAAGCGGGGTGGTGCGGCACCAGCCTGTGCGGATGTCGTTCTCCATGTGGAGCTTGTGTTGAATATAGTCGCTGTAGGGCCAAATCTTCTGGTTGGGATAGCGAGGCAAGCGGGCATCGCCGTCGTCGAAGAAGCCTGCCGGGTCGGTCAGCATGTCGTCGCCGGTTTTCCACGAGGGACGGTGGCAGTAGGCGCAGCCCATCTGGTTGAACAGCTCTTTGCCGCGCTGCACCTCGGGGTCGTCCATGTTGCGGGCGGCGGGCACGGCCAAACCGCGGTGCCACACCATGAAGTTGACGTAGTCGTCGTCGCTCATCTCGGGCACTTTCATCTCGGTCGGTATCTGGTCGTTCATCATCAGGTAGTTGTAAATGTCGGTCTCCACGTTGCCCGTCAGGTTATACTGCGGGAAGTAGTTGTAGAACTCGGCCTGCACTTCGGAATCCTGCGAGGCTTTCTGTGCGTAGGCGGCGGTCATATAGTGGCCCATCTTGGTGCGGTGCGTCACGTTGGTGATGTTCCAGATGGCGTTGGCACCAGGGGCGTCCTGCAAGGGGCCGCGGGTGAGGGCGTAGGTGTATCTTTTCGGGTGGGTGGTGTTGCCGTAGAGGCCTGTCGGGGCCCAGTCGCCACCGGCCCACATTGCGGGATTGAGCCCGTTCTGCATGTAGCCGTCGTTGTATTCCTTTTGGTATTGTGCCTTCAGCGAGTCGTCGGGGATGGCATCGATGAGGCCCGTGCCGTAGATGCCGATGGTTGATTCGAGGCGGACCACCACGTCGCTGTAGGGGATGTCGTTGCCGCCCACTTGCAGCGGCACGTAGTAGGCTTCCTCGGGGATGTAAACCTCGGGATAGGTGAGGTTGTAATGCTCGCCGTCGTCAAATTGGTTGCCCCATTCGTCCACATAGCTGAGCCAGTTGATTTGGATTTGTGTTTCGTCGATGGGGGCCTTGAAAGGTGCTACGGCTTTGGTTTGAGGCATACCCGTGAGCGAGCTCAGATAGGTGTCGTTGCGGTCGGTGACGACGAGCAGGTAGCCGTTGCCCCAGTCGTCGGCGCGGTAGCGGTTCATGCGCATTCCGTGGCCGTAGCCAGGATGGCAGGCGATGCAGCTGCTACGGATGTAAAGCGGTCCCAGCCCGTTGAAGGGCGGGTTGTTTTGCGTGTAGGTGCGCTCAAAGAAGGCTTCGCCATACTTGAACGCTTGGGTCAGACCGGCCTGTTCTGTGGCGGGCGTGGGGTCCTCGTAGGCTGTGGCCGAGGTGTTGAAGGTGGTGCCCAACTCGCCGCCGGCGTAGGTGTCTTCGCTGACTTCAGCCGGGACGGGCTCTTTCGGATTGCAGCCGGCCAAAGCCATAAGTCCCGCAAAGGCAAGGAGTTTGAATTGCTTGTTTGTGAACATGGTGTTTGAGTTTAATGATTGTTCTTGTTTATGCTGCCGCGAAGCAGGGTCGATGACTGACGGTTATTTGTTGTTCAATGCCACTTTGGCTTCGCCCAGAATGTCGGAAAGCTCTTGGCAGGCTTCCATAGCTTCGCCGGCGGTGGTGTCAAGATAGTTCAGCACGAAAGGTGCTTTCATGCGGTTGATTTTCTCCAATGCGTTGTTGATGGCGTTGACGACTTTGGTGTCAAGCTCGGCGTTGATGTCCTTCACGAAGTTGTGCACCGAGAGGTCGTTGTCGCGCTGGTTTTCGATGCCGCCCATGTAGGCGCTCTTGACGCTGGTGATGTTGTCGTAGAAATCGCTGATGGAGTTGTAGCTGTAGGGCGATTCCACATAGTAGGGGTCGTCGCCGGTGTGGGGTTTACCGATTTTGGAGGTACCCACCTCGTCGGAGATGTCGATGCAGCCGTCAATGATGGCTTGCAGGGCTTGGGTACGGGTCGAGTAGGTGCTGCCCGCCTGGCCGGCCAGGCTCATGTTCGTTCCGTAGGTGTTGCCGTTGGCCATAGTGGTGTTGAAGTCAAGTTCTTCCATCCAGCTCTTGTGGGCTTTGGGGGCGTTGGCGTTCCAGCTTACCTCGAGTTGGAAGCAGCGGTTGCGCAGGTCGCGTGAGACGGCCACCGCGTAGGTCATCATGTCGTCGGTAATTTCGTCAACGGGGCGGGCTGCACCGTCGCGGAAGAGGATATACTCGATGCCGTGGAAGCCCAGCAGGGCGTTGCCGAGCTGCTCGCCGGCCACGGTGCCGTCTTCGTCATTGGCCAATTGGGCAATCATATTGGGGCTGGCCATGAGGTTGTTGAAAGCGTCTTCGTCGAGAGGCCACGAGTCGATGTGCGGGTCGATGCCGAAATCGGAGGCGGCACCAAAGAGGAAGGCCTCACTCAGCTCCCACCAATGGCGGGCCTGGAGGAAAGCGTCGGCGGCCTGACCCACGTTGGCCTGGGTCTTGTTGGCTTTCAGCGCTTCGAGTTTGCCCACAAGCTGTTCGGTCTCGTTGGCCAGGCTGGTGTAGACGGGATACACCGTGTGGTCGAGATACTGCTTGATGATGGCGTCTTTCTTTTCGATGTTGGCCTCGTCGGAGGTTTCGCTGGGTTTGTTGCACGAGCTGATGCCCGCTGCAAGCACGACTGATACTGCAATCAGTGCTGCGTTTTTGAATAATCTCTTCATTTGGTTATGATTTTAATTGTTTAATTGATTGTCTGATTTTGTAAAGAATCCGCTGTAGGCCACGCCCAGCGAGAACATCGGTTCGTCGTTGTATTGCTCCTTGAGGAAGCGTTTGGCGAATTCCGCCTTGATGACGATTTGCTTGATGGGATAATAATTCACCCCGAGGGTCATCATGTGGCGGTCGGTCCATGCGTAGTCGGTGGCTTCGTGGTAAAGGATGTAGCTGTCGTAGTAATCGTAGCGTCCAAACAGGTAGAGCTGCTGGCCGCTCTGTTTCTTCATAGGGTGCAACAGGTCGTAGCCTACTTCAAACCCGGCGGCGAGGGCTGCGTCGGCGACGAGGCTGTGGGGGAAAGGCGACTGCGTGCTGTTGTATTGGCTCTTGTTGTGCATCGAAATCTTGCTGGCATCGCTGAGGTAGCCGTAGTCGAAGTTGCCCCTGACCACCAGGCCGTGACCCTTGTAGTCGAACTCGGCGGTGCCGATGACGACGGTGCCTTTCACACCGTAATATTTGTTTTGCACAGTGTCGCCTTGGTTGTTGATGTAATGCTCTTCGTTGGTGGCGTAGGTCTCTATGTCGTTGTTGAAGCTGTTACCCACATAGCCGCTCAGGGCCCAGTGGAAGTTCTTGATGGAGTAGTTGTCGATGCGCAAGGCCGCGGCCAAGTTGTTGGCCACCTTGAACTCGTAAGCCGATGCCGACCCGTTGTGAACCCATCCGCTGTTAGTGAACATGTCGGAATTGAGTGCGGGCACTACAACGGCTTCGTAGCGCCAGTCGCCGAGGCGGCCCCATAGGCTGATACCGGTCTCGTGCCAGGTGCAGGGCATGATGGTCATCTCGCCTTCAGGTCGGTAGCAGGTGAAGAACTGTGTGGGCAGGTGGGCGTTGTTGGTTTGCCCGACGGGCACGATGATGTGACCCAGGCGGATGTTGAAGCCCTTGCCGAACGACTTCTGAATCCAGAACTGCTCGAGGGCGACTTCGCCGCCGCGCTCGATTTCGTGCTCATATTCGCCGGCCTCGTCGTCCTCAAGCTCTATGGCTACTTCGTTGCCGCCGTGCTCAAACTCGATTTCGCTGCCCATGCTCCATCCTCTGCCGAAGTCGTAGCCCAGATTGATGACCACGTGGGGCAGGTCGATCCTTCCCTGGCGGTTGCCGTCCTTGTATTGGGTTGGAAACTTGTAGCGGTTGAAGTGGTTGTTGTAGAAATTACGGGTATAGACAGCTTCTCCATAGCCGCCCACCGTGAGGCGCGAAAGGGATAACAGTTTCGTTGAGTCGGATGCGTGGGGTTCTGCCTGCATGGGCGCGGTGCTCAAAGCTAAGCCTAAGCTTAATAAAGCGCATTTTGCAAATCGTTTCAGTTTCATAGTGAACACTATTAATAACGAGTGCAAAATTCCCGCTTTTGTCCTTGCAGTCCAATCCCTATAATTGGCTATTTTTGGGTTGGGAGATTCATCACTAATGATGAGGATAAGACGCTGGGCGAGGCGGTCAGATGCCTTTCAGGCGGTTCATCAATGCCTCGTAGGGATAAAGCCCGTCGGCATTGGCGGTCAGCCCTTTGAGCCTGAGGGAGAATATCATGGGCGGGTTCTTCAGGTCGAGCAGGGTCATGTGGCGCAATTGCTCGGTGCTTTGGTAGACGAGACTGAGCGAGGCAAACAGCTGCCCCTCGGCGTTTTCCCATTTCCCGATCACCAGCTTGCAGCCGATGGGGGTCTTCTTCTCGATGGTCTGTGGCAGGCTGTAATCCTCGACGTCCATAGCTGCCAGCACGCTGCCAATGTTTGAGTCGTGACCGCAGAGGAAGGTGAACTTGCGCCCGTCGGTTTGCAATTCTTCCATCATCGTCTTGATCAGGGGACTGGCCACCTGTTGCGCTACAGCGGGCGAGGTGAACAGCACGTCGCCATACCAGTCCTTGATGGCGGAGATGTTTACCCAGTCTTCCCAACTTAGCGTGTGGCCAAAGGCGGCCTTCAGGTCGTCGGGCTCCTCATAATATTGCAGGACGAGTGCGTCGGCAGCCTGACAGGCGAGGCGCAGCGATCCGCCCATACTGGGTTCGTGGTTCTTGATGAGATACACGTGCGCGTCGTCGGTGCTGAAGTGGCAGGTGTCGCCTTCGAGGCAGGCCACGCTTTGCCCCATATCGAGTACTTGTTCCAACAGCTTATAGTTTTCAGCCATTTTCTCGCCAATCCCCACGAGGCCTTTTTCGCCGCCCATTGCGGCAATCTGCTGCTGGGCCAGTGCCTTGAAGTCTTCGTTATCGTCGGTGATTTGGGGGTTGAAAACAGGGTCCATTTTGTTGATCTCGCAATGGTGCTCGATGCTGACGTTAGCCACCGGGAGCATGCCTGAAGAGAAATACTGTGCGGTGGCGATGGTGCGTTGCTTCGAGTTGGCATAAAAGCGCATCGTGCCCTCGGCGGGGATTTCATTCTCTTGCATCAGTCCTTCGCTGACGAGCCATTTTCGGAAATACTGTCCCATGATGGTCTCCAATGCACCGCCGCGCAGCGACAGTTCGCTCGGTGCCGATGACCACTCGAACCATTCGTGAGGCGTAATGCGTTGCAGTGCAGAGGGCCGCCCCGAAAGTGGGGAACGGATGTTGTGGCGGCTCAGCACCACGACCTGCTTTAAGGCATAACGTTCGTGGAAATCATCCGGCTGCACCGAAGGCATCGGGTTTTGTCCCCAAAGGCTTATCGAGCATAAAAAGCATACGGCCAACAGAAGCTTTTTCATAATGAAACGATTGAAAAATTGGACTGCAAAAATAAGGTTTTTTCGGTTCTATCCTTAAAAGCACTATCTTTGCAGCCAGTTTGGCCAAGGGAATGCCGTGCAAATCGGCAACAGTGCCCGCTGCTGTAAGTCCGTGTAAGGTCTGTCAAGCAAGCCACTGTCCAGCTCACCTGGATGGGAAGGCGACAGGCTCGGGCGAGTCAGAAGACCTGCCAAACAGGGTAATTCTTTGCAAGCCTTCGGGAACAAGGGTGGTGCTAAGCGCGGCAATTGGCATGGCTGCTTGCGATGGTTTTGCAACAATTGTTTAATGCGTAATAATCAATAGTTATGCGTAAAAGTTTTCTTTTATTCTTCATGCTTTTAGCGACCGCGTTTGCCTTCGCACAAGAACCGGCCACTTTCGAAGACATCCAACTTGGCAGCAACGGCATCTGGCAACCTCCTATCGGTTCCAATGAGATGCCCAGCGGCGGCTGGCTCTTCACCAATTTTACTGAAAACGGTTATTGGGGCGGTTTCACGGCCTCCAACCGTACCGACCTGACCCAAACGGGACTGAACGCCCAGTACACAGCCGCCGCCGGCTGTGGCTACGACGGCTCGTCGCAGTATGCCGTGGCTTACACCATGGGTATGCAGACGGATGTCTACGCCGCCGACGGACAATCGCATACCGTCACAGGCTGCTATGTCACCAACGGGCTGTGGACTTACGAGGATATGGTTCAGGGCGGTTATGGTGAGCCTCCCTACGGAGGCCTTTCAGGCACCGACCCTGACTGGTTTAAGTTGACAGCGACAGGCAAGGATGCCAACGGACAAATTGTGGGCACAGTGGATTTCTACCTCGCCGACTTACGCTTTGACAACAGTGAGGATGACTATATCCTTAACACCTGGGAGTGGTTCGACCTCAGCCCCTTGGGTAGTGTGGCTACCATCTCCTTTAGCCTTTCGTCATCGAGAGGCAGTGGCTACAGCATGATTACGCCGACCTACTTCTGCATGGACAACTTCAACGGCGGAGGCACTGCTCCCGACCTGCCGCCCTATATCGTCAACCCCGTGCAGGATGTGGTCTTCAACGAGTTCCCGCAGACCATCCAAGTCAATCTTGACGGTGTGGCCACCGACCCCGACGACCCGGATGAGAACATCACCTACACCATCGTCAGCAACTCCACCCCGGCTGCCTTGACCGCCACGATGAACAACAAGATACTGGTGATGACGCGCCAGAACGCTGACCAAGCCACCGCCGACCTCACCATGCGCGCCACCAGCGACGGCCAGTACGTCGACTTTACCGTGCATGTGATTATCAATGTTATTGTCGATGAGCCGCCTGTCATTGCCAACCCTGTGCAGGATGTGGTTTTCGACGAATTCCCGCAGACCATTCAGGTCAACCTTGACGGCGTGGCCACCGACCCGGACGACCCCGACGAAGACATCACCTACAGCATCGTCAGCAACTCGAATCCGGGTGCCCTGAACGCTACGATGAACGGCAAGATTCTGGTGATGATCCGTCAGAACGCCAACCAGGCTATAGCCGACCTCACAATGCGCGCCACCAGCGACGGCCAGACGGTTGACTTCAACGTGCATGTGATCATCAATGTTGTTGTTGACGAGCCGCCTTATATCATCAACCCGGTTGGGGAAGTGGGCTTTGACGAATTCCCGCAAGCCGTCGAAATCGACCTCGAAGGTGTAGCCACCGACCCCGACGACCCAGACGAAGACATCGTTTACAGCCTCGTTTCCAATCCCAATCCCGAAATCCTGACCGCCACCATAGACGGCAGAGTCCTGAAATTGGTGCGTGAATCGGAAGACGGAGACGTTTTTGACCTCACGATGCGTGCCACCAGCGATGGCCAGTATGTCGATTTCAACATTCATGTCATCATTAAGGAATTTGAAGGCGTAGGAGAGAACGCAACCGGTTTCCTGGCCTATCCCAACCCAACTTCAGATGCTTTGACTTTGTCTGTCGACGATGCACAAGTATTTGGTTATGTGGTTTATAATCTTGCAGGACAAATCATGATGCGTGGCCAATCCAGCTCTTCAAAAGTGACACTCAGTTTGGGTGATTGTCCCAAAGGCTTGTATTACGTTTCCATTCTTTCCGATGGGAGCCGCATGATACAGAAGGTGATAGTGGAATAATTGTTTTAGTTTAGTTATTTAAGGTGATCGAGGGCAATCCGTTTTGGGTTGCCCTCGTTGGTACAAAAAAAGCCGGCAGCTCGCGCCACCGGCCCAACAATATGAAAGAAAAAAGATTTCAAGTTTATTCTTGTTTACGTCGTTTGGCGGCCAGGTAGGCAGCACCAAAGGCGGTCAGCACGGCGATACCTGTGCCAATCGGGGCTGGCTGGTTGCCATTCTGATTGTGCTGGGGTAGAATGGGGTAACCGCTTGCGCTGCGATGTTCTTCATTGGTGTTGCCGCGTTGGAACATTCCTCCTCCATTGGGGTCGGCAAATGAAATCATTCCGAGTCCGAGGACGATTGCGATGGTTAATATTGTCTTTTTCATTGCGTCAATTATTTAATGATTATTTTTTGCGTCTTTACGTTGTCTCTGCTGATGAGTCGCATGACGTAAACGCCGGCCTTGAGGTCGTCGGTGCCAATCGAGGCGTTGCCGTTGATGGTTGCGCTGCGAAGCACGCGACCGTGCATATCGATGACTTGCAAAGTGGCCTCGCCCATGTTGCTCACGCTCCATGCGCTGCCGTTGAAGTAGGCGAAGGCCTCGTTGTCGGTGTCTCCACAGTCGGAAGCGAACACCAGCTTGAAGCGGCTGGCGTAGTCAGTCGTCCTGGCTTCGAATGTGTAGTTCGGGTTGACCAAGAGGTCAATGTCGGTTCCGTTCATGTTGTCGATGAGGTGGAGGTGCTTCATCTCCACGTTTTTGACATCGAAGCTGAGAGTGTAGGTGCCGTTGTTTTCAGCCTTGAAGTCGACGGGCATCTCGCCTGCGGCTTTTGCACTGACGATGGCGAAGTTTTGGCCGTTCTGAGGGACATACAAGCGGGTGCTGCTTTCGTTGAGTGTGAACTTGCCGAGCATTGAACCGCCGTCGAAGCGGACGATGGCATTGTCGATGACGTTGCCGCGGTTGTGTTGCACTTTGATGTTCACTTGTGGAACGGCTTGAGGCTCGATGGTGTCGTCATTCCCTGTGGTTATGGTGACAAAGTTGGCTGATTGGCCAGCGGCAGTGGCTTGCACAAACACACCTTCCATAGCAGCAACAGCCGTGTTCTCTGTTGAGGTGTTCAGGCTGCTGCCGTCTGAATTGAGCCTGTAATAGGGTTTGTCTAAAATGGCGACGGAGCCAAAAGGATTGCCGATGAGGTTCCATCCGGCGAGCGGAGCACTCTCGGCGTAGGTCAAGTTGATTGTGCCGTCGCCGCTGTAAGGCGTTCCCGTAAAGGTCAGCGTGACATTCTCGCTGTTGGCATAGAGGTAGCCCTTGCCTGCCTCAAGATTAAATGAACCAGCCTCGTAGTTGCGCCATTCAAGGTCTTGGGCTTGGTCGAAGGCATAGAGGTCGTAATCGTTGTCAAGCAAATGGGTCACGTTTTCAGTTTCAACAGTCCCGATAGGAGATGCAATGAGGTAGTAGCCGCCCGTGGTGTTGTTTCCGTAACCGGTGATTTCTTTGGTGAAAGTAACAGGCACGCAAACTTTGACGTTGTCGATATACCAGGTGCAACCGCTTGTGCCTGAACCTTTGAATTTGAACGCTACATAAATGTCCTGGCCGCTGAATGAGGCCAATGAAACGGTTGCGCTTGCCTGACCCGAATTGCTGCCGGTGGCCGACCAGATGGTCTGGTTGAAATTGCTGTAGGTCATCTCGCTGGTGGAGACTACCACTGAGCAACTTTCGTCGTATGTGCCTGAACTGATGAGATAGTCAAAAGACAGGTTGGCGTCACCGTCGATGTGCATCTGAGGCATAACCAAGAAAGCGTAGCCTTCACTCCAATAACTATAGGCGGCACTGGAGCCTAAACCGTTGTTGGAATTCAAAGTCCAATAGGAATAGCCCGACATGTTGTAGCTGAATTTCTGCCAGCAAACAGGAGGGAAGTCGGATGCGCCTACGTTTTCAAAGTCTTCATAAAGAGCGTTTTGTGCGTCGATAGTCCAGATGCCGCATTCGGTGGTGAAGCTGACGGGATTCGTCCAGTCGCTTTGGTCGTCGTCGGCGCAATTGGCTTGCACGCGCGCTTCGTAAGCGGTGGCACGTTGCAGCCCGGTTAGCGTGTAAGTGGTCGCGTCAACGGCAATCGGTTCGCTCCAGTCGTTGTCTGTTGCTTTCTTGTATTGGATGTTCCAGGCAGTTTCGTCTTTGCCGGCCTCCCAAGTGAAGGAAGCTGAGTTGACACCGGTCTCGGTGACGGTCAATCCGGTTGGGATAAAGCATGAAGGGATTTCTTCCACCACGATGTCATCAATGTAATAATAGAGATAGCTGCTTGACGAACCGCACTTGATGGCGATGTTTCTTCCGCTTCCCGTATAGCTCGACAACAGGACGGTGTATTCGGCGTATGTGGTTGAAATGCCTTCTGCGGTACTGACTTCCACAAATTCATCGTTTTCCATAATGCCGACGGAAAGCGTGTTGTTGGACGATCCGGCCTTTGCCCAGAACTTGATCTGGAGGTTGCTCATCTCATAAGCCTCGTCTATTTCAGGCAAAATGGCGGTCTGGTTTGCTGAGTTGGGCGTTCTGTACATGCGCAAGCTCTTGGTGCCGCTATGGGCATCTGAACTGTAACTGTAAACGTATGGATAATAAGAATAGGAATAGCTGCCGTATTGCATTTCAATTCGGTTCCAGCATTTGGGCATAGGATAATTGGAGAAATGTCCACCAGTCTCCACTGCACCTTCAAAATCGCAGGTGTAAGGCAGCGATAAGGCGGCGCATTCAGTAGTGATGGTCAGGTCGTAGGTTTGGTTGGCGTAGCTCCATTTGCTGTAGTCGTCGCCGCCGCACCAAGCCCGAACGTTGACGTGATAGCTTGTGGCAGGTTCGAGGTTCGCCAATGTATAGCTGGCTGAGGATTGGTTCTCAACAAGGAGGTAGGTGTATTCGGTGTCTGTGGTCTTTTTGTACCTGAACTGCCAGGCGTCTTGTTCATCAGCTCCTTTTGTCCAATGGAGGGTGACGGTGCTTGGGGTGGTGCCATCATTGGTCAGGTAGGAAGGGGCGATGCAAGTGGGTAAGGTGGTGAATATCGTCCTGTTGCTCCAGAGGCTTTTGCCGTCCTCGCTGCCGCAGTCGGCTTGCACGTAGATGTAGTACTTGGTTTCGGGAATAAGGTTTTCCAGCGTGTAAGTGTACTCACTCACGTTTTCAAGCTGTATGCGGGTGACATCCTCCAACGTGTAGTCGGAGGGATCGAAATCGCTTGTAGGTCTGTAAGCTATTTCAAATGCATCGGCGGTGCTTCCCGTCCAGCTGACCGATCCGCTGTAGGCTGTATTGGAATAGGAGACATAGCTCAACGTGGGCTTGGGGCAGGTCAAGAGGCTGATGCTTACGTTGTCGATGGCCGCCGGGGGCTGGCTGACGGAATAAGTCAAGTTGCGCCAGACCACCACCATTTTGTATTCGCCGGCCGCGACTTGAATCTCGTCGGCTATCTTGGTGTTCCAATTGTCGTTGTTGTTGAGCTTCGAGCCGCCGTCAAGGGCAATCCAACCCGTAGGCAAGCTGTTTTCTGACAGTCCTGTAGGCAGGTTTTCGGTAGCAACAATCTCATAAGAAGCCGGCACCAAAGCCACGCGGATATAGTCGTAATATTGGTTGCCTTTGGCTCTCCAGTCGTAAGCGAAAGTATAGGTGCCTTCGGCAAAAGAGAAGGCTTTGGTGGCATACACAACGCCTTTGGTGTTGGTGTAGGTGTTGCTGGTTCCACCGTTGCTGGAGATGTAAATGGCTTTTTCGCCATTCGTGGTGTTGTTGGCCGCTGTGCCGTAGCACCACTGGTTGGGGCGGTCGCCGTTCACGAAGAGCCAGCCGCAGCCGTCTTCAAAATCATTCTCGTAAGGATGCTCGCCATCAACGGCGACGGGGATTTGGGGCGTGACGAAGCGGCAGGCATCGGTCCAGTCGCTCTGGTCGGTGTCGCTGCAGCGGGCGCGGACATAGGCGAAATAAACGGTTTCGGGATTGAGACCGGTGCGGGTGTAAGGCTTCTGGTCTGTGTTGGTAACCGTTGGAATCGTGCTTGCGCTTGGCGTGATGTTGGCGTCGGTGGTGATGAAAAGGTCCCAATGGTCTTGCTCGCTGTTGCCTGCCGTCCAGTTCAAGGTGGCGGATGAGGAGGTGAGGGCAGTGACTTGCAATCCATTCTGCTTCGGACACGTAGGGGCAATTTCTATATTGACATCATCGAGATAGATACGCGCATCGTTGCTGCCATAGTTTGAAGTTCCCTTAAATGCAATGACGACATTGCTCTCGCCTTTGTAATCGGAAAGGTCGATGGTTTTTTCCGTCCAATCAGCCGCATTGGTCAGGCCTGAGGCCAAAGCGGTTTCGTGGGTCAGGCCGCCATCGGTTGAAATAAAGACAGAGAAATCGCCGCCTTTCGGATTCTTATACCAGAAGCGCAGCTGCATGGCTGTGCTTTGTGGAAGGCTCATCACGGGTGTTTTCAGGAAATTGATGTTCCCGTTGCTGTTGCTGAAGGAATCAAAGCGGACGCATTTCCCGCTATGGCCTGTTCCGTAGCTGCTGTTGTAGCTCCATCTGTAGCTTTCGTTCGTGGTGGTGCCTTCCTCGTTGTTCAAGCACAGCGGGATTTCGCCGTTGGTGGTGAGGTCGTCAAAGTCTTCGGTGAAGGGGAAAGTCTCTATGGCTTCGCAGATGGTGGCGAAATGGCATCCTGCGCTCCATTTGCTCTTGCCGTCGGTGTCGCCGCAGTTGGCGCGGACATAGGCATAGTAGTTGGAGCTTGAGGCAAGATTGTTTAATTGGAAAGGTTTGGTGATGTTTGCGCTGTATGTGGCCTCTGATTCCTCATCGGGAATATCGGTGGCGGTTTGGGTGAGATAAATCTCCCAGGTGTCTTGGTCGTCGCTTCCCTTGGTCCAGTCCAGGGTGGCCGTGTGGGCGGCAATGTGGGATGCTTCAAGTTCTGTGGGTTTGGCACACGTGACGGGTGCTGTTGCTATCTCGAGCTTGATTTGATTCTTAAAGTTCTTTATATCAACGGTACCGCTTCCCGTTGGAGGAAGCGTCAGCGGGTTGTAATAAGATCCATCACTAGAAGAATAAAGACTTAGGTTTCCTATCGTCTTGAAAACCTAA
>R22__coassemble_1039_pt1 | contig 15207 bp, 16 predicted proteins | sample R22__metabat2_low_PE_022 | metagenome-assembled genome bin R22 | reverse complement strand
ATAAATGATTATAAATGATATAAGAGCTTAAAATAGGGCTAAAATCATAATTTTGAATTTTTTTTCTTTTTTTTCGCGGAAATCAAAATAAATGTCGTAATTTTGCAGCGAGATATAGATACGATAAAAACATATCGAATTAGCAGATAAATTGCTTGATTGTATAAATAAGGTATTAAATTGCTATGGAATTGTCAATAAAGACTAGGTATAATATATAAAATCAATGTAATGATGATAATAAAGATTTGTACAGGAAGTTCGTGTCACCTCAATGGTTCATACGACGTGATTCAGGGATTCAAGAGTTTGCTGAAGAAATATGATGTCGAAGACTTGATTGAACTGAAAGCTAGTTTTTGCTTCAACGAGTGCATCAACGGCGTGAATTTAAAGTGTGAGACTGGTTCCATGATGAATCAGGAGATGCCGAATATGACGCTTTGTGATGACGGTTTCCTCCTGCATCATGTTACCAAGGAGAATGCCGAGGACCTTTTTGTGAAGCAGATATATCCTTTGCTTAACCTCAAATAAAATGTCTGAAACAATAACGATACGGAAAGGTCTTGACCTGCCCATCAGTGGAGCCGCTGAGAAACGCCTCACCGATGCACGTAGTATCATGACCTATGCCATAAAGCCCACTGACTTTGTGGGTCTAACCCCGCGATTGCTGGTCGAGGAAGGCGAAATGGTAGATGTCGGCGACGCCTTGTTTTGCGACAAGAGCGACGAACGCATCCGCTTCACTTCACCCGTCAGTGGGCGGGTGAAGGCCATTGTGAGGGGCGAGAAAAGGAAATTGTTAGAGGTGGTGGTTGAAATGGATCCCAAATCATTTGGTTCGGCAAGACCGGATTCCAAATCCTCGCCAATTCCGATGGGTGCAAATGCAATCAAAGAAGCCATGCTGCAATGCGGCCTTTGGACCCAACTGCGCCAACGGCCTTTTGGCACCGCCGCCAGCCCCGATGACAATCCCAAGGCCATTTTCGTCAGCACCTTCAGCAGTGCACCTCTCGCACCTGATTATGATTTCATCATGCGGGGTAAGGAAGAGGCGCTCAAAAAAGGCCTTGAGGCGTTGGCGAAACTGACGAACGGAAAAGTCCATGTTTGTTTCCGTCCCAATCAAAGATTGGCGAAGCAACTCTCAACTCTCAACTCTCAACTCTCAACTCATTACATCAAAGGTTCTCACCCTGCAGGAAACATTGGCACCCAAATCGCTCACATAGACCCTATTAATAAAGGAGAAATCGTCTGGACGATGAACCTGCAGGACGTTGCTGTGTTGGGTGAATTGGTTGCCACGGGTATTTACAAGCCTGAGCGTATCGTCGCCGTAACCGGACCCAATACCAAGAACCCGCATTATTACCGGGTAAGGTTTGGGGCTTGTTTGGCTGAGATTACCAAAGCACAACTACTTAACGATGAATATCCTAAGATGGATGCCAACGATGCCACGAAGGAAAACCGCGTCATTTCGGGCGACATCCTGAGCGGCACACAAATCGCTGCTGATGGTTTTTTGAGTGCTTACGACGACCTGGTGAGCATCCTGCCCGAAGGCGATTATTATGACTTCATGGGTTGGTTGATGCCAGGTTTTAGGAAGTTCAGTTTCTCTCGTACCTTCCTCAGCGGTTTCATGCCGAAAAGCACCTTCAAGCCCATGGGCATCGAGCTGCCGCGTTTCGAAAAATTTTGGAAATTCGACACCAACACTCACGGCGACATGCGGCCCTTGGTCTTCACGGGCAATTTCGAGCGGGTCTTCCCCTTCGACATTTATCCCACTCAACTTATCAAGGCCTGCATCATTGGCGACATCGAGCTGATGGAGAACTTGGGCATATACGAGGTCGAGCCCGAAGATTTCGCCCTTTGCGAATTCATTGACACATCGAAAACCGACATCCAAACCATCATCCGTGAGGCATTGGAAAAACTGAGAAAGGAGGGATTATAATGTTCAATAATCTACGTCGTTTTGTCGACAAAATCAAGCCGAACTTTGTGGAGGGCGGCAAATTCGCCTGGCTTCAGAGCACTTTTGAGGCCTTCGAAACCTTTGCCTTTACGCCCAATCGGGTTACCAATCGCGGCAGCCACGTTCGCGATGCCATCGATTTGAAACGCGCCATGATCATGGTCGTTATCGCCCTTGTTCCCGCCATGCTCTTCGGCATGTGGAACATCGGCTATCAGACTTCACTTCATGCCACGGATTGGCCTTACGAACTGGGCACACTGGCCAGTTGGTGGTACTGCCTCTGGTTTGGCTTTTTGAGGATGCTACCTATGTTGGCTGTTTCGTATATTGTTGGTTTGGGCATCGAGTTCACTTTCGCGCAGATACGTCACCATGAGGTGAACGAAGGTTTTTTGGTCACGGGTTTTATCATCCCGATGATTGTGCCGGTCACCACACCTTTGTGGCAACTCGCTCTGGCTGTGGCCTTTGCCGTTATCATCGGCAAGGAGGTTTTCGGCGGTACAGGTATGAATTTCCTCAATCCCGCCTTGGTGGCTCGCGCCTTCCTCTTCTTCGCTTATCCTACACGGATGTCGGGCGACAATGTATGGATTGCTGCCGACCTCTGGGGCACCGATGCCATCACGAGTGCCACCCCTTTGGCTGAACTGGCTGCTGGCATGCATCCTTCGGCTTCCGCTTTGGATATGCTGATTGGAACCATTCCTGGCTCTACTTGTGAAACGTCTGTCATTGCGGTCGCACTCGGTGCGACCCTACTGTTGTTCACGGGTATCGCCAGTTGGCGTGTCATGCTCTCTGTCGTCCTTGGTGGTGGTCTCATGGGCATGTTATTCAATGCCATTGGAGCCAACGATTATATGCAAGTGCCGTTCTACTACCATTACCTGATGGGCGGTTTCATGTTCGGTGCGGTTTTCATGGCCACTGACCCTGTTACGTCGGCTCAGACCAACACAGGCAAGTGGATCTATGGCCTGCTTATTGGCATTTTCGCCGTGTTGCTCCGTGTCATTAACCCTGCCTATCCCGAGGGTATGATGCTCAGCATCCTGCTCATGAACAGCTTCGCCCCGCTCATTGACCACTGTGTGGTGGCCAGGAACATCAAAATGCGCCAACATCGTGCCTTTAAACTCTCAAAAACGTTAAGTCATGAAGAAAGATGTCAATAGCAATCGTTATATCTTCTTGTACGCCACTGTTTTGATCATCATTGTGGCAGTATTGCTCACGGTGACGGCTTTGTGGCTACAGCCTTTCCAAGACCGCAACAAGAAGAACGAGAAACGCATCAGCATCCTTACAGCGGCGGGCATTCCCAACGTGGATGCCAAAAACGCCCCCTTGCTTTTCGAGAAGCATTGTACAGGGTCATTTCTATTGGATGAGAGCGGCAATATCTCTGACGACGGCACCCTTCCTTTATTTGTCATCGATCGCCAAATCAGCGTCATCCCCATGCAGGGCAACGGCCTTTGGGGCCCCATTTGGGGCTATCTCGCCATCGCTGCCGATGGCAGGACCATTTTGGGCGTAAACTTCGACCACAAGTCGGAAACCCCTGGTTTGGGCGGTGAAATCACAACCGAGAAATTCAAGAGTCAATTCTCTGGAAAACAGATACTTGAAAATGGAAACCTGGTTCCTGTTCAATTTGATGCCATTACTGGAGCAACCAAAACTTCGAATGGAGTTAAAGAAATGATTGACAATACTTTGGAGAAATATTCGGTGTATTTAACGAGAATTGCAGAGAGAGGAGAATAACTATGGCTAACTTGAAGAAACTCATTATAGAACCTTTGCGCAAGACTAATCCTGTCACCGTTTTGGTGCTGGGCATCTGCTCTTGCCTTGCCGTGACAGCCCAACTCAAGCCTGCCTTGGTAATGGGCCTCTCAGTGACGGTTGTGACGGCGTTGTCGAATTTCATTATCTCGTTGCTGCGAAAGGGCATCCCCAACCGCATCCGTATCATCGTGCAACTTGTTGTTGTTGCCACCTTGGTCATCTTGATTGACCAATTCCTGAAGGCCTTTGCCTACGATGTAAGCAAGCAGCTTTCTGTTTATGTGGGACTTATTATCACCAACTGCATTATCATGGGGCGTTTGGAGGCTTTTGCCTTGTCGCACGGCCCCGGAGAGTCGTTCTTGGACGGCTTGGGCAACGGACTGGGTTACAGCTTGATACTTGTCATCGTAGCCTTCTTCCGTGAACTCTTTGGCTCAGGAACTTTGCTTGGCTACCAGGTCATTCCGCAATCATTCTACGAGGCTGGCTATCAAAACAACGGACTCATGATTTTGCCGCCGATGGCACTTATTGTGGTAGGTGTCATCATTTGGATTCAGCGTACCCGTAACCCCGAAATGCAAGAGAACAACCAAAACTAAACGGCTATGGAATTTTTCAGACTATTTATTAAATCCGTCTTCGTCGACAATATGATCTTTGCCTATTTTTTGGGCATGTGCTCTTATCTTGCCGTGTCGAAGACCGTCAAGACCAGTGCCGGTTTGGGTTTGGCCGTGACTTTCGTGCTGGTCGTTACCGTTCCTGTCAATTATCTGATCAACAAATATCTACTTTTGCCTGGTGCCCTGTCATGGATCAGCCCCAAATTGGCTTCTGTCGATTTGAGCTTTCTGACGTATATTCTCTTCATCGCCATCATCGCAGCCATCGTACAGATTCTGGAGATGGTGATTGAGACCTTTACGCCGTCGCTTTATTCCGCCTTGGGCATTTTCCTTCCTCTGATTGCGGTGAACTGTGCCATTTTGGGTTGCTCGCTCTTCATGCAGGAGCGCAATTTCAGCAATGTGGGTGAGGCCGCTGTGTTCGGTCTCGGCTCTGGCATTGGCTGGCTGTTAGCCATTGTGGCCATCGCTGCCATCCGTGAGAAACTCCGCTATTCCAAAGTTCCCAAAGGTTTGCAGGGCGTAGGCATTTCATTTATCATCACTGGCTTGATGGGTATCGCTTTCATGGCCTTTATGGGCATAAAAATTTGATGTTATGGATTTTACAACCAGTATTTTACTTAGCGTTATTGTTTTTTTAGGCATTGTCTTGCTGCTTGTTGCCCTGTTGCTATGGGTGCGCAACAAACTCATGCCCAAAGGAGAGGTGAAAATCACCATCAACGACGACAAAGTGCTGACCGTCCCGACGGGCAACACGTTGATTGCCACGCTGGCCGAACAGAAAGTGTATCTGCCTTCTGCCTGTGGTGGCAAAGGCTCGTGCGGCCAGTGCAAATGCCGTGTGGTGGAAGGCGGCGGAACGATTCTGCCCACCGAAGTAGGATTCTTCACCCGCAAACAGATTCAGGACCACTGGCGCTTGGGGTGCCAGGTGAAGGTAAAGGAAAATCTGAAAATCGTGGTGCCGCAGTCGATTCTGAACGTGAAGGAATACGAATGCACAGTGGTCAGCAACCGCAACGTGGCCACTTTTATCAAGGAGTTCAAGGTGCAGCTGCCCGCTGGTGAGCACATGGACTTCGTGCCTGGCTCTTACGCACAAATTAAGATTCCGAAGTTCGACATCAAATATGCCGACTTCGACAAGGAACTGATAGGGGAGGAGTACCTGCCTTCATGGGAGAAATTCAAGATGTTTGACCTGCGATGCGTCAACACCGACCCCACCATCCGTGCCTATTCGATGGCCAACTATCCCGCCGAGGGCGATGTCTTCATGCTGACGGTGCGCATTGCAACACCTCCTTTCAAACCTGATCGTTCGGGATTCATGAATGTCAATCCTGGCATTGCCTCATCCTATATCTTCTCGTTGAAACCAGGTGATAAGGTTATCATGTCAGGACCTTATGGAGAATTCCACGTCAAGGATCATTCGGCCAATAATGTACGGCTGCCACAGTGTGACAGCCCTACACAATTGCCCGAAATGATTTGGGTTGGTGGCGGCGCAGGTATGGCGCCTTTGAGGGCACAAATCATGCATTTGACTCGTACCTTGAATGTAAGAGACCGTGAGATGCATTACTTCTATGGCGCTCGTGCCTTGAACGAGGTCTTCTATCTGCAAGACTTCCTGCAACTTGAGAAAGACTTCCCCAACTTCCATTTCCACTTGGCTTTGGACCGTCCCGACCCCGCTGCCGATGCACAGGGTGTGAAATATACTGCCGGTTTTGTGCATAATGTGATGTACGACACCTACTTGAAGGATCACAAAGCTCCCGAGGATATCGAATATTACATGTGCGGTCCCGGCCCGATGAGTGCTGCCGTGGTTAATATGCTTGACAATTTGGGTGTGGCACCCGAGAACATCTTGTATGATGACTTCGGTGGAGGAGCACCTAAGCAATAATCAACTGAAATATTTATCATCATGAATTTACCAAAGATACATTCCATTTCTAAAAAGATCCTCGTTGGTGCCTTGGGCGCATTCCTGAGTTTCTTCCTGCTGTTTCACGCCAGCGCCAACTTGCTCATTTTGAGACATGACGGTGGCGAATGGTACAACGCTTTCTGCCACTTCATGGGTACCTATGTCATCATTAAGGTGCTGGAGATTGGCTTGTTTGGTGCATTGCTACTGCATGCGGTTTTGGCCATTTGGCTGGCCGTGACTAACAAGATGGCGAGGCCTGTGGGCTACAAGAAGCCCACGCGCTCAAAGACCCACAAAGGCTCGAAGCTACAAGTGTGGACGGGCATCCTCATCTTTGCCTGCCTCTTACTGCATTTCACGGACTTTTATTTCGTGAAGATTGGCTGGGTGACAGGCAGGTATATGGCCAAAACGGAAGAGGTCGTGGCACTGAAAACAACCCAACCCAACACATTCAACTATGCCGAGCAGCACGGCGAATATTCCGCCAAGCAGAACTGGCTCACCAACTTCGACAAAGAAGACAAGGCCGTGCTTGAAGCCGCCGGACTTGTAGTCGAGCCTGACTTCTACCACCAAGCCCGCGAAAAATTCAAGATCTTGCACATCGTCATTTCCTATTTGGTGTTCTTTGCCGTCGTTTGGTTCCATCTGCGGCACGGCTTCGCTGCTGTGTTCCAGACCTTCGGGTTGTATAACTACAAATATGGCAAAGCCATTGAGGTGCTTGGCCAAATCTATACCTGGGTAGTGTGCCTGATGTTCACTGTTGTGGTCATCGGGGTGTATTTCGGACTTTAAATGACTGACTATGAAACTTGACTCTAAAATACCCGCTGGTCCCCTCGCTGAGAAATGGACCAATTATAAAGCCTCACAGAAGCTGGTTAACCCGGCCAACAAGCGTAAACTCGACATCATCGTGGTCGGCACAGGACTGGCTGGAGCCTCGGCAGCCGCCTCACTTGGTGCCATGGGCTTCAATGTCGACATCTTCTGCATTCAGGACTCACCCCGTCGTGCCCATAGCATCGCTGCCCAAGGCGGCATCAATGCGGCAAAGAATTACCAAAACGACGGCGACAGCGTGGAACGCCTATTCCGCGATACCATCAAGGGAGGCGACTATCGTGCCCGTGAGGCCAATGTGTATCGCCTGGCAGAGGTCAGTGGCGCCATCATCGACCAATGTGTGGCCCAAGGTGTGCCTTTCGCCCGCGATTATGGCGGCCTGCTTGACAACCGTTCCTTCGGTGGCGCACAAGTGAGCCGCACCTTCTACGCCAAAGGCCAGACGGGACAGCAACTGTTGCTCGGTGCCTACGGTGCCTTGAGCCGTGAGATTGCGCGAGGCACCGTGAAACTTCACACGCGCAGCGAGATGATGGACTTGGTGGTGGTCGATGGTCGCGCCCGCGGTATCATCGTGCGTAACCTCGTCACGGGTGACTTGGAGCGCTATGCCGCCCATGCTGTGGTACTCGCTACTGGTGGATATGGCAACCTTTATTACCTCTCCACTAACGCCATGAACAGCAACGGCAGCGCAGCCTGGGTGTGCCACCGCAAGGGAGCCGCCTTCGCCAACCCCTGCTATGTGCAGATCCATCCGACTTGCATCCCGGTCCACGGCGACTACCAGAGCAAACTCACGCTGATGAGCGAGAGCCTTCGCAATGACGGCCGCATCTGGGTGCCTAAGAAAAAGGAAGATGCCGAAGCTATCCGTGCAGGTAAGCTAAAACCCACCGAAATATCCGAAGAAAACCGTGACTATTACCTGGAGCGCCGTTATCCCGCCTTTGGCAACCTCGTCCCGCGTGATGTGGCCAGCCGTGCCGCCAAGGAGCGCTGCGATGCTGGCTATGGTGTAGGCACAGGCTATGCTGTCTACCTCGACTTCGCTGATGCTATCCAACGCTTAGGCAAGGATGTCGTGGAACAGAAATACGGCAACCTGTTCCAGATGTACCAAAAGATCACGGACGAGAACCCTTACGAGACCCCAATGATGATCTACCCCGCCATCCACTACACGATGGGAGGCCTTTGGGTTGACTACGAACTGCAGACTACTATCCCAGGACTCTTCGCTGCTGGCGAAGCCAACTTCAGCGACCATGGTGCCAACCGTCTCGGTGCCTCAGCCCTGATGCAGGGACTTGCCGATGGCTATTTCGTGTTGCCCTACACCATGCAGAACTATCTTGCCGACCAAATCTATGTGGGGAAGATTTCAGCTACAACGCCAGAATTCGACAAAGCAGAAGTGACTGTACGTGAACGTCTCAACAAATTGATAACGATTGGAGGCGACAAGACTGTAGATCATTTCCACAAGGCCTTAGGCAAGATCATGTGGGAATACTGCGGCATGGCCCGCAACACCGAGAGCCTCACCAAAGCGAAGAAACTGGTCTCGCAATTGGAAGATGAGTTTTGGAAATCAGTCTTCATTCCGGGCAATGCCAATGAATTCAACCCCGAGTTGGAGAAGGCCTGCCGCCTGGAGGATTATTTCGAGCTGGCGCAACTGGTTATCGACGATGCCAAGCATCGCGAGGAATCGTGTGGCGGTCATTTCCGCACAGAGCATCAGACCCAAGACGGAGAGACCCTACGCGACGACGAACGTTTCATGTATGTGGCTGCTTGGGAATACCAGGGCCACGGTCAACCCGAGACCATGGAGAAAGAGCCGCTAGTCTATGAACACATCCAAATCGCAAACCGTAATTACAAGTAAGCCATGAAGTTCACATTACATATCTGGAGACAGGAGAACGCCCGCGCCAAGGGCCATTTCGAGACCTATCCTTTGGAAGGCATCTCACCCGACTGCTCCTTCCTTGAGATGCTTGACATCCTGAACGAGCAGCTCATCAACGATCGCATCGCGCATCCTGTATGCTTCGACAACGACTGTCGCGAGGGCATCTGCGGTATGTGCGGACTCTATATCAATGGTCGCCCTCATGGTAACGACGATGGCATCACTACTTGTCAGCTGCACATGCGTAAGTTCCATGATGGAGACGACATCTGGATTGAGCCCTGGCGCGCCAAACCGTTCCCTGTCATACGCGACCTTGTGGTGGACCGTTCCGCATTCGACAAGATTATCCAAGCGGGAGGCTACATCAGCACCACCACGGGCGGCGTGCCTGATGCCAACACGATTCCGATTCCGAAGCACAAAGCCGACATGGCCATGGATGCCGCATCCTGCATCGGCTGCGGTGCTTGTGTAGCGGCTTGTAAGAATGCCAGCGCGATGCTGTTTGTGGGTGCCAAGGTCAGCCATTTGGCCTTGTTGCCGCAAGGACAAATCGAGGCCGCCGACCGCGTACACAAAATGGTCTGCAAGATGGACGAATTGGGCTTTGGCAGCTGCACCAACACCTACGCCTGCGAGGCCGAATGCCCGAAACTCATCAAGCGACAGAACATCTCACGGCTTAACCGACAATGGATTGGAGCATTGTTTGGGAGAGACAGGAAATAAAACAATGAGAATCGCGCCAAGAAAAGCGCGATTTTTTTATTGTGCTTATGGAATGTTTTCGCCAGCAAACACACAAAACTGTCGAATCGACAAGACTTCACTCAAAAAACTCTTTGAAAAAACTGATTACCACGATGTCAAAGAACAAATCGATAATAGTGAACTGTTGTTGTTTGGTTTATAAAAATTCTACAATTTAAAACCGTCCAAATTTTTAGTGGACACTAATGATCCATATACATCCAAATCGGAACAGAATTGCACTTCGTGAAGTGCAATTTTATAACAAAACAGCCCTTTCAGAAGTGCAATCTGACCAAATTGTATTGCCTCGTTTGTGTTTCCCGTCTTCCTAAAACAGCCCGAGGGCACACCAGGATTTGGCGCGCCCTCGAGCAACGACTCAAAAACTATGACGAAAGTTTGGCTTAACGCCAAATCTCTTCGTCAGAAGGAACCTGAATGCGCGATGAGAGAGGCGCGATTCGGGTAATGTTCAGCAAATGCTTGTAGGTGAAGTTCTCCGAGATGGAGTTGTTGCCCCAGCTGCCGCAGCCGAGGGTGTTGGTTACAGGCAGGCCGTTTTGGATGCAGCCTCCTGCTGTGGTGGCACAGATGGCGTTCACAATGAGGCGCGACACGGAGAGTTCGGTGCCCACTTTGATGATGTTGGCTTGGTTGTTGGAATGCAAGCCTGCCGTGTGTCCGTTGCCTTCGCAAGCGAGATTGGTGGCGGCAATCTCAATGGCTTGGTCGAAATATTGGTAGGGGAAGGCGCCCAGCACTGGGCACATCTTTTCCTTGCTGATGGGGTCTTCGTCGCCGAACTTGCCGTTAGACTCGACGATGATGGCCTTCACGTCGCCGGGGATTTGGATGCCGGCTTTCATGGCGATGTATTGCGCTGACTGGTCAACCACATCCCTTGCAGTATGACCGTCCTCGAAAATGGCGTTGATGACCTTTTCGCGTTCTTCGGCATTGCAGACGTAGCCACGATTGTCGCGGCAGGCCTGCATGATTTCGTCGTGGGCTTCCTGCGGATAGATGAAACTCTGCTCGCCCGAACAGATGATGCCGTTATCGAATGCACGTCCGGTGATGACCTTGCTGATGGCCAAAGGATATTCAATGTTACGGTCGAGGATGACCTGCACATTGCCGGCGCCCACACCGAATGAAGGCTTGCCCGATGAATAGGCCGACTTCACCATGGCCATGCCGCCCGTGGCCACGGTCACGTCGCAAAGTGCCATCAAAGCCTGGGTCTTTTCCAAGGTGGGTTCCTCAATCACCTGAACCATGCCGTCCGGCACTTCCATCTGCTCTATGGCCTTCAAGATGAGCTTCACCGCCATAGTGGAACAGTTCTTTGCCTTCGGATGGGGCGAGATGATGATGGCATTCTTGGTTTTCAGTGCGAAGGAAATCTTCGACATGGGCGTAACGATGGGGTTGGTCATCGGGACGACACCGGCCACCACGCCAATGGGTTTGGCGATTTCAATCAGCCCCGTGCGTTCATCAATGCTGATCATTCCCATTGATTTCTTGCCTTTCAGGTCGTACCAGATTCCTTTTGATTTGTTGCGGTTTTTCGACACCTTGTCTTCATAGACACCCATCTTGGTTTCCTCGACAGCGGCCTTGGCCAATTCCTCGGCGTGTTCGAAGATGGTACGGGTCACGAGTTTCACGGTATTGTCGCAGTCGTCTTGGTCGAAGTGTGTAGCATAATGGGCTTGGGCTTTACGAGCCTTGTCAATCATTGCTTTTATTTCTTCTGTTGCAGTCATGATGATTCTTTTTTAATATAATGATTTGTAAATGTTTCTGATTTCGTCGGCGTCCAAATGGACATAGTTGTTGGCCAAAAGGCGTTGTTGGGTTTGCAGCACGTTCTCCGTGAAACCGTCAATTTCCTCGGGCTTCATGCCGTAATGGTGAAGATGGTTTTTCGGGGTGAGTTTGCCCAAGAGTTCATCCAACTTTTGGTAGATGAGTCTCGGATTGGTGTCCGACAAAGCCTTGTCGATGTGGAGGTTGCGCACCAATATCTCATTCAGTTCCTTGATGCTACCGTTGGGGTCTATTTTGAAATAGGTCTTGAATACCTCGGTGAGGAATTGGTAGTTGGCCTCGCCATGAGGCACATGGTAGTTTCCGCCCAAAGGGTAAGAGAGGGCGTGAACGGCACCCACGCCAGCGTTACCGAAGGCAATGCCCGCAAAGTTGCTGGCGGTCAGCATCTCTTCAAAATGGTCGTAGCGGTAGTCTTCGCCTTGTTCGGCGATGCCGTTGAACACTTTTAGGATCATTTCGATAGCCTTTACCGAGAAGAGTCGGGTATAGGCATTTGCCTTGGGCGAGAGATAGGATTCCATGGCGTGAATCAAGGCATCGATGGCACTGAAAGCGTATGGCTTGAACGGCAGACCTTTCAGCAGTTCTGGGATAAGTACAGCATGGTCGGCAAGGATGGCATTGTCAGCCAATCCCATCTTCGTATGCTTGCTCTTGATTTCGGCAATGGAGATGTTGGTCACTTCGCTACCGGTGCCGCAGGTGGTGGGCACGATGACGAGTTCTTTTTCCTTGACAATCGGGATTTTCCGTTCGAAGGCATCCGTGGCGTTATCCAAGTCCTTGAGGACAAATAGTTTGGATATGTCGATAACGGTGCCGCCGCCAATACCAACGACACGCTTGAAAGTGGTGCCCTTTACGTCGGCAAGGATGCGGTTCATCATCTCGTCGGAGGGTTCGCCCATTCCGTATTTGTCCTGCATCACGAAGGTGCAAGGTAGGTTGAGGGCTTTCATGTAAGGATCATAGATAAACGACTGCGTAATAACAAGGTCGTCTTTCGACAGGGCAAACGCCTTGGCAAAATCGGCGAATGTCTTGTAGGTGCTTATGCTTGTTTTGACTGAAAACATGACATTATGTTATTTGGTTCCGAATCTTTTTTCAAATGCTTCTTCCAATCCCGCCCTGAAGTCGGGGTGGGCAATGGCGATGAGGTTTTGCGCACGCTCGCGCAGGGTCTTTCCTTTCATCTTGGCGATGCCGTATTCAGTCACGATGTAATCCACATCATTTCGCGGAGTGGTCACGGCTGCGCCTTCGGTGAGCAGGGGTACAATACGCGAGGCTTTGCCTTTTGCTGCCGTCGAAGGCATGGCCATAATGGAGATACCGCCTTTCGACAAGGCTGCACCGCGCACGAAATCGACCTGTCCGCCCGTGCCGCTGAACTGCTTCAAGCCTAACGTCTCGGAGGCCACCTGGCCCATCAAATCCACTTCGATGCAGGAGTTAATGGAGACCATATTGTCGTTTTGACCGATGACCCATGGGTCGTTGACGTAATCCACAGGATACAGGCAGACATTCGGGTTGTTGTCGATGAAATTATACACTTTCCTTGTCCCCATGATGAAGGTGGAAACGAGCTTTCCTCTGTGAAGGGTTTTCTTGGCGTTGTTGATGACGCCTTCTTCGACGAGGTCAACCACGCCGTCGGAGAACATTTCGGTGTGGATGCCGAGGTCGCGCTTGTCGCCGAGGAACATGAGCACAGCGTCAGGGATGGCGCCAATGCCCAGTTGCAGCGTGGCACCGTCCTTGATGAGTGAAGCACAGTTCTTACCGATATTCTTCTCCACCTCACCTATGGTCGGGTTGGGAATTTCGGGCAGGTTGTAAGCACAAGGCACGATGTAGTCGATTTCCGACACATGAATCTTGTTCTGTGAACCGAAAGTATAGGGAGTCATCTCGTTGATTTCCGCGATGACTGTCTTGGCTTTTTTGCATGCCGCCTTTGCATAATCGCACGACACACCGAAGGTGCAATAGCCTTCATTGTCGGGATTCGACACCGAAACGACGGCCACGTCAACAGGGAAGGCTTCGCCAAGCATGGCGGGGACATCCTTGAAATAGCATGGGATGAAGTCGGCCTGCTGATCGAAAAGTGCCTGGCGTGAGTTGCCGCCCACGAAGTTGGTGATGTGGTGGAAGTGTCCGTAACATTCCGGTTTCAGATAGGGCGCATCGCCGAGGGTCAGCATGTGGTAGATGTGGACATTGTGGTAGTCTTCCCTGTGGTCGGCGAGGGTTTTGGCAATCAGTTGCGGGATGCCAGCCGTCTCTGAAAACACCACATAATCATTGTCTTTGATGGCCTTGATGGCCTTTTCCGCAGTGATGATGCGGCTTTTGTATGTTCCTTTCCAGCTCATGGCTTGTGGGTATTCAAAATTGTTTTGGCATAACGGAGCAAATCATCATCGATAGTGGTGACGACAAACACGTCTTTGACGAGGCCGTCCAAGACTGCCTTGACGGTTTCTTCCAGCGTCAACTGGGCGGAGGGACAACCGCTACACGCGCCGTGCAACTTAATTCGGAGAATGCCCTCCTCGAAGCTGATGATGGAGAGGTCGCCACCATGTGCTTGCAGTCTTGGACGGATAAGCTCGTCCACAACTCTCGTGATTTCATTCAGAGTTGCCATCATTTTGTTTAAATATCCTTCGAAACATCGATTTTAGCAATGGCTCTGGCAAGGTTTTTCTTGCTCTCAAGGTCGCCCTGACGCGAAATCATGATACGCTGGGCTTGCGGCGATCCGGCGCCGTGCATCGACTCGGTGCGATAACCGACAGCGGCGGTGCCCAAAGTGAGGTTTTCGATCAGGCGGAGCACACGCATACGGTTTTCGGTAGAGGTGTTGCGCGCACCTTTGAAGTATTTTTCCACGACCTTGCCGATTTCGGGGCTGCGGAGGTCTTGTTGCGAGGGCATGGTGACCATCAAGCCGCCGGCGATGTCCTCGGCCAAACGGGCAATTTCGTAAGGCATTCTCGTAACATTTTGCTTGCACACATTGGCCAACAAAAGGTTGATTTGGTAGTTGCCTGCGGGCATCTTCATGCCTTCGGCGGAGCAAGCAATGCCGCATGCATACAATGTCTCGTTAAGATGGATCATCTTGATGAGTTTGTCCTTGATGTGGCTGGCTTTCGGCACACCATTGTAGTCGGCGGCGAGAGCGGCTGCACCAATTAATACGTCGCCCACACCGACCTTGCAGCCGCCGTAAGATTGGCGATGGTAGCCAGCGAAGCGTTCCACCATCATGCCGGCGAAGTCCCATTCCTTGCACATGAACACGCGCTCGTTGGGAACAAACACGTTGTCGAAAACGACCAATGCCTCGTGGCCTCCGAATTGCGAGTTGCCCAAGTCCATGTCGGCGAAAATTTTATCATTTGAATATTGATATTGTTTATTTCTTTTCGGAGCTCGTCTA
>R22__coassemble_1036_pt1 | contig 15228 bp, 17 predicted proteins | sample R22__metabat2_low_PE_022 | metagenome-assembled genome bin R22 | reverse complement strand
TTCAAAGGCAAGATGATTATGGTTTCGCCCCGTTTTGCCGAAGGCATCAACCTCGGTGCCTCGCTTTGGCTAACCAAGAGCGTGGAACGCAAACCGTATTACCTTTTTCCCGACGAGGCCGCCTTGGCGTTTCGTAACTTCATTGAACTCTGCAAGTCGTTGATTCTATTGAAAGTAGGGTCCAATATTCTGGAGTCGCTTCAGGTGTTGGCGAGAGGCTTTTTCATGGGCATGGAGGCGTTCATTACCCATCAGGAGCCGTTGCCTAAACTTGCCGAGGGACATTCCTCGGATTTGGCTAAGGCTTTCCTCAATTTGGTCGAAGTGGAATACCGCCATCATCGCGACCTGTCGTATTACGCCAACAAGCTCTGCAAAAGTGCCAAGTACCTATCGAGGGTCATCATGGAAGCCACGGGGCGGAGTGCCACCGACTGGATAGAGCGTTGCGTCATCATGGATGCGAAGGCGCAACTCACCTCCGGCCAAAAACGGGTCTCCGAAATCAGCGATGACTTGAATTTTGCCTCGCCCTCGTTTTTCGGCAAGTATTTCAAACGGCTCACGGGACTTTCGCCGAAGGCTTTTCGTGAGGCGGATACAAAGTGGAAGAACCTTTCATATCCATCTTGCTGATTTAGTTTGTCGGATTTAGTGGAAAATACTATTTTTGCACTTTGTTATAGTACAATAGAAAAAATGTTTCCTAAACAGAAAACTATGAAAAACAATTATTTAATATTGTTAATGACCTTGATGCTCGTTTCCTGCGCCAAAAAAACCGAGTACATTGATTATGTGCTGGCATGGAAAGGAGATGGAATAGGCGTTTCCGTGACATTAAATACACCGGCAGATACGTTGCATTTTACATACGCTTCTGAAAATGGGGGAATGACTGACCAGATGACTTGGTTTCAAGACCTAAATGTTGCCAAAGGCGAGGTGCTGGTTGATACTGCAACGCTTGGACTGGCTGTAGTGCCCGATTGTGGACAAGCCCGATTCTCGTATGTCGTGCGGTGTACGCTGCCAAACGATTATGGATCGCCAGGCGGGTGTCTTTGGGATGTCTTCCGACCCGATTTCGACAATGAGATGCTATTTTCAAGAACGGAGAATCTGTTTGTTGTGCCTTTAGAGAACGATGAAATGCCAGTCTCCGTCACATGGGAGTCTGTTCCTGATTATCCCGTTTTCTGTCTATATAATGCTGGAAAGGGGACGGAGCCTTTTGAAGGGAAAGTATTGGACATCGCATGGTCGGTCATTGCTGGAGACCCACTGCTTACCGTTGATTCTGTTATGGTTAATGGGAATATGCACTATTTGGTAACGGCTCTTCGTAAGAATGTCGCAATGAACAAGGCTGATCTCAAAAATTATTTCAAATCATTTTATTCGGCCATTTCTGATTTTTGGGCAGATGAGTATAAAGGGCCCTATTCGATGCTTTTTTTCCCTTTTCGTAAGAACACATGGGAGGCGACGGGCAATGGGTTCACTAATGGGTTTGTCTCAAGGTATGATGCCACAGCCGACACCATTTTGACCCCGAAACGAAGGGATTTGTTTACCCATGAGGTAGGGCACAAATGGCTGAACAATGGCCCTGTGTGGTTCCCTGAGGGTTTCAATGAGATGCAGACAGGTTACCAACTTGTAGCATCGGGATTGGAAGACCCTTCTTATTTTGCCACCTATTTCAACATTGCTCTTGCTGGTCTTTACCATAATCCTTATAGGAACGTACCTGATGAGGAGGCGGAAGAAAAGTTCTGGGAGGATGGCGACTACATTTGGCTATTGTATTGGCGGGGTTTTAGCTATGCTTTCCATTTGGCTGGGATTTATGAGAAAGAGACTGGCGAACCCAATGCTTGGAGGCCGATGATGCAAGCTGTTAAACCTTTTATCAATGACTTCACCGCCGAGAAATTCCTCAATGCAATGGCAGGTCTGATGAACCGAGAACGTCTTGAAAACGACTACCGTACTTTCATTTTAGAGGGCAAGGATTTTGATTTCTTTCCTGAAGATTTGCCATCGGGATGTGCTATTACCTATCGCGAAGATGGCGCTCCGCAACTTGTGATAACGGATTCGACGGCCTTTGCATTGCATTTCAATTGAACACACACCGATGCCCATAGGTTCGGTAACATGATTTGCGGGAAATGCCGTAGTCGCCGGACATCTTTTTCACTGTAATCTCGCCCGCACCAGCGCATTGGTCGGCGATATATTGAACGAAGTTGGGGTTGCTTGCCATGGTGAGGTATCTTTTGTGATTGCGCAAAATTATGAAAAAATCCGCAAGTCAAGCCTATGCCTGAATTGCGGATTCCGTTGATGGTTTTGTAGAGTTTTTACCTCTTGTCCTGAACACCGAATTTAATCCAATCGGGTTGCTCGTAACGTCTTTTTACAGCTTTTCGGAACGAGAGCATCTGTTCCTTCAGTTCCGCTAAAAGTTCGTGGTTTTCGCGACTTTTTTGGGTGACTTCCTGACGCAAGGCATCCAATTCCTCATCTTTTTGGCGTAAGGTTTTGCTTGCCTCTTCCAATTCTTTGATTCTGTCGGCGGAGATGCCGATTTGTTTCACCTCATCGAGGTGTTTCTTCAGGCCCGCAACAAGCACTTCGGCCTTGTTGATTTCATTTTTGACTGTTACTGACATAGTATCACTTTTTTGGTTAATAAAACAGGTGTTGTTCTTATCAAATAATTGAGAATGAGTTTGTTGAGATAAATATCAATAGTTCTATTGTGTTAGTCCATAGCAGCAATTTCGCTTTCGCGGATAATCACATCGGCAATGACCTCGGTTTCATCTGCTGGTTTGATTGTCTTGTTGGTGTTCTGCTCGTTCCGACGTGCGATGTTGTCGGAGAAAATCCTGTGGATGGCAAACCGCACAAAAGGCTGGATAAAAAACATCTGCGAGAAATAGGCAAACGGCAAGTTGTAGCATACCAAGCGGAACCAACGGCACAAAAAGTCAATTACGTCAAATCCTTGATAGTAAGGGTAGTAAAAGAAATCGGCTAACAGGCTCATCGTCGGGCACATAAGGCAAACCGTGGCCGTAATGATGGTCGACTCAAATATCATCGGGTGGTTGCGGCGTGGGTCAAACTTGCGGCTGGCCAATCGAAACGCCAAAGGGCTACCCATCGTCACCGCGAGCACAAAAGCGCAAACCATTTCAATGATAATCATCAGCCATACAGGTAGATAACTGCCGAACATATAAACTCCGCCCTGACTGTTGATGGCCTGCAAAACTGAAGTGGTGCCAGTTGCCCGCATTATGTCGTCGCCCTCGACAACATAAAGACTGTAAAACACAAAGGCGTGAACGGTAATAATAACCGTGATGAAAGCATAGACTAAATGCTGAATCTGATTTTGTGACTTCATAATAAAAACCATACAGTTAAACATGTGCCCAACTTGCATAGTTCTTACAGATTCACCCTATGATTCGACTACCGACACGCTCACCGAATTCGGGTGCAAAAGTACGAAAAATCGAGAAAAGGTTGTTCTCTATAGGATGAAAAAAAGTTGGGATTCCGTAACCAAGCCTTTCCGCAACGTCACGGGACAATCCATGACGGAGTTTCGAGGGAAACAAAGATGACGTGAAAGTTTATTTTTTTCCTATTTTTGCCGCGAATTTTCTGAATATGTTTATTGGTGAATTGATTTCGTTGGGCGTGGCCCTCTCGTGGACAGCCACCGCATTGTTTGCGGAGGTGGGTTCAAAACGCATGGGCTCGCTGCCGTTCAACACCATCCGCATGACGATGTCGTTGCTGTTGCTCACCGTCACGCTTTGGTTAGTGATGGGTGTGCCATATCCGCGTTATGCCGATGGCAGCTCATGGACTTGGCTTTTGCTTTCAGGCGTGGTGGGCTACGTCATCGGCGACTATTGCCTGATGCAGGGTTACATCCACATAGGCTCACGCTTCGGCCAGCTTTTCATGACCCTTTCGGCACCTACGGCAGCACTCACTGGTCGGCTGTTTCTTGGCGAACAGATGCGCCCCATAGCCATCCTCGGCATGGTCGTCACTTTGAGTGGTATTGCGCTGTCTATCCTGTCAAAAAGTGATGGTTCCAAACATCATGCCCTTAGTTTCAAGCTGCCGCCAAAAGGCATTTTCTTTGCAGCGATGGCCGGCATTTGTCAAGGCTTCGGCTTGGTGCTCAGCAAGGTAGGCTTGACGCATTATGATGAGGCACTCACGGCGGCTGGCATTTCAGGTGATTCGGTTTTTCCCAATGCTGTGTTGTCGCTTCCTGTCAGCGTCAGCATGTCGTTTGCAGCTACCACCATCCGTGCTTACATCGGACTGGTAGGCTTTTTCTTGGCGTTGGTGCTGTTCAACAAAGACGGATTGGCTCAATTGCATCATGCCGTGAACGACCGCAAAGCCATGTGGTGCGTGCTGGCGTCCACCATATTCGGACCATTCATTGGGGTCAGCGCATCGCTCTTGGCCACACAATACACATCGGCAGGCATCGCCCAGACACTCTTTGCCCTTACGCCCATTCTCATTATCGCTCCAGCCGCTCTCTTGTTCCACCAAAAAGTGACACTGCGCGAGGTGTTCGGAGCTATCATCAGTGTCATTGGAGTGTGTTTGTTCTTTGTGTAGGCATAATTTGTAATTTTGCGGCCTTATGAATCGCGAAAAAGAAATCTATAAAGTTACCCTTTGGGGTAGTGTCGTCAACGTGGTGTTGATGGTGCTTAAGTTCGTGGCAGGTGTATGGGGACATAGCGCTGCCATGATGGCGGATGCCGTGCATTCCGTTTCTGACTTTGCCACCGACATGGTGGTGCTGGCTTTTGTGCGCATCAGTCACAAGCCCAAGGACAAGTCGCACGACTACGGACACGGCAAGTATGAGACCTTGGCCACTACTTTGATTGGTGTGGCTCTTGCCGCAGTGGCAGTAGGTATTTTCATCGAAGGTGCAAAAAAGATTGCCTTTTGGGCACAGGGTGGCACACTTGCCCTGCCTGGCCAGCTGGCACTTTGGGCAGCCTTAGTTTCCATTTTGTTGAAAGAACTCATTTTCCAATACACCAACCGCAAGGCTAAGCAACTCGACTCGCAGGCCATGAAAGCCAACGCTTGGCACCATCGCAGTGATGCCTTGTCGTCGGTCGGGACAGCTATAGGTATCGGAGGCGCATTGATTGGAGGCGAGCGATGGGCGGTGCTTGACCCTGTCGCCTCAATAGCTGTTGGCGCTCTTATCGCCAAGGTGGCGATTGATTTGCTCAAGAACGGCGTGGGTGAGCTGATGGAGCAATCCCTGCCCGAAGAGGTGGAGGATGAAATCATGGACATCGTGAAATCCGTGCCCGATGTGGTGGAGCCACATGAACTTTGCACCCGTCGCATCGGCAATCATTATGCCATTGAGATGCACATCCTGATGGACGGCAACCTGCCCTTGAAGGAAGCTCACGACAAAGCCTCCGTCATCGAAAGACTCCTTAAGGAACGCTACGGAGAAGAGACTCACGTGTCTATTCACGTGGAGCCGATAGAAAGCAATTGACTATCGGCCGCCTTGGGACTTGAGTTAATAATATACTACCGTCCCGATAGGTTGGTCGAGTAGCGCAATAGGATGCCGCTGGGCGATGTCGTGTGCCACGGAATCTGGCTCCGTCCACGCATGTGGCGCAAGACTGAACTTGTCGTGATGCACGGTGAACACTTGCTTGGGCTGCAAATCCAAAATAGCTTGTTCAAGGTCTTCGGGCATCAAATGGATGTTTGCCCAGTCCTTGTTGTACTGGCCGTTTTCCATCAAGGCCAAATCCGCAGCCCCGAACTGTTCATAGATTTCCTTGAACCGGTTGTCATAGCCGCCGTCACCGCCCACATACACCTTCCTTCCTGTCGATTCCACCATAAAGGAAGCCCATAGTGTCTGGTCACGCTTGAAGAGCCGATTGGAAAAATGTCGTGAGGGAAGACAAGTTATCGTTGACCGTTGATCGTTGACGGTTTCGTACCAGTCCATTTCGGTGATATGCTGTGGATTGTAGCCCCAATACTCCAGATACTCCGCCACGCCAAGCGGACACACCACATGCTTCACCTTGTCCTTCAAGTCGCGCAAAGTGGCATAGTCCAAATGGTCCCAATGCTCATGGGTGACGATGAGTACATCAATTTCGGGCATATCGTCGGGCGAATAGATGTCTGAGCCTTTGAATGGATGCATCATCAACGATACGGGGAACTCCATTTTCAGCACAGGGTCAACAAGATAGCGTTTCCCATCTAAGCAGAACAGGTAGGATGAATGTCCAAACCACACGAGCCAGTCCTCGTCGGTGGTCAAGGTCTTCAAGTCGGTTTTCACGGCAGGGACAGCTTGGGTGGGTACCCTGTTTTTTTTGTTTTCCGAAAGGAATTCCCATAAGGCCTTAAACATGGACTTGTCGCCAGTGAATTGCGGTGTGGAAATCTGGTTTTGGAACAGACCGTTGCGATAGTTTGGCGAAGCCTCGATGCGGGCTTTGCGTTCCTTCGACATCCGCCTGCCGAAGCAGGGATGATTCAGGATGATTACGCCAACAATGGCTATCACCGAAATGACAGCAAGGACGATGAGTAATATTTTCACACCAGACCTTTTTATTGAAACCATCATCCCATGCACATCTCAAAAATCTTCTCCACATCAGTCTGTTGCAAGGGTTTGAAGCCTGGCAGGGTGCCACCTCCGACGGCTTTCTTGGCCATCAGGGCGAAGTGAGTGCGGTCGATGCCCACCTCCGGGAAATTACGCTTTAGCTGCAGGGTGTTGAAGAAGAATTCGCTCAGCATCTCGATGGCCTTGTGGGCAATCTCCATTGGGGGCAGGGTGGGGTCGATGCCGAAGACATTGGTGCCGAATTGAACGTATTTCGACACGGTAGTATCGTCCAAGCAGTATTCCATCCAACGCGGGGTGAGGATAGCCAGACCGAGGCCGTGGGTGATGTCGTAGATGGCCGACAGCTCGTGCTCCATCGGGTGACAGCTCCAGGCCTTGCGCTTGCCGCCGTTGATGAAACCGTTGATGGCCCATGAGGAGACCCACATTAGGTTGGCACGCGCCTCATAGTTGTCGGATTCGCGCATGGCGATTGGGGCGTAGCGGATAACGGTCTTCAGCATACCTTCCATGAAGCAGTCGAGCATGTAAAGGTCTTGGTCCATGTTGAAATAAACCTCGAAGATGTGCGACATCATGTCGGCAGCACCACAGGCGGTCTGGTAAGGGCTGACGCTGAAGGTGTTGGTCGGGTCGAGGAAAGAGGCCTTGGGCAGCATGACGGGGTCGAGGCGGCCAAGTTTGTCTTGTGTCTCGGGGTTGCTGATGACGGCTGCCGTATCCATCTCGGAGCCTGTGGCCGCAAGGGTCAGGATGCTGATGATGGGCAGCGCCTGGGTCATGGGAGCGTGTTTGCTGAGGTCAAGGAAGTCCCATGGGTCGTGGTCGACACAAGCACCTGCCGCCATGATTTTGGTGGCATCGATGGTGGAACCACCTCCCACGGCAAGGAGTACGTCTACATGTTGTTCCTTGCAAACCTGCACGCCTTTCCTTACGGAATCGATGCGCGGATTGGGCTCGATGCCTGAGAGTTCGAAGAGTTCCAGCCCTGCCTCCTTGATTTCTTTCACCACGCGGTCATAGAGGCCCATCTTCTTAATGGAGCCGCCACCGTAGGTCATCAGCACACGAGTGCCGTATTTTTTGAGTTCTTCGCCAAGGTGTTTCAATTGGTCGCGCCCGAAATAGATTTTTACGGGAATGTTGTAAATGAAGTCGTTAAGCATAATGTTTTGTTTTTTCATGTTTAACTTGATTCATTAGTTCATTAACCGGCTGCTATCCCAAGTGTATTGCGGGTAGGTCTTCTTGAGGTCGTTGTATGAACCTTTCACGTCGCTGCCGCCGCTGGTGGCAAACACGTTGAGAGTTTTGCCACTCAGGTCGTGGGCTTCGATGAAGGTGTTGACGATGGTCGGTGCGGTATACCACCACACAGGGAAGCCAATCCAAACAACATCATATTCTGCGATGTTTTCGCAATGTCCCATGATGGCGGGACGCGAGGTCTTGTCGTTCATCTCCAGTGTGGAACGCGAAGTCTTGTCGCGCCAGTCGAGGTCGGCAGCGGTGTAGGGTACCTCTGGGGTGATTTCGTAAAGGTCCGCGTTGAATTCTTTTGCCAGCTTTTGGGCAGCTGCTTTGGTGTTGCCCGTGGCTGAGAAGTAAACTATCAAAGTCTTTTTCATAGTGCCTAATTGTTGATTTGTTGAATTGTTTGATTGTTTTGGTTTTTGTGCGCAGGCTGTCAGTATCAGGCAGCAAGCGGCAATCATTAATGTGATACGCTTCATAATGTGTTATTTGTCAATGTTTACGATGGTGTATTTGCGGTTGCCGAGTCCGATGGCTTCGGCGTGCTCAATAGTGTGGACGCCATGCTGCTTGTCGATGCGGTTAAGCAGGTCGGTGGGGTCGTTGGTGGCGGTCACTTGTTGATTGTTGATGATGTCGACGCAAGCTTGGTCGAGAGCCACGGGGTCGGTGGAGGCGAGGATGCCGTAGTCTTCAAGTTTCACAGGGGCAGGATGGTCCACGCAATCGCAGTCGATGCTCATGTTGTTCATCACGTTGATGTAGATGATGCCTTCCTTATTGTCGAAGTAGTCCACCACAGCTTGTGCTGCCGCGGCCATACTTTCAAGGAAACCGTCCTGGTCGCCGATGTATTCTTGTGTCCATAGTTTGCCCATATCGAGTACTTCCATCTTGCCCGAGGAGTGGATGTAGGCCTTGCCGTTCTGACTGGCGCAGCCGATGGAGAGGTTCTTCAATGCACCGCCATAGCCGCCCATAGGGTGACCCTTGAAGTGGTTGAGGGCAATCATGAAGTCGTAGTTGGCCATGTGGTCGCCCACGATGTCGTATTTGAGGTGCGTCGAATCTTGCACAGGTATACGCATCTCGCCTTCCTCGTCCATAATGTCGACCTTGAATGTGGGCGTGAAACCGTGCCGTTCGATGATTTTCCAGTGGTTGGCTGAATTGTTGCGGTCGTCTTTTTCATCGCCGGGACCGCTTGTGTATGCGGTGTTGCATTCCACGATGGTGCCGTCCACTTCATAGACCAGGTCCTTGATGAGTTCGGGTTTCAGGTAGTTGGGGTTGCTGCCCTCGCCGGTACTCATCTTGATGGCCACGCGCCCTTTTGCCGGAACGCCGAGTGCTTTGTAAATTTTGACAAGCCCTTCGGGGCTGATGTTTTTGGTCAGATAAACGACCGTTTCCTTTTGTTCGTTTTGTGTGTTTTCCATGTTGTCAGAGAGTTGATTGTTACCGGTTTGACCTTTGTTCGATGATCCGGTGCAGCCTACAGCAAAAAGCAGAATTAAGGCTGCAAAGATTTGATTTTTTGCTTTCATAAACTGGTGTATCGAAATTTGCTGCAAATTTACAAAAAAACTTGTTCAACCAACAAGAAACGTGATTCATTCTCAAAAACTCGATTAGAATAAACGGGATGATTGTGGCTCTTTTCATTCGCTGCATCCATAATTTATTGCACACTCTTTCCCAAAGAGGCGTGATGCCAAGAATAGGTGATTGCTGCATGGTTGAATCTTTTGACGGATTAGCCATAAAGGAAAATTTGGGTAAAAATACAAAAAAACGCAACCTCAGATGTTGCCCGATTTGCGGATTTCCTTACTTTTGCAGAGTCGCATTGTAAACCAATCCTGTGCGGTTAAATGAAAAAATGAAGCGTATCTTTTTGATTATCTGTTTTGCCGGGGCTGTCACAGCCTCAATGAACCTTAGCGCACAAACGCCAGAAGAAGTCGTTGAGCGCATGAATGCTGAGTTTAGAAAAGGTGATTCCCTTGGCATGTCATTCGATTTCTTGATGTCAATCCCCATCCTCGGTGAGTTCAGGGCTACCAACTATACGCTGGGCGACAAACTCAGGGTGGATGTCTTTGCCAAGGACAATAAAAACATTAATTGGAGCGACGGCACGACCGAATGGACGTATGACTCGGAGAAAAACGAGGTGAGAATCACTAAAGCGAAACCCAAGGAAAATAACAGCAACTCGGGCGACAAAAATCTCGTCACGGGCGTTTCAGAAGGCTATGACCTCTCTTTTGACAAGAAGACCAACGATAAAGTGTGGTACATCACGTGCAAGAAAAACAAGTCGAACAAGGAAAAGGATGACCCGAAGCGCATCGATCTTGCCGTTTCAAAAGCCGATTATTCAACCATCTACATGAAAACCAAGGCGAAAGGCATTGGCATCTCTATGGAAAACTTCAAGGTGGGCGTGACGGAAGCTCAAGTCACCTTCAATCCTGCCGACTATCCGGACGCCACAATCATCGACGAGCGATAACACGTTGTGTGATCTATACCAGCAACATCCCTTCAGCTACTACGGATGCTGTTCCTCCGACAAATACATTGTTGCCGGTTTGAATGCGAGTGGCTATTGCCGAAGGCCTGCCCATTGCTTCGCCCTGGAGAAAGATGCAGTCGGCTTCCAAGCCTATGCAGCCGTGTTGCTGGAGATAGTAGGTAAGAGAGGCGTTGGCAGTACCTGTAGCTGACTCCTCGGGAATACCGTAAAGTGGCGCGAAGTCCCGCACATGAGCTGTGTATCCGTCTTCTCCGAAAGCAAAAACATGGAAACTCACAGCCCCGTACTTCTTAGTAAGGTCTGAAACAGCTTCCATGTCGGGCTGAAGTGATTGCAAAGTGGCAATATCAGGTAAAGGCAACATGATGTCTGGTAACCCTGCATAAACCACCTGCACGGGCATAGAGGGACGGTAATCCTTCACGCCCAAAGCCTGATAGATTTCCTCAACGTCGTTGATGGTAGCCTCGATATGCGGTTTTGCCATCTGCATCATCACCTTTTCATCTACCAGAATGCACAAATCGCCCGCCAGCGTGTGACAAATGCATTGTCCCGAGGCCAGTTCCTTTTGGTGAAGCAGGAAGAACGAGGCGATGGTGGCATGTCCGCAAAGCTCCACTTCCGCCTTCGGGGTGAAGTAACGAATTGTGAACTCATGTGCAGAATGCCTTTTGATGAATGCCGTCTCCGAAAAACGCAGCTCGCCGGCGATGCTCAGCATAAGGTCATCCTCTGGGAAAAGATCAGAGTCAAGCAGCACCACTCCAGCGGTATTCCCGCCAAATGGCTTGCTGGTGAAAGCGTCAACAATATAGAATCTCATAACAAATACCTTTTATCAAAAGTTTTGCAAAAATATGAAATAATCTGCAATCCAAGATTTTGTCAGGGATATGGATTTTTTATATTTTTGCGGGTTAAATCATCTTAACTAATATCACTAAGTAGATGTGCAAATTTAGTTTACATAATAGATTGCTGGACGCGCTTTGCGTCACTGCGAGGTACGAAGCAGTCCAGACAATCAGCTTAAACTCTGGATTGCTTCGTCGTTCCTCCTCGCAATGACGCAAAGCGAGAAAAATCCTGTAGTAAACAATTAATGCAGTTTTATTCTGAACACTTACTTAACATTCTGCTGATCTCGTCCCGATGTTCATAAAGGGTGCAGCCGCCTGTATGCTCCCATCCGAGGGCGCGGGCATCGCGTATCTTGCGGAACAAGGGCGACTGCAAAGCCTGACGCAAACCTGTCTGCGCCACGTTGCTGTCGCTGAAAGGGGAGAAGGGGCAGGGCTCGGCAGCCCCGTCGGGACCAATGTGGAAGAACCCTCTGCCCGCTGCCATACAGCCGTCGACGGCTTTCTCGTCACCCGGGAAACTGAGGAAAATCATCTCCTTGAAACCCTCGCGACGCAGTTCCACGATTTGCTCCATCTCAGCCACATGCTCGTCGCGGAAGGCCAGATGAGTGGTGCTTTCGTCGAAAGGCACATACTCTACATAGAACACCAGCCGGCAGCCTAATGCGACAAGATGGCTGAGAAAGGCTTCGGAAGTCACATCGTGATAGTTTTCGGTGGTGACGGTGATGCTGGTGCCAAAGAAGAGTTTCTCTTTCTGTAACATCTCCATCGAGCGCAATGCCCGCTGAAACACACCGTTGCCGCGTCGGTCGTCGGTAGCCGCCAATTCTCCTTCAAGGCTGATGACGGGCACCATGTTGAGGTGGTTTTTGAAGAACTCCGTATAGGCTGCTCCTATAAGCGTGCCATTGGTGAAGACGGGAAAGATGATGTCGTCCACTTGGGCAGCACATTCCAGCAGGTCGCGGCGCATCAAGGGTTCGCCTCCCGCCAGTAGGCAGAAACTGACACCCAATTCGGCAGCTTCCTTAAAGATGGAGTTCCATTGCTCGGGAGTGAGAGAGGGCTTCTCGCTATGGCGGCCAGGGTTGCCTGCGATGCCGTTCTTTCGGGCATAGCAGCCTTTGCATTGCAGGTTGCAGGTGGTGGCGATGCTGGCAATAAGGAATGGCGGCACGACTACACCTTCTTTTTCGAGGTGCGCCTTGCGCCGCCGTTCGGCTTTGCTTATGGTGTGCTGCATCCGCGCAACAAAGCGGGTCTCGCGCGGGTTGCTCAGCACGTTCAGATAGGCTTTCGCCATAATGTTGCGGATGGTCTCCGCCATGTAGGCACCAAGGTCCATATTTTGAGAGATTATGATAGTCGATGAGTTTGTTACTGCCGTTATTGCGGTCGTAGTCCGAAAAGGCAAAATGCTGTTATGTCGTTCACGATGCAAAATTACAACTTTGTTTTTATGTCTCAAGCGATGTTTCTCTGTTTTTGCAAAAAAATCAAATCGGTCACGTTGAAACAGGAAAACACGTTGAGCAGAGAAATGGAAATGCTGCAAAAGTAAAAAAAAAGGTCATGGCACGAAAGCTGTTCAAGAATATGAATTATTTTTCATATTTTTGCGCCAATGTAAAATGTACGTTATGGACGCAAAGGAATACATTCAAAAACTTGGTCTCATGCCTCATCCCGAAGGCGGTTGGTACCGACAGGTGTACGGCAATGATGAAAAAGGCAAGAAGCGGATTTCCACCATTTATTACATGCTTTGCGAAGGGGATTTCTCAGCTTTCCATCGTTTGCATGATGTGGTGGAGATCTGGTATTACCATGCTGGCGAACCACTCGACATCTACGTTATCGCTCCCGACGGAGAATTGAAGACGCATCATCTTTCTGCCGATGGTGAGATGCAGGTCGTCATAGAGCCGGAGCATTGGTTTGCTGCGGAATTGCCTGGTAAAAAGGGGTTCTCGCTCGTGGGCTGCGCCGTGGCTCCTGCCTTCACCTTTGAAAATTTTGAGTTGGCGAAGAAAGAAGAGCTGCTGCTCGATTACCCGCAACACAAGGAGATTATTGATAGAATGTGCAGATAAAAAACAATAATAATGTCAAACTAAATCTTAATTATCATGAAAAAGTATTTACATCTCCAACATACGGAAAGGTTTGGGTTGAAGCAGGGGAGATTAAGAGCATCAGCATTTTCAATATCCTTGGAGAGAAGGTGTTTGGAAGCGATGCCGATGGCGATGTCTTTGAATATGACTTTAGCCAGCAAAAAGCAGGAACGTATTTCATCAAGGTTGTGACAGCAAAGGGCGTTGAAACGAAGCAGGTGACGGTTTTATAGGTTTTCGGTGAAAATCCGCCTGCTGCGTTTCCTTTTTTTCGTACTTTTGCGCCCTGTTTTGCAAAATTTGAATCGTAATGAACAATAAAAACACCATCATTGGTTTTGTGCTCATCGCAGCCATCCTTTTTGGCTGGATGTATTTCATGACCCCCTCAAAAGAACAGATGGCCGAGCGCCAGCGCATACAGGATTCCATTCGTCGGGTGCGTTTGGAGCAAATGGCTTTGGACTCGCTCCGCCAAGCGGAACAACGCCAGCAAGCAACGGCTCTGGCTCAATTTGCCGACACGGCTGCGCTTTCCGGAATGGATTCGGCTTCAATCGCGGCTCGTCAGGACGCCCTCATGCGCGACAAATATGGTGTCTTTGCTGCTTCGGCCAATGGCGAGGAAAAAACCTTTACCATCGAAAACAAACTGCAGCGGCTCACCCTAAGCACCCTCGGCGGTTTCTTTAAGAAGGTGGAACTGAAGGAATACAAGACGTATGATTCTCTGCAACTCGTCATGTTTGACACGGCGACTGCCAAGTTCGACCTGTCGTTTTTCGCCAACAACCGTATTGTCAACACGTCGCAGTTCTACTTCCGTCCTTATGTGAACGGCCAGCCTTATTCGGGCGGCAACTTGACTGTGGACGACGGGGAAAGCCTCGTTTTCGCCATGCGCCTGGTGACCGATGACCCGCAAAAATACCTGGAGTATGTCTATACCGTTGAGAGCGACAATTATATGGTGGGTTTCGATATCCGTACGGTCGGCCTGAAAGATGTGATTGCCTCTAATGCCGACTACATGAGTATCGACTGGGACGTCGACCTGATGAAGCAAGAGAAGAGTGCCGACCGTTTTGCCGATGAGTCGGTCTACTATCGTTCGCTGAACGACAAGGATGTGGACCATCTTGCGGTAAACAAGGACAGCGAACAGACCGTCACCAACAAGCTGAAATGGGTCTCATTTAAGCAACGTTTCTTCTGCAACGTCATCATAGCCGACAACGCATTTGAGAATGCCAAGGTGGCTATGAGCACCCGCAAATCTGACAACCCGCGCTATTACAAGTCGATGTCGGCCAATATAGAGGTACCTTACGACATGCAAGCCGAGAACAACGTCATCCCGATGAAGCTCTATTTTGGCCCCAACCATTTCAAGACCTTGCGCAGCTACAAGTTGGGTCTTGAGGACCAAATCAACTTGGGCAGTTTCTTCCTGATTCGTTGGATCAACTATGGCGTAATCGAAGTGTTCAACTGGTTGAGCCACTACGGTTGGAACTATGGTATCGTCATCCTCATTCTGACTATCATCATCAAGACTTTGCTCTTCCCCTTGGCATTCAAGTCTTACAAGTCGTCGGCCATTACCCGCGTCTTGAAGCCGGAGATGGAAGCCATCAACGCAAAATACCCCAAAGAGGAGGATGCCATGAAGAAACAGCAGGCTATATTGAACCTGCAACGTCAGGCAGGTGTGAGTCCCGCCTCAGGATGCTTGCCGGC
>R22__coassemble_1027_pt1 | contig 15279 bp, 11 predicted proteins | sample R22__metabat2_low_PE_022 | metagenome-assembled genome bin R22 | reverse complement strand
ATACATACATACGACAAACCCTCAAAAAAATGAACAAAAGGCTTGTCATATAAAACTCAAATACATACCTTTGCAGCAGGTTGAAGGGATTGCCCAAACGGGACTTCGGCATCCTGACAACCCGAAAACAAGTCAATCAAGTATAATTAGAAGTCCCCTTAATGTATTTTGATATGGAAGTAATAATAAACATAATTGACACAAGCATCCCTTGGGAAAAATGCATGACCAAAAGACAAACAATCAAAGATATGTCAGAAACAGCAAATAATTTGATAGCTCCAAATTATTATGGAGGATCCATCGAAAAAATGCTTATCGGCCTTATTGCTGTAGAATCTGTCTATGATGCATTTGCCAAGCCTCGTCGGCCTCGCTACACCGAGCATAAAGAAACTATGGCTTTTGATTCTATCCCAATCGTCATCCATAAAACATTGGAGATAGAAATCAAGATGGATTATGAGCAAATCCTTGCTGCTGAAGATAAAGAATTGCGAAAATTGGTAGCTATTGAAGTACTAAATACCCTACACTCTTTAAAACTACCTAAAAAAGTGACGGATTTTGACAAAGACAAATTTGTAGCAGATTTGGATAATCTATTTAATCAATTGTATTTGAAATGATAACACAAGACCTTGGCTGTTGCTAATGAGGTATTGTGGCGAGAAATATAATAGATTTACTTTGTCCATGTTCCCTTTGAAGCGTTGGAAGCAATTAGTTGCTTGGAAAAAGTGTTATTATTATGAGTTAAGTAAACAACGGTAATAGGTAAGACTAATTCAACCATGAAAGAGAAGAACAAATTCATTTAAAAATGCCTCCAATGGGAGGCAAGACATAAAAAAGGTGCTAAAAGAGCGATTGCTTTTGTGGAAGATTGCGTAACTCTTGAAACACCCATAGCAAAACAAGAAGACTTAAGAACCGAGGTCTAATGCCCTTGGTGCATCAGGCCTGTTTTGCGTGGCAAAGATAGCAATTCTCCACGGGAACGGCAAAAAATACTGAAATAACTTTAGACAACAGGTATTTACAACAATTAAACAACAGAACAAATGAATAAAAATGAGGAAGAAAAGAATTGCAAAAATCTTCATTCCAGTATCAGCAATGATAGCTAGTGTCATCTTGTTGTTGTCGGGATGCCATCAAGGGAGCCGTGAAGAACTCCCCCTGACCCCCTCTCAGAGGGGAAATGGAAAGCAGACCGAAATCAAATCGGATAGCTTGAAAGAAGACTCCATAAAAGCTTTCTATGAGCGGATGCGGCGATGGGATGCATTGCATGGAGGGATGAGGCAAAGGGAGAGTGACAAATAAGGAATATGCCCTCTATATATACCGGACGCCGTCTAATCTTGCATGTTCCTCGTCGAAACGGAAAACACTTACAACGGGTTTGATGTTTCTTCCTTTACGACTTGCAATGATGGCAGCCCAAGCTTCGGCCTGTTCCTTGATGTTTGTGAGATAAAAACCCTGGCCGAAGTCGAGGTTCCGTCGACCGGCTTTTGCTAAGGGCTGTTGAACCTCCATGTACGAACCGTGGTAAAACGTGATCATAAGTTGTCCTCCTTTGCTTCCTGCTCCCAATTGTTAAGTGTCTCAATGGTGTCGTCCACCACCCATTCAAGGCTTTGGGTGTGAAGTTGGTCATAATATCTGAATAGGCGTTTGTGGATCAGATCTTGTAGTTTTAGCCTGTCGTGCATTCTTTTTCCGCTGATCTTTTCCTTTTTCGCGCTGGCTTCGATGGCCATCACTGCGAAATGGACTTTGCGATAAGTGTCGTTTGATAGTTGGGTTGTCATGAGCGTTTTAGTTTTTAACTGCCTTGAACCTTCGATTTCATTTGCAAAAATACTCATTATTTCGATTGTTGCCATATGGAATTGATAAAAGTCAACCTCTAAAAATTAAATATCGAGTAATCAACAATATAAAGCAAGATAACACGTTATATATGGTGTAAAAACGACAACACCTGCGAGGAGAACAGGAAGATCAAGGCAGGAGAGGGTGGCGGGCTGTGGAACGACAAGCCGAACAGGAAACGGCAGAAGGACATCGATGCCAGCTGGACGCGGAAAAAGAGGCTCGCAACCGAAACATGCACCTCACATAACCTTTGCGATAAACAACAAAACTGGCGAAGCGGCTAAACTTGGCTCTCCGTCTCAGCCACCAATCTCGAACCTGATTCGCGTCTCTTTCAGCCCAGCAAGCACTTTGGGCGAATGAGAATAAAAAAGGTTTTATATTCACCTAAAAGGCAATAATGGAGGTTAGGGATGCGTTTTTGGAGCAATCGAGATGCGGAGTTAGAGACTGTTTGTTATGCCTTTTGAGAGAAACGGCATATCGCTGATAGAGAAACGGCATGTTGCTGGCAGAGAAACGGCTTTATGCAGTTTTTATTCTGCAATAGTGACTTCACTAACACAAAGATCGTCGCGGCTTTCTTGATTCATACGCTCAGATACCCCATTGCGATGCTTGAAATACTCAATACAGGTGTTGGTTGACAGCGCAAAAATACTACTTTTCTCAATATACCATTTCAACAAAATTCCCTATTTTTGCAGGTTATTCTAAATTAGGATATGTCTGCAATTAATGGTTTGATAGGGAAAATCGAAGACTTCACACGGAAGTACTACCTTAACCGCTTGATACAAGGCGTGTTGGTGGGTGCTGTGCTGTGGATAGTATTCTATCTGCTTATCAACGGGTTAGAGTATTTCTCCTGGTTCCCACCCAAAGGCAGGTTTGTGCTTTTCCTGTTCCTTTTGGCTGGCAGCGCCTTTGTGTGTGTTTATCATTTCCTTATTCCGTTAGTCAATCTCATCCGCTTCAGAAAAAAAATGTCGGTGGAACAGGCTTCGGTACTGATTGGCAAGTTCTTCCCGGATATCAAGGACAAGCTGCTGAATACGATACAACTGAGCCATCTTGACTCTTCTGACAACGCCCTACTGGCCGCCGCCATCGACCAGCGTAGCGCCCACCTCTCCCCTATCCGGTTTAGCGATGCCGTCGACCTGCGAGGCAACTTGAAATATTTGGGCGCCTTCTTCGGATTATTGCTCTTGCTCATCCTGCTGATTGTCTTTCTCCCTTCGTTTGCCGTGCAGCCCACCCAACGTATCGTCAACTACGAACAAGCCTACGAGAAGCCCCTCCCCTATCAGGTGGAGATTGAACAGGACGAGATAGAGACCACCCAAGGCAAGGAAGTGAAATTCAGCATCATCGTGAAAGGCGACCGCATCCCCGATGCCTTCTACGTGAAGAGCGACTTGGGGCAACAGCTGATGACCAAAGCATCCACCAACGATTTCAACTATACGTTCAAGAATCTGTATAACGACCTGACCTTTCATGTGATAGGGGGCGAATACACCAGCCGACCTATCCACATCACGGTACACCCCAACCCTTCTCTACTCTCTTATCGCTGTGAGGTGAAATACCCTTCATACATCCATCGCAGCAACGAGACCCTTGAAGGCAAGACCCGACTCATCGTCCCCCAAGGCACACAACTCACCTTTAGCTTCATCACCCGCGATACCGAAAAGGTCTCCGTAACCCGCGATTCTCTGTTAACCCCTCTGACAGCACATGACGACATCTTCGACTATCAGTTTGTGGCGGCTCAGTCCACCAAGTTTGAGGTGCAGGTGGAAAACGCCTGGAACAACACGTTAGATCCCCTACCCTTCTCCGTCGATGTGCTGCCCGATGCCTATCCCGACATCCGTGTTGAGTCGTTCGACGAGCAACTGTCAACCGATGTCTATTATTCCGGTCTTATCACCGATGACTATGGCTTCAGCAAGCTGACCTTCAACTGCAAGGTCAAAGAACCCGTTGAAAAGAACATCGTCAAGAGCGTAGCCATCGACCTGAAACAAACCCGTTCCACGTTCTTCTACAGTTTTAATATGGACAGTTTGGGAATCTTGCCCGGACAGAATATGGAGGTATATTTTGAGGTGTGGGACAACGATGGTTTCCACGGCCCCAAGTCGAAACGCTCAGAGACCTTCACCTATTATAAACCTTCAGAAACCGCTTTGGACAGTATTGCCGACAACACCTCGGAAGACATCATGGAACGCTTGGAGCAAAAGTCGCAAGAGGCCGACAAACTGCAAGACGCCATCGATAAAATGTTGCAAGACCTGCTCCAGAAAAAAGAGCTGGACTGGTCAGACAAAGAGAAGATGAAGGAGCTGCTGGAGAAGCAGCAGGAGATTCAGGATGAGTGGAACCAGCTGCAGCAGGAGCAGGAAAAACTGTCTGACTTCATGAAGGAACACGACCTTGGCAACGAAGACCTGCTCAAAAAACAGGAGCAAATCAACAAGCTCTTTGACGAGGTGATACCCGAAGAGATGCGCAAAATGATGGAACAAATCGACAAGCTCTTGGAAGAAATGCCCCGCGAGCAGATGCAACAGATGATGCAGGACATCAAGAAAAACAACCAGTCGATGCAAGAGCTTCTTGACCGCAATCTTTCTCTTCTGGAACAGCTGAAGATGGAAAAAGACCTCACCGATTTGGCCAACAAATTAGACAAATTGGGCGAAGAATTACAGAAGCAAAACGCAGAGAGCCAAAATAAAGAAGCAGGGGAGGAGGGGGATCAAAAATCGGCTGAGGAAGCCAAGGAAGAGTTTGACAAGATGATGGACGAACTCGACCAACTCTTAGAGAAAAACCAAGACTTACAGCAGCCTTTCAACATGGAAAAGGACGAGGAAATGGAACAAAGTATCGAACAAGACCTCGATGACGCCATGCAAAACGAACAGACCGGCCAGCAACAACAATCGCAGCAGCAGAAACAAAACGCAGGCGAAAAGATGCAGAAAATGGCCAACAACATGATGATGCAAATGCAGATGGAAGGCATGGAACAGTTGGCCGAAGACGCTCATCTGATGCGTATCCTGCTTGAAAATGTCGTCCACGCCTCGCATGAGCAAGAGGCGTTGATGACGGAAATCGGAAGGATGCGTACTGACGATCCATCCCTGGCCAATAAAATCGTCCACCAAAAGGAAATCGCTGATAATTTCATTATGGTCCGCGACTCGCTCCGCAGTATGGCCATGCGTCAGCCATCGGTGCAGAATTTCGTCTTCGATGAATTGCACAGCATTGACAATCAGACTGAAAACGCGATGAAGCAGCTCAACAACCTGAAACTCTCGCAGGCCGTGCGCCATCAACAGACAGCCATGATGTCGATGAACAACTTGGCGCTGATGTTGGCCGAGTCGCTTGAAAACATGGAAAACAGCATGGAATCCATGGGTATGCCGATGTCGTGCTCAAGGCCAAAACCCGGACAAGGTCAACAGAGCATGCAAAAAATGCAGCAGATGCAACAACAGCTGAGCGAACAGCTCAAGCAGATGCAGCAGCAGATGGAGAAACAAGGGCAACAACAACAAAACTCGATGAGTGAAGAGTTTGCACGGATGGCAGCCGAACAGGAAATGCTGCGCCAAGGTATGCAACAGATGCTCAACGAGATGAAAGAAAACGGCCAAATGGGCGACGACGGACTTCAAGAAATCATCAAGGACATGGAGAAGCTGGAAGAAGAACTGGTGAACAAGAAAATCAACCGCCAGATGATTGAGCGCAGCCAACGCATAGAATCCAGAATGCTTGAGTCGCAGAAGGCACAGGAAAAGCGCGAACAAGAGGAAAAACGCAAGTCCAACGAATACAAGGGGACACATTTCGACCGCAAAATTGACGAATACCTCTACGAGCAAACGCTGAAAAAAAACCAAGAGTTCCTACGCACCAATCCCATTGAATATGCACCTTATTACAAGGACAAAATCAACGAGTATTATTTGAAGAAAAACACACAATAATGATCAGATTCAGCACTTTGGATGTGGACATGCCGACCATCGACCAGCAAAGGACGAAAGCTTGGATTGAAAAGGTGGCACAAGGTTACGGCAAACCGATAGGGGAGTTGTACTATTATTTCTGTAGCGACGACCAGTTGCTGGACATCAACAAACAACGCTTAGGCCACGACTTCTACACCGACATTGTAACTTTTCCGTTAAACGATTGCGAGACTGTTTTATCAAGTGAGTTCTGTATCAGCGTAGACCGCATCAAAGAGAACGCCATAACCTTTAGTCGCAGTTACGAGAGCGAATTGCACCGCGTTATCATCCACGGCGTGTTGCATCTCATCGGCTTCGACGACCACACCGACGAGGATGAACAACTCATGCGCGAAAAAGAGGAAGAAGCATTAAAATTATTATTTATATAACTGATTATCAATTTATTAAATACATTGTTTCCCGTGAAACATTGGCCAAAAGATGGTATTTGAAAAGTATGATATAATCGTTGTAGGTGCCGGTCATGCAGGCTGCGAAGCGGCAGCGGCGGCGGCCAACCTGGGCAGCAAGACCCTGCTCGTCACCATGGACTTACGCCTGATGGCATCCATGTCGTGCAACCCCGCTATGGGAGGTATTGCCAAGGGACAAATCGTTCGCGAGATTGACGCTATGGGAGGATATTCAGGCATCGTCAGCGACCGCACCATGATACAGTTCCGAATGCTCAACAAATCGAAAGGCCCAGCCATGTGGAGCCCTCGTTGCCAAAGCGACAAGATGATGTTTTCAGCTGAATGGCGCAGCCTGTTGGAAAAGACACCCAACCTCGATTTCTGGCAAGACACCGTCGTCGGACTCATCGTGGAAGGCGACCAAGTCAAGGGCGTGAAGACCATGATGGGAGGGGAGATAGAAAGCAAAGCCGTCATCCTCACCAACGGCACTTTCCTTAACGGTCTTATCCACATCGGGGAACAACATTTCCCAGGTGGCAGAATGGGAGAAGTGGCCAGCCACGGAATCACCGAACAACTGAAAGAAATCGGTTTTGAAGCCAAGAGACTAAAAACCGGTACACCCGTAAGAATCGACGGCAGAACCATTGACTTCAGCAAACTCATAGAGCAAAAGGGGGATGACGAAGTGGTTGGTTTTTCATATACCGAGCCTTTTAAAATCACGCGACAAAGAAGTTGCTGGATTGCCCACACCTCACTAAAGGTGCATGAAACGTTGCGCAAAGGTTTCAAATATTCACCAATGTTCAACGGACGCATACAAGGCGTTGGACCAAGATACTGCCCCAGTATTGAAGACAAAATCGAGCGTTTCGCAGGCAAGGATGCTCACCAACTATTCGTGGAACCCGAAGGCTGGACGACAGAAGAATACTACCTCAATGGCTTTAGCTCTTCCTTGCCAGACTACATCCAATATGAGGCATTGAGACAAATTGAAGGCTTCGAAAACGCCAAGATTTTCCGCCCAGGCTACGCCATCGAGTATGACTATTTCCCACCAGAACAACTTCACCACTCTTTGGAAACAAGGCTCATACACGGACTCTATTTTGCCGGACAAATCAACGGCACGACAGGATACGAAGAAGCGGCTTGCCAAGGAATGATGGCGGGTATTAACGCAAGCTTGGCGTTGAAAGACAAAGAACCTTTGGTATTAAGAAGAACCGAGGCATACATCGGAGTACTTATTGACGACCTCATTACAAAAGGCGTTGACGAACCATACAGAATGTTTACCAGCAGGGCCGAGTACCGAATCTTATTGCGACAAGACAATGCCGATAGCCGACTTACAGAATTGTCTTATAAATTAGGATTGGCAAAGGACGACCGATACCAAAAATACCTTGATAAGCACAACAAAGTAGAAGAAATCAAGTCATATTTAGAAGCAAACTATGCATCCCCAGATGAAATCAACGGTCTCCTTGAACAAAAAGGAAGCTCAAGAATAGAACAAAAAAATAGACTCTCGTATTTATTACTGCGCCCACAAATCAGCCTATCTGAAATGATAGAATGCATACCTTCTCTGGAACAATACAAGAATTGTAACACATTCACCAAAGAGTGCTTGGAAGAGGCAGAAATACAAATCAAATACGACAGTTATATACAGAAAGAACAAGAACTGGCAGAGAAACTCGACCGCTTGGAATTTATCCTATTACCCAATAACTTTGATTACCACACCATACAAGCGTTGTCATACGAATGCCGCGAGAAACTAAACAGGTACAAACCTAAAACATTAGGAGAAGCCTGCCGAATAAGTGGTGTTTCTCCAGCAGACATTAACGTATTAGCCATATTTTTAGGAAGATAACATATTTGTTCCATGTGAAACACAATAAAAAATGAAGAAAAAATGTCCTTGGTGCGACTCCGAAGAGACCCAGATGCATCTTCGGGTAAAAGATTTATTCCTAACAGGAGAAGATTTCGAGATACATAAATGCCAAGAATGCGGTCTATTGTTCACCGAACCAAGACCCGAGCCAGACAAAATAGACAGGTATTATCAATCTGAAGAATACTATAGCCATCAAGAAAACAAGAACGGCTTCATACCAAAGATTTATGAAAGCGTAAAAAAAGTCAATTTGTGGCATAAAAGAAAACTGGCCACAGAGGGATTAAAGGTTGGAACAATGTTAGAAATCGGATGTGGAGTAGGGGACTTCTTGCATGAAATGGAGCAAAACGGATGGAATTGCACAGGTATAGAGCCCTCAAAGGAAGCAAAGACTATAGCGAAAACCAGGGTAAAGGCAGACATCCTGAATCCAGAGGAACTTGCTAGATTGAAAGACGAAAGCTTTGACCTAATCACCATGTGGCATGTTCTGGAACATGTTGATAATCTGAAAGAAGAAGTAATGCATCTGCAACGACTTTTAAAAAAAGGCGGACGGCTCGTGTTAGCATTACCCAACTTCAAATCAGCTGATGCTGAGTACTATAGAGAATATTGGGCAGCCTACGACGTACCCCGTCACCTCAACCATTTTTGCAGAGAGTCAATCAACAACATCTTCAAAAACACCAGACTCAAACTGAAGAAAACCGACAAACTGATATGGGACGCCTATTACATCTCGTATATGAGCGAGAAATACAAAAACCATTCATTACCCTTGGTGAAAGGAACAATAAGAGGGTTGATGTCCAACTGCAAAGCAAGACAAACGGGAGAATGGTCCAGCTTGGTATATGTTTTGGAAGGGTGAAATGACAAAATCCGATTTTAGCCCGTTTTTAGGCCGCCAGGGGCGTTTTTGGCAGGAGAACGAAGCAGGCTTCAAAAACCGAGAAAAAACGCCTTAGAAGAGAAATTTGTTAATAGATTCATTATCAACTAAATATGAATAAAAGGCGAAAAACAGGGAAAGTAATAGGTTGGCTTTTGCTCATGATAGCAGTAGCCATCGGCACGGCAATGCTCATCATCGAACATGTGGCGACGAAACCCGAAAACTTCGCCAATCATATTCAGCGATCTATCTTGAAAACCGAAAACGACATCCAAACTCTCATCGAGAGCAATCCTGAACTCGGACAATACGAAAAAAACAACCTGGGTGTTTTCGTCTACAACAACGACTCCTTACTCTTCTGGAACGACAACGCCATCGGCCCCCGCATCATCCGTAGGAGAACGCCATTGAATGGTGACACCATTTGCAACCTGCTGACTGCCGACTATTACGTCAGGTCGTTCAGCAAAGGTCAAATGACCTATTATGTGTTCCGCCAAATCAACACGACCTACAAACTAAACAACCGCTATTTCGAAAACCGATTCATCCTTGCCAACCCCCTCATCAATAATGAAGTACATTTTGGTACAACAGAAGGCTTCGAAATCACCTCAACCCAAGGCAATCTACTGACCCGCTGCCAGATAATCCAAAACACAAGGCTACACTCTCCATATCGAGAGTGGCTGTATGGTATCATATCTTTGCTAAGCGTCGCAGGTCTACTGTTAGTCATAGACCACCAAAACAAATCCAGAACAAGAGAAAGCAAAATCAAAATAGAATATGGTATAGGGATTATTGTGGCTTTAGCAGTATTGTTTACCTATCTATACGACAGATACAACAACAGCAAGGAAAACGCTGAGATGCAGGCAATGGCCGAAAGCATGTCAGAAAAGCGTGACATCAGGTTCGAGAAATCGTATGCCGGTTTCGCAGAATTGGTAAAAGCCGATACCACCCTACGGGAAATTGTATTTGCAGAAAGCAACGTCTTAGGCGATGTGGTGTTGGGCTACACCAAAGAGCTGCTGTTTGACGAAACCATGAACCAATACACGACAGCATTAACCCTTTGCGAACCCAACGAGGAAATCGCAATACAACCCGAAGGCTATGTGGCAGACTGCGAGGTCTACTTCTTGGACAAACTCTCCAAAAACGAACAGAAAAGGGTAGGAGAGGGACTTTATTTTATGGATGATTACACCCTCGATCCGAACTATTTAGGCAAAATCAAAATCTATTCATCCGACTCGCTACTGGAAAAGACGCTCTATTTCGAGTTCTACAAACCCATTGCCCCAGAGGGCTTCAGCTTCCCTCAGCTACTACAAGAAAGCAACAACCAAAAACCCTACGACTATTCGGTAGCTCATTACCGCAATAATCTACTTGTCTACAAATATGGCAAATATACCTACCCAAATTATTTCAACACGCTAAAGGGCAAAAGCTCAAACTTCACAAGCAACCAGGGCTACAAGCATTACACTTTGAATTATGGTGAAAACAGAACCATCGTCATCAGCACACCCTTGAAGGGTTGGTCAGAGACCACCGCACCTTTTGCCTTATTCATATTAGTGATGCTCAATCCCTATCTCATACTATATTGGTTCATCAATCCCAGCCCCAAAAAACAAAGACGAAGTTTCCGCCAAAGGCTACAAACCGTAGTATTCGCCACCTTGGGAATATCCTTTATGGCTATCGGACCCATTTCGGGCATTTACATGCGAAGCCTTTATGACCAAAAGACCACGGAAGCCCAATTTGAAACAACCCGATCAATTGCAGCAGAGATGAGCAATGATGTAGAATTAGACGAATTGATAGCCCATTTTTCACGCGAAAGGGTAAGGGAAGTACTGCAACATTATTCCTCAACATTCTTTACCGACTTGAACCTCTACGGACTTGACGGACAGCTCTTGGCCACCACCCGGACAGAGATATTCGACTATAACCTACAAGCCCCATTGATGAACCCAGAAGCTTATCAAGCACTACATCAAAACAAAGCCCTATATTACACCCATGAAGAACACTTAGGCAAAGGCATTTACGAATCGGCCTACATCCCGCTCAACGACCGTAACGGCAACGCCATAGCCTATCTCAACACACCCTATTTCACCAGCGCCACAGAGCTACACAAGGAAATCCGCAACTTCGTATTGACCTATATCAACATCATCCTCGTATTACTCGCCATCGCCTTACTATTCGTCATCAACATTACCAACAGACTCACACAGCCTTTATCATTGATACAAAGCAAATTGGGTGATATCAAAATCGACAAGAAGAATGAGCCAATTGAGTGGAAAGGAAACGACGAGATTGGAGCCTTGGTAAAGCAATACAATCAGCTCATCGCAGAACTTGAAAAAAGTGCAGCAGAGTTGAAACGCACCACCACGGAGTCAGCCTGGAGAGGAGTGGCTCGACAGGTAGCCCATGAAATCAAAAACTCATTAACTCCCATGCGCTTAAGCGTGCAGATGCTGCAACGCAACATAGAAAGCGGCAAAGCCACTCCAGAACAGACTCAACGGATAGCCAACACCTTAATTGAACAGATAGACGCCCTTTCGGATATTGCCTCCTCGTTCTCACGTTATGCCAAGCTGCCCGAAAACAATCCCATGCCTTTGGACTTGGCCGAACTCATCGGCAACGTGGTGAACCTCTACGACAATACAGAGAACATCACCTTCGACTACATCTACGACAAGACAAAAGACCACACCTATAACGGCGACAAGACCAATCTGAACAGCGCCGTAGGCAACCTCGTCAAAAACGCCGTACAAGCCATAGGGACGAAGCCAGACGGCAAAATAGAAGTGCGATTAACAGCAGCTGAAAAAGCCTTCACCATCGCTGTGAAAGACAACGGTAAAGGCATCAAAGACGAAGACAAGAGCCAAATCTTCCTGCCCAACTTCACCACAAAGACAGGCGGTTCAGGAGTAGGACTATCCCTGACTTATAACATCGTGCAGGTAGCCGGAGGAAAGATCTCCTTCGAGAGTCAAGAAAACGTGGGTACCGAATTTATGATAACATTGCCAAGATAAAAGGCGGTGCTTACGCTATAATCCCAAAAAAATCCCTACCTTTGCAGCCCAAATCATTTGAAAAAACAAAAGACAACGTGATATGAAAGTAGCAACCTTATTAGGAGAGCGTTTTAAGAAAGCACCAGCCGACTGCGTATTCGACAGTCAGGCTTTGATGGTGCGTGGAGGTTACATCAAGTCGGTGGGAACCGGCCTGTTTTCCTTCTTTATGCCAGCCAAACGCATCGCGAAGAAAATAGAAAACATCATCCGTGAAGAGATGGACCGCATCGACGGACAGGAAGTCATGTTCCCCGTTGTAATGCCCGGCACGCTGTGGCAGGAGTCGGGGCGTTTCAACAGCATCGGCTCAGAATTGCTCCGATTCAAGGACCGCAACGGCATCGAAATGGTGTTGGGTATGACCCACGAGGAAGCCGCTGTGCAGTTGGCCCGCGATGCAGCGAAGAGCTACACACAGTACCCCTTCATGATTTACCAGATTCAGACCAAGTTCCGTGATGAGCCGCGTTCACGCGGCGGCCTGATCCGCACACGCGAGTTCACGATGAAAGATGCCTACAGCTTCCATACTTCTCAGGAAGACCTGGAAGAGTATTACCAAAAGGCATACCACGCGTATGACCGCATTTTCGCCCGCTGTGGCGTGCCGCAAGTGGTGGCGGTGAAGTCTGACTCAGGCATGATGGGCGGACGCGTCTCGCACGAGTTTATGCTGCTTACCGACATCGGAGAAGACACCATCGTCATCTGTCCGGAGTGCGGCTACCGTTCCAACAGCGAGGCAGCTGATTGCATCGTCCACAACGAGGAATACCCCATCGAACCCTTGGAAGAGGTCCTTACCCCCGACCAGAAGACCATCGAAGAGGTGTGCAACTTCCTGCACAAGTCGCCTCTGCAGTCGTGCAAAGCCGTCCTCTACCAGCGTAATATGGACGACAGCCTGGTCATCGTCTTCCTGCGTGGCGACCTTGAGGTGAACGAGACCAAGCTCCGCAACCTCATCGGTGCCGAGGTGCATGCCGCTACTGTCACTCCCGAAATGGGCATCTGTCCCGGCTTCATCGGCCCCAAGGGTCTGCCCGAAGGCATTACCGTTGTATATGACGAGTCGCTGAAAACCCTCAACAGTTTCGTGGCAGGTGCCAACAAGGTAAACTACCACTACAAGGGAATGAACATGGCACGCGACCTGGGTGAAGTGAAATACGACAGCATCGCCAAAGCCACGGCAGGAGGCATCTGTCCCGTATGCGGCAAACACAGCATCACCATCAGCCGCGGTATCGAGGTGGGCAACATCTTCCAGCTCGGCACGAAATACACCCAGTCGATGAACATGCAGTACTTGGACAGCGACAACACGCTGAAATACCCCATCATGGGTTGCTACGGCATCGGTGTAGGACGTTTGATTGCCTCGGTATGCGAGGTGAGTCACGACGACTACGGTCCCATCTGGCCCATCACCATCGCCCCTTGGCAGGTACAGGTCTGCGCCCTGCGTGTGGCAGACGAGAATGTGCGCCGCGTGGCCGACAAAATATATGAAGACCTGAAGAAAGCCGGGGTGGAGGTCATCTATGACGACCGCAACATAAGTGCAGGGGTGATGTTCTCTGATGCCGACCTGTTGGGTGTGCCGCTACGCATCGTGGTCAGCCCGAAGACCTTAGAGCGCAACGCTATCGAGTTTGCCACACGCGACAAGAGCTTCAAGGCCGACCTGAACCCCGACAGCGTCGTCAACGAGGTGAAAACCAAGATAGCAGAAATGATTGCCGCCTTGACGCCTGAAGATTAATTCCAAATCCCACGCCCATGTCGGAAAACACTGACAACCAAGAAGAACAAATCATTTCCGAGTTGACCGAGGATGTCACCGATAAGAAATGTCCGAATTGCGGTGCCACAGTGACTTTCGACCCAGCAACAGGTAAGATGCTCTGTGAGTATTGTGGCTATTCATGCGAATTGCCCAAGCCCGAACAAGGGTATGAAATCTGCGAGATGGACTTCGAATCGGCCATACATACCGAGAGTTTCGAATGGGGTGAACAGAAAAAAGAGGTACAATGTAAACAATGCGGTGCGGTAACTGTTTACGACGCACTCGAAACCGCTGCCGTATGTCCGTTCTGCGGCTCCACCAGTGTAATGCCCGCAGCAACCGAAAACACCATTGCTCCAGGCGCAGTATGCCCCTTTACCTTAATCAAAGAGGATGCTGCCGAATGCTTCACTTTATGGCTCAAGAAGAAATGGTTTGCGCCAAAAAAAGCCAAACAGAGTGCACGTCCTACGGCATTCCAAGGCATATATTTGCCCTACTGGACCTATGATGCGCAAACCACTTCGTCGTTCACAGCGCGAGCTGGATATGACCATACCGTGAAAGACAAAGACGGCAGATCTCATATCGAGACGAACTGGCACCATGTTTCCGGTGTGTATCAAAAGTTTTTTGATGACGTGACCATCATGGCCTCAAAGCGTCAAGAAGACTCTGGAGTGAAGGCTTGCGAACCCTTTGATTTCTCGAAATTGGTACCCTATTCCCCTCAAATAGTAGCAGGTTTTATCGCTGAGCGTTATTCCATCGGCCTGAAAGAAGGTTGGAATTTGGCGCAACAGAAGATCCAATCTAATTTATGGTCAGATATCGCGAGCTATGTCAAGAGACGTTGGAATGCCGACCGAGCTGACAGGGTCAAATTCTCAACACTTTACAGCAACATCACCTACAAGTATTTGCTGGTACCGGTTTGGCTTTCTTCGTTCAAATACAAGGACAAAACCTATCAGTTTGCCGTAAATGGGCAAACAGGCAAGGTGGGTGGCAAAGCTCCAGTATCCGCTTGGCGAGTCATTATCGCCATTATATTGGGTGCTGGAATTATCGCGGGACTGTATTACCTGCTCAACCAATAAGCGAAGTCTTAAGTAGATGTGCAAATTTAGTTTACATAATAGATTGCTGGACGCGCTTTGCGTC
>R22__coassemble_1022_pt1 | contig 15328 bp, 8 predicted proteins | sample R22__metabat2_low_PE_022 | metagenome-assembled genome bin R22 | reverse complement strand
TCTGTTGTCAGATAAATGACACCGCGGAATTGACTTCCGCAAAAAATTGGGCGGCATCCTTTAGGGTGCCGCCCTTTTTTTGTGTATTTTTGCAACTCAAATCTATCCCTATGGAACAGGAAAACACACCTACCCGCACCGAACTCGACGAATTGGGCGAATTCGGTTTAATCGACCAACTTACCACCGATTTCCCCTTGCGTAACCCCTCTTCGCTGAAGGGCGTTGGCGATGATGCCGCAGTCATCAACCACGAAGGCCTACGCACCCTCGTCTCTTTGGATATGCTCATCGAAGGCATCCATTTTGACTTGACCTACTGTCCTTTGAAGCATCTTGGTTATAAAGCCGCTGTCAGCAATTTCTCTGACATCTGCGCCATGAACGGTACACCTACCCAGATTGTGGTTGGCTTGGGTGTTTCAAATCGTTTTTCCGTCGAGGCTTTGGACGAGTTGTATGCTGGCATTCGTTTGGCCTGTGAGCGTTACCATGTTGATATGGTGGGCGGCGACACCACGAGCAGCAAGGCGGGCCTCGTTATCTCCATCACGGTCATCGGTATGGCTAAGGAGGAAGACATCGTCTATCGTAGTGGGGCAAAGAAAAATGACCTGCTGTGTGTCACTGGCGACTTGGGCGGTGCTTACGTCGGCCTGCTCATTCTTGAACGCGAAAAAGTGGAGTTCCTCTCCAATCCCAACATGCAGCCCAAACTGGATGGTATGGACTATGTGCTGGAACGCCAACTGAAGCCTGAAGCTCGTAAAGATGTGGTGGAACAACTCAAAAAAATAGGTGTCAAACCCACCTCCATGATTGACATCTCCGATGGCCTGGCCTCTGAAATCCTGCATCTCTGCAAGGAATCGGGTGTAGGCTGCCAACTTTATGAGGAGCGCATCCCCATCGACCCGACCACCGACCGTATGGCCAAGGAATTCCAAATTGTGCCTTCTGTGGCTGCCTTGAGTGGGGGAGAGGACTATGAACTGCTCTTCACCATCGACCAAAAGGACTATGAGAAGATACTGTCCCTTTCTGCCGATGTCACGGTAATTGGCTATATGACTGATAGTGTAGGCGTGGCTGAGATGATTACGCCCGATAACCATATCATCCCGATTAAGGCGCAAGGCTGGGACCACATGAAGAAAAATGAGTGACCTTCCCGATATAGTGAAACAAAAGTTGGCCGCCCTGCCCAGCAAGCCGGGTGTCTACCGCTATTTCGACAAGAAAGGCGAACTCATTTATGTGGGCAAGGCCAAAAACCTGAAACGTCGCGTCAGCAGTTATTTCAATAAGGAACAGACAGGCAAAACGCGCGTTCTCGTCAGCAAGATTGCCGATTTGGAATATAGCATCGTCGACTCGGAGTCGGAAGCCCTGCTGCTTGAAAACACCATGATTAAGCAGTATAAGCCGCGCTACAACATCATGCTGAAGGACGACAAGACTTATCCGTGGATCTGCATCAAGAAGGAACCCTTCCCACGGGTCTTCCTCACCCGACGCAAGCTGAACGACGGCTCAGACTATTTCGGTCCTTATCCCTCGGTGCGCACGGCACACGTTCTGCTGGACTTGCTCTCCCAAGCCTACAAAATCCGCTCGTGCCGCACTCCTCTGACGGAAGCAGGTGTGGAAAAGGGGAAATACAAGGTTTGCCTTGACTACCATATCCATAAATGTAACGGCCCTTGCGAGGGCTTGGTCTCGAAAGACGACTACAACGCGATGATTGCTGAGATTCGGGAAATTATCAGGGGCAATGTTCAAGTAGTGCTTCGTGATTTGAAGGCGCAGATGATGGACTATGCCTCGCGAATGGAGTTTGAGGAAGCACAGCTCATCAAGGAGAAATACGACCTCTTGGAGAACTATCGCAGCCGCTCCACGGTGGTCAGTGCGACCATCCACAACGTGGAGGTGTTTTCATACGTTGACGATGGCGAGGCTTTCTTCGTCAATTTCATGAAGGTCGTCGACGGTGCTGTGGTGCAGTCGCATTCCTTCGAGATGCGACGCCGCTTGGATGAAACACCGGAAGAGCTGCTGCTCTTGGCCATTACTGAGTTGCGTCAGCAGTTCGACCATCCCGCCGAAGAGATTATCGTGCCCATGAAGCTCGACTACGCCCTTGACGCATTGCTGACCGTCCCGCAGCGTGGCGATAAGCAGAAACTCCTCGACCTCTCGCGCCGCAATGCCATGCAGTATCGGATTGACCTTGAAAAGCAACGCACCTTGGTGGATCCTGAACGTCACCAGAAACGAGTATTGAACAGCTTGAAGGAAGCCCTGCAGCTGAACGAAATTCCCGAGGTGATTGAGTGTTTCGACAATTCCAACTTCCAAGGCGACTATGCCGTGGCCGGTATGGTGCAGTTTGTGAAAGGTAAGCCCAACAAGAGTGCTTACCGTCATTTCAACATTAAAACGGTGGAAGGTCCCGATGACTATGCCTCGATGAAGGAGGTAGTGCGTAGGCGTTATTCGCGCCTCATCGAAGAAGGCAAGCCATTGCCCAATCTCATCATCACCGATGGCGGCAAGGGGCAGATGGAAGTGGTGCGACAGGTGGTCGAGGATGAGTTGCAGATTAATATCCCCATTGCTGGTTTGGCTAAGGACGACCGCCACCGCACGAACGAACTCTTGTTTGGTTTCCCGCCCCGTGTGGTGGGCTTGAAACCCAATTCAGAGGTGTTTCGTTTGTTGACGCATATCCAGGACGAAGTGCACCGTTTCGCCATCACCTTCCACAGGAAGAAATTCGAGAAGGGCTTTATGCACTCCGAGCTGGCCGACATCAAAGGGGTGGGAAAGAAGACCGCCGAGAAATTGCTCTTGGAATTGAAATCGGTGAAGGGCATCAAGGAGGCATCCTTGGAACAGTTGACCGAAATCGTCGGTTCCGCCAAGGCACTGATTGTTTACAATCATTTCGCTGTAGAGACGCATTGAATGCGTCTCCCTTAATTTGATTTCATTCAAGACGCATTCAATGCGTCTCCCTTAATTTGATTTCATTCAAGACGCATTCAATGCGTCTCTACACCAATGAAAAAAGCCAGCTTCATGCTGGCTTTTTTCATTGTCTTGTTCGTGTAAGCTTACTGGAGCTTGAAAACGACGGGCAGGGTGTAGGACACACGCACAGCCTTACCACGCTGCTTACCAGGCTTCCACTTCGGCATCGACTTAACCACGCGCATGGCTTCTTCGTCGCAACCGCCACCGATACCACGCAACACTTTCACGTTGGTCACGCTGCCATCGGGCTCGACAACGAAGTTGACGAACACACGGCCTTGGATGCTGCTCTCACGGGCAATCTGAGGATACTTGATGTTCTTGCCGAGGTATTCATACATCTTGGCATCGCCACCCGGATAGCCGGGCATCTCTTCCACGATGGTGAACACTTCCTGCTCTACCACTTCTTCTTCCTCGATTTCGGGAGCCACGTACTCTTCCATGACTTCGTTCTGGTCCATTTCGGCGTTGATTTCGATGTCTTCCACTTCAACGTCGTCTTGCACGATTTCGAGTTGTGTGGTTTGCTTGGGCATCTCCACAGGCTGAGGTTTTTGCTCTTCCTGCTTGGTGATTTCAACCATTTCCTCTTCAACCACAACCTCTCTGTTGAGCAGGCTGGGGTCGATTTCGCGCTTGTCATAGCTCTTGTGCTCAAAAGCCAGCCATGCAACTAACAGACTGATAATCATACCTATCTGCATGAACATAAGTTTCTTGTTCTCCAGATTAGCTTTAGGTGATTTTTTCTCTTCCATGGTGTTATGTTTTTTAATTTTTTACACTCCTATTTCGGTTGCGAAGATAAGTATAATTTGTATATGAAACGCAACAAAATGGAATTTTATTTTTTCTTTCTGAAAATAAGGCTGAAAATGCTGATTCCAAGCAGGGTTCCGATGGTGTCAGCAAGTAAATCGTACCAGTCGCCAGTGCGCATGGGGACAATGTATTCCTGCATGAGTTCGGTGATGCCGCCATAGAGAATACTGATAATAGCGGCGAGGAGCAGGGCTTTAGTTCGGTAGTTTTTCCCGTTGGCGACGAACTGGCTTCGGTAACCCCAAACACACGAAAAGGCAAAGGTGGTGTACATAAGGACATGCACCACCTTGTCAAGGCCCAATAGTGGCTTGGCATGGGGAAATACAGAACCCGGGAGTCCTGTCAGAACGAGAATGACAATTCCGCACAGAATTCCCGGGATGCTATTTCTTGTCAATTTGTCCAAGGCCTTAACCAATCTTGGCTTCGTAGGCAGCAGCGTCCATGAGGCTGTCAAGGTCGGCAGGGTTGTTGACCTTGATCTTGATGATCCAGGCTTCGCCATAGGGGTCAGTGTTGACGAGCTTGGCGTTCTCTTCGTCGGCCAATGTTTCGTTCACTTCTACGATTTCGCCAGCGACGGGCATGAGCAGCTCGGCAGTGGTCTTCACGGCTTCGATTGCACCAAATTCCTCTTCTGCATCAAGGGTCTCGCCGACGATGTCGGGATCGACGTCGACAAAGGTGATGTCGCCAAGTTCGTGTTGGGCGTAATCGGTGATACCGACGAACGCCACCTCTCCTTCGAGGCGGATCCATTCGTCATCATTTGTGTACTTCAGGTTGGTTGGAATATTCATTTTCTGTTTATTTTAAGGTTTGTTTGAATCGGCTGCGAAAATACATATTTTAATGTCAGCTTTCACATTTTTGGGAAAATTTTATTGTGCGAGGCTGAATCGTATGGTCAATCCGGCGTAGGTGGTAGAGTTGTAGAAGTTGTTGGCCACAAAGGGATCGGCCACGTCGTACTTGAAGAAAGCCTGTGCGCTCAGACGTTGGCTAAAGTTGTAGTCGGCAGTGAAGTAGATGTTGATTTTGTTTTGACCGGCCGATACCTGGTTGTTGTTTTCATCGATACGGCGAAGCACGGTGATGTCTCTGCGGAATCCGATGTCGAGCTTGAAGACCAGGTCGTTGTTCACTGTCTTGCTCTTGCTTGGGCCTCCTGATTCGAAGACGGGCTTGATGTTGAATTTCAGTCCTTTGAGACGATAGCCCGCGCCGATGACAATTTCACGTCCGTTGACTTCGGTGAGTTGGTTGTTGGAGAAGCTCAACGTCATGGTGCGCGACTTCTTGAACTGGAAGTTGGCGGTCATGGAGTTCTGCAAGCCGATGTCGATACCGATAAGAGGCATGAATTGTTCGTTGAGCACCAGCTGCATGATGTCATGTTTCGGGATGATGATATCGCTGTTTTCGTATGTTTGGATGGGGTTGCTCTCATCGTAATTGACGTTGGAGGTCCAGTTACTGATAGCGTAGTTTGACTTGTAGGAGTGGGTGAGGCTGATGGTTTTGAAGATTTTTGCCACGGAGGGGATGTTGGTCAGGCCGTTGTACGTGATGGTCCAGTTGGGAAGCGGCCAGGTACCGAAGGGCTTGAGTTGTACCTTGTTGGGATCCTGTCCTGTATAGGCGGAGATGAAACTGTACATCAGCACTTCCGGTGATGATGAAGTGTAGCCTTTCGGGAAATAGTCGCCTGCGAGGCTGTCGAAGACGTATTCATTGACATTTTCAATCCACTGTGGATTATTGCGGGCAATACGTTCGGCGATGACCTTACGGTTGCCCAGCAAATCGGTATACAGTTTTGAGTAGGTAGTGTCGTATGCTGCAAACGAGGTTGCAATCATGAGGTAGCTGGAGTTGAAGCTGCCGCCATTGGTGGGCGTGAAGATTTCGAAGTCCTGCAATTGATCGCTAAAGCGGAAGTAGTGTTGGTAGTTCTCAGCATAGTTGCGTTGACCAGTGATGTCAATCTTGAAGCCTGGGAAAGGCTCGGCGTTGACGCGGTAGTTGATGGTCTCGGTCTTGCGGCGCAGGTAGGGGTCAGCGATAATGGAGTCGCGGGTGAGCCATCCGTTGTCGCCTTGGCTATGGGCGACAGCTTTGTTGTAGATGTTGGCATCTTCGCCGAAGCTGCTGCCGAGAACGAATCCAAGACCTGGTGCACCATCAACGGTACTCAAACCGATGTAGTTGGGTCTGCGCATAAAGCCTGGCATGGTCTGCCCATTGACCAGGGAATACGTGCCCGACACCTTCTTGACCATGGTAAGGATGCGTAGGCTGTTGTCCAAGATGATTTTGCCGTAATTGACTTTGGCCTTGGTCTTTGTGGAGTCTGAAGGCTGGTCCTCACCATCTTTGTTGCCTTTTTCCTTGTCGCCGCCACGGTTGTTGTTATTACGTCCGTTGTTGTTGCGTTTTTGGTTTGAATTGAGGTTTTTCAGGTAGGGTACCTTGTTGTAAAGTTTGGTGAAGTCGAGTGTGGCGTTACCCTGGATGTTGTTGGAGTTCTCGATGGTGTTACCCAAACGGTCTTGCATCGAGAGAGCCGAGGCGGTCCAGTAGTAGGTGCCTTGGTAGGTAGCGCTTGCATTGATCCAGTTTAGGATGGGTATCTTATTAATAGGTAAGGTGTAGCTGGCGTTTACGTTCTGTTGGAAGCGCGACATGGAGCCAAACTTAAGCAGTTCGCTTTTAATGGTGTCTTGGTAGAGTTTCCATTTTTCCGGGTCTTTGTTGCGGTCCACGTAGCCTGCGGGTTCGTAGATGAAAGCCTGAGCCTGCGCTGAATACTCGAAGGTGAGGGCCTTGGTGAGGTCGTAACGGAATTGGTAGTTTCGGGTCCAGTCCCATTGTTTAGAGAAAGACGGCGTGATGATGATGTCGCCGCCGCTCTTGTTGCGCATCTCACGTTCCGAGAATAACCGATACATTTCGGTGTTGAAGGTGAAGCTCTTGGGAGCGTAGTAGAAGTTAATATCCTTGATGATTTGCAAGGCGGGTTTTGAAGCCCATTTGGCTTTGGCAAAAGGCGTCACGTTTTTCGGGTTGCCGACATAGTTGTAGCCCAAGCCGCCACGGTAGGTCTTGACGTTGTAGTAGCTGATGTCGGGGTTCTCTTGGTACGTGTCGCTGTAACTGAACGAGAGGTTGAAGTTTTCCAAGTCGTAGAAATGTACCTTGGGCATGTTGTTACGTCCGTTGCCGAGGGAACGGTTCGGGTCACGAGGATTGTCTTTGGGCTTTTCGTTTCCTTCGTTTTCATCGTCCTTGCGCTTTTTTTGTACACGCTCCTTGCGGACGTTCATGAAATTGATATTCGTGTAGCGTGTGTAGTCGTGTATTTTGGAGGTGAGCTCGGCACGTTCTTCGTTGGTGTTGAGGGCATCGAGGGCATCTTTCAGTTTCACGTCGGGGGCGTAGGGGTTGTAGAGCGGCGTGATGGTGTTCTGGCCATAGTCAAAGTGCATGGGAATCTTGAGGCCTGTGCCTTCCAGGAACTTGCCCAACTCCAAATCGGTCGATACACTGAAGGCCGAATTGGCCTCGAAGGTGTTGTTGCCGATGTCGCTGTCCAAGGCACCGAAGCCTGCTGAGCTATAGGATCCTGCCACAGTCATACGGCCCAAGTCGGCAAGGGTAGCCTCCAAGCGACCGATTGCCGCCACACCGCCTTTGCTGCTCAGGTCAGTAAGTCTCAATTCATTGACCCACACGACGGCACTCTTTGCCTGTCCATCGTCCTCGCTGGCAAGGTTTTGTCGACGCGGGTTGCGTATACCAATCATCATGGTTTCCACGTCGCTGATGCTCGGGTTACCGATTACCTTGAGGGTGTGGTAATACTTCTTGCCTTCCACCTCGCCTTTCAGCACCTTCTCGGAATAGATGTAATTGAGTCGCACGTTGCTGTTGGGTACAGTCATGGCCTCGTTGCGGCGCTGCTTGACTTCAACGAAGTCTTCCAATCGGATGTTGAGGTTGTTGATTTCGGGCCAGATAGCCTCTTTGTTGGTGTATGGTGTGCCCCATGTTGTCACCTTCAGGGGCACCTCGTATTCATAATAGTTTTCAGTGAAGTCGGTACCGATACGCATAAAAACGGTGAGATCTTGATCTTCCAAGGGGTCTTCTTCGTGGGCAGCCTCGGCGTGGACGAACATCTTCAGGTATTTGTATTGCCTCAGGTCGAAGCCAGTGGTCTTATAGATGGCGCGTCCGTCACCATCGACGAGGTTCTGGACAGTCATCTGCAGCGACTGCTCGTTGATGCGGGTAGTTTGCACCGTACCGACCATCACTTCCTGCTGGATGCCAGGCGGGATGACGTATGGGACAGGCTCGCGGCGGCTGTTTTCGTCGATGCTGACAGCGGAGATGTCGAAAGTGGTTGCGTTACAGTTGTCGTTAGGTTGGTACTCGCCCGGAGCTTGAATGTTCTGTGTGTATGTACGCCATTCGCCTTTGACGAGGTCCAATGTAGCAAAACGTAATACGATGGGCTTTTCGAATCCGGTGAGGAACATACGCATGAAGCGGATGGACGAAAAGTCGTCGATATGACCGATTACCTTGTCAGGTTGGCGGATGGGAATGCGGAACTGGTACCAGGTAACACCTCCGATTTCGCCATTGGGTAGAGCGACATTGGTTGATTCTAAGACATCTGCGATGTGGTTGCGCCCCACAATCATCTTGGCAGGGTCGAGTTCGATGACGTATTGGTAGTAACGCTCCGACTCGCTCAAGGTGTTGTCGTTGTTGATGTCTTCTTTGTTGGGCATGGTCGAGTTGCTGGAGGTGTAGGTCTCCGTGCTCTGCTGTTGGTCGGAGGGCGAGTTGCCTTCCGGACCGTTGTATTGCTTGTAGCGGTACAGGACGCTGCTATATTTTTCATCGTCCGACTGGTCCCATTCCGTTGAGCGAAAATAGTGGTAGTTGTCGGCAGAGGGGTCATTGTAGGCGTTGGTATAGGCTGTTGAGCTTTCGCCGTAGCGGCTCTTGATGACTTCAAGGTAGTTGTTTTCGAAGAAACTGCGTTCGTCAACATCACGCAAGCCGTCGTAGCCGATATCTTGGTACGGTCGTGCTGATGATACATTGCTGAACGTGCCCACAAGGTCTTGCAGTGTAGGTACACGTCCCCAGATGGTGGTGTCGACGTTTTCGACAACATCCGAAGTGGGCATGCCGTTTTCGTAGAATTTGCGGCCGTCGCGGAGGATATCTTCGGAGATGTCACCGAAGTTGATGTAGAGTTTTCCAGGGTTGTTTTGGTAGGCTTCCTCAGAGAAGGGGTCCATCAGCCAAAACTCAAGGTATTCAATGTTGGTGGCCTCAAAGTCGGTGGTCTCCATTTTGCGCATGATACCGCCCCAACGGCTTTGTGGGTTATTGAGGTTGCCATCGGCGTTGATACCGTAACTGTATTGGGTCGGGTCCACATCATAGTTGTAAGGTCCGCGTTCTGAAGGGTAGTACGACAGGTTGAGGACGCTCATGTTGGTCTGTGTACCTGTCTCAATGTCCATGGTAGGATAGAGCTCGGTCATCAGCACTTGACGGACACTGTTTTTCGACAGTTCATCAGTGGTGATGTTTCTCGGGCGCTGGTTGTAATAACGGTCGTAGAAGATGGAGTTGTCGATGACGTACCAAGCCAGTTTTGCGCGGTTCTTGCCGTAGTCGAGGCCGGTGTTGGCGGCAGCTTCGGGGAAGAGGTCGGTTTGGTTCTGCGGGGTACTGGCCAAGTTCCATAAGGTGGGCAGGCGCAGGTCGATAGTCGACTTGGCTCCCTCAAAGTCGTCGATGTAGGAGGTGTTTTTCTCACTGGCCGACTTGGAGAGACCTGGGATGAATCGGGCGAACTCGGCATCCACATTGATACGCGACGGAGCCTTGGTGCTGATGCCTGGTAGCGCGTTGATGAAACTGGTCAGCCAACGGGCATCGGTGTGATAACTGATATCGGCACCGTAGATGGTGTTGGCGATGGCTTCCTCGCCATAGTGGATTTTCTGCGTATAGGAACGCTCGCCCAGATAAAGTATCGTCCCGCCCAAACGGAAGTCAGGATTGAACTCATGCTCGACACGAGCACCCAGGAAGGTTTTCTTCATGGCGCTGAAGGTCGAGTTGGATTCCAACGAGATATTGATGGGCGTGCCGCTGCTGAGGATGCCTTCGTTGATGATGGTGACTCGACCGAGGGTGTAGTCGACGGTGTAGTCAACGTTTTCGACAAGTTGGGTGCCGCCTGCCGTTACCGTCACAGAGCCTTGTGCCACGTTCATGGCGTTGAGGTTGATTTCGCTACCCGACTGTGACGAATAGAAGCCCTTCAGCGTGAATTTGTTTTTCTCGGAATATTGTTCGGCCGAGGTCTTCGTCATGGTGTAGAGTGAGTCGAAAGCGTATTTTTCGGCGAGGTCAGGTTCGGTGGGGAAAATTTTGGTGCGGATATGCTTGCCGAACGGCTCCAAAACAGGGAAGAAGATGCGTCCGTTAGCCGAGTTGATGGTGCCGCCTTGCGTGGTGGCGTGATCAAGGAAGTCGAACATGCCATCGCCTCCCGGGGCAGGGTTGCCTTGTGTGGTCAGGTTGTCCAAGCCCATCAAGTGGAGCAATGGCTGGTATTTTTTCTTGCCTTCAGAGAAGTAACCTACCGGGGTGCTGTTGTTGCCTCCGTTGTAGAAGATGTACATCATAAAGTCGTTTGAGCCGACTTGGTAAGCCCTGAAGTTGTAGATGTTCTTCATCATCAGGTTCCAGATGGGCATCTTGGTGTTGACAGTGGTGCCGCGCAGGAGTTTGGTGACTAAGACGTTGGGGGCGTTGATGCCTTGGTCGGAAAATTCACCAACTTGATAGACTTCATCGGAGCCTACGATGGTGTATTGATAGGCTACGGCGAGGGTTTGGTTGGAATTGAGGGTCACATTAAGGGAGATGAAACCCAGTTTTGAGTTGACCGAGAACTCCGAAGTGTTCAGTCGGCGTGCGTTTTCAACCTTCTCGAAATCGCGACCGGCAACCATATAGCCTGTCTTGCCGAGGCGCATGGGGTCGTTGCTCATGTAGTTGGTCACGTTGCTGATGTTGCGGACTTGCGTGGTGTCCATTCGGGCAACCAGGTCGTTGGCAGCATTGCGCGGACACACATTGCTGCCGTTGGCGGGTGTGATTTCCTTGTTGTAGATCCACTCGTCTTTGCCTTCTGCCAAGTCGGTCAGGGCAAGGATGTTACGCGTGTTTTGCGTGGTGGTGTTGGTATTGGTAATCCACACTTCAATCTTTGTGATGTTGATGCCAGAAGAGACGGTGGGCAATGTGGAGAGGGCTTCCTCATAATGGTCGCGGAAGTATTGGCTAAGGAAGAAGTGGCGGTTTTCTTCATAATCCAAGCAGCTCAGTTCGAATTCGTTGGTTTGTGCGCCGCCTTGCACGGTGATGTTCTGCGATTCGCTTTCCTGATACGACACGATACCCGAAATAGTGGTCTTGCCAAATTTCAGCTTGGTTTTGACACCGAAAAGTTGTTGCGTACCTGTGATGAGGGTGCTGTTGAGCGGGAAGCTGACATTGCCGGCTTCAAGGAGCTGGATGATTTCGTCTTCTTTGCCCTGGTATTTCAAATCGAGCTTGTCTTGGTAGTTGAAGGTCGCCTTTGTGTTCTTGTTGATATTGAAGTTGATTTTGTCGCCGATTTTGGCTATCACATTCATTTGGATGTCCATATCCATGACGAAATCACTGTGCCTTTTCCATTGTTCGCTGCGCGAGGGGTCGTCGCGGTAGGTGCCTTTGTAGCCGAAGGTCAGGTCGACGGAGCCTTGTGGGCGGATGTCGACGGTGTTGCTGCCGAAGATGGTCTCGAAGGCTTTGCCTCCTATAAACATGGGCGGGATGATGGAGTTGCCGTCAGTAGTGGAACGGGAGTTTTGGCTGCGGCGTTCCTTCCAATATTGCTGTATTCCTTTTTTGTTCTGATACTCAAAGTATTCGTTCTCAGTGAGGGTGGTGGGGGTGTCATAGTAGAAGTCACCGATGCGGCGCTTGAAGGTGTATTGGCGCGTCACCGGGTCGTAGATGATTTCTGTTTGGTAGTTGCTGGGGTCGTTGAGATAAAGTGGCGAATGGTTGTTGAGGTCCTCGATGGGATTGCCGGTGTTGACGGGGATGGGGTAGATGACTTTGTTTGTGTCGGGCTCCACAGGGAAGGCGACATAGGCGTAGGGCAGGGGAAAATGAGAAAGCTCGGCAGCCGTCAATCGCGAAAGTGGCAAGGCTGCGAGCAAGGCGAAAAAGATGAGGAAGGTATGTCGTTTCATCAGATTCTTCAATGTTATATATTGTATTACAGTACTTTGAGTGCTTCTTTGATAAGGGTCTCGACGGAGGCATCGGGCATCTGTTTGAAGAGTTTGTCGAGGGTCTTGTCGACAGCCGTCTTACTGAAGCCCAATATCGTCAATGCTGATAACGCTTCGGTTTTGATTGTATTGTTTGGCGTGGCGAAAATTTCCGTCGGGAAATCGTTTTTCTTCAGTTTGTCTTTCAAGTCGATGACGATACGCTGGGCCGTTTTTAAGCCAATACCTTTCACGGATTGTATGGTCTTCACTTCGTCGTTGGTAATGGCGTTGCTCAATTCGTTGACCGTCAGTGAACTGAGGATGAGTCGTGCTGTATTGCAGCCCACGCCCGATACTGAGATGAGCAATTCAAACAGGTCACGCTCTTTGGCAGTGAAGAAGCCGAAAATGTGGTGGGCGTCTTCCAGAATTTGCTCGTGAGTGAACAGACTGACCTCTTCCTTCTCGCCAATGGCGGTGTAGGTGTTGAGCGTGATGTTGATAAGATAGCCGATGCCGTGGTTGTCAAGAACAACATAAGTGGGCGACTTTTCAGCTATTTTACCAGTGATATAGGCGTACATTTGGGCATAAATTGGATTAAACTGCAAAAGTACGAAAAAAAAGGTTTAGGGAAACAAATCGGACGCAAATCTGCATAAATTATTTGCTTTGGATTTGTTTCCGAAAATAAAAAAAAGAGGACTTTTCAGCCCTCTTTTCTGTTGTGGTTTTGAGTGGATGCTTATTGGGCGTCGTGTTGGCACTGATGGCCTTCGCCTTCGCCTTTGCAGCAGCCCTTTTCGCCTTCGCAGCAGCCGAGGCGTTGCATGACAAGGTCTTTCTGCTCGTCAACGCTGAGGTTGGCGAAGTTTTCCCAAGCGGCCTTCATTTCGGCACACTTCTTTTCGCATTCGGCCTTTTGCTCTTCGGTCATTTCGGCCATTTCCTTGCAGACTTGCTCACCGGCGTTTTCGCACTCGGCCTTTTTGGCGTCCATTTGTGCGAACAGTTCGCAGGCCTTCTTGTTCAGTTCGGCCTTGGCTTCGTCAGTCATGTTTTCCCAGTTGGCATACTCGGCTTTGAGTTGGCTCATGGGGCATTCATGTTTCTCCTCGACCACCTCGGTCTTTTGCTCCTCAACCGGTTCAGCGGGTTGTTCGGCTTGTTTAGGAGTGTTGTTGCAGGCGACCATAAAAAGGCTGGCCAAACCTAAAGTTAAGAATAACTTCTTCATTTTTAATTGGTTTAATGTTGTTGTTTGTTGTTGATTTCTCTGTTTTGAGCGCGCAAAAGTACAAATTATTTCAATAGCCCTTAAAAAAAAGTGTTTTTTCGCCAAAAAAAATCTTTTTTTATATAAGGTTGTTTTTTTTGCTTGGAATGTCTAATTTTGCGGCCAATTCCGTAAAAGTGGAATTAAAACTGTAAATATTTCGTAATTCATTAAATACTAAAACATTAAGAAATGGCAGAAAAGAAATTTTTGACATGCGATGGTAACCAAGCTGCGGCCCATGTTGCCTACATGTTCAGTGAAGTGGCCGCCATTTATCCTATCACTCCGTCGTCGCCGATGGCCGAGTATATCGATGAATGGGCTGCCAAAGGTCAGAAGAACCTCTTTGGCGAGACTGTTAAGGTCGTCGAGATGCAATCCGAAGCCGGTGCTGCCGGTGCTGTGCACGGCTCACTGCAGGCTGGTGCCCTCACCACTACCTACACCGCCTCGCAAGGTCTCTTGCTGATGATTCCTAATATGTACAAGATTGCCGGTGAGTTGCTTCCGGGCGTGTTCCACGTCTCGGCTCGTGCCCTTGCCGCCCAAGCCTTGTCCATCTTCGGCGACCATGCCGACGTGATGAGCGCCCGTCAGACGGGCTTCGCTATGCTTGCCACCGGCAGTGTTCAGGAAATCATGGACCTTGCCCCCGTGGCACACCTCGCCGCCATCGAAGGCCGCGTGCCCTTCGTCCACTTCTTCGACGGTTTCCGCACCTCTCACGAAATTCAAAAGGTGGAGGCTGCCGATATGGAAGCCCTCCGTCCGTTGGTCAACTGGAAAGCCCTGAAGGAATACCGCGAGCGTGCCCTCAATCCTGAGCATCCTGTAACCCGTGGCACCGCCCAGAACCCCGATATCTACTTCCAGACCCGCGAGGCACAGAACTGCTATTACGACGCTCTGCCCGACATCGTGGCCAAATATATGAAGGAAATGAGCAAGATTACGGGTCGTAACTATGCCCCGTTCTGCTATTACGGCGCTCCCGATGCCACCGATGTTATCATTGCTATGGGTTCCATCACCGACGTCATCAAGACCGTTATCGACCGTGAGAACGCCAACGGCAAGAAACTCGGCCTCGCCAGCGTGCACCTCTACCGCCCCTTCAGTGTGAAGTACCTTATGGAAGCCATGCCGAAGAGCTTGATGGAGCACGTGAAGCATATCACCGTCCTCGACCGCACCAAAGAACCCGGCGCCAATGGCGATCCGCTCTACCTCGATGTTGTCGAAGCCTTCAAGGACTGCCCCTACAAGCCGATGATTATCGGTGGCCGTTACGGTCTGTCCTCAAAGGATACCACCCCCGCCCATATCTTGAGCGTGTTCAGCAATATGGCTGCCGAAAAGCCTATGAACCAGTTCACCGTCGGTATCAAGGACGACGTGACGCATCGCTCATTGCCGCTGCTGCCTGAAATCAGCATCCTGCCGAAGGGCACCTTCGAGGCCAAGTTCTACGGCCTTGGCGCTGACGGTACCGTGGGTGCCAACAAGAACTCCATCAAGATTATTGGTGACAACACCAACAAGTACAGCCAAGCCTACTTCGACTACGACTCGAAGAAATCAGGCGGTTACACCTGCTCGCACCTGCGTTTCGGCGACCAGCCCATCTTGGCTCCTTACCTCGTCGGTACGCCAGACTTCGTGGCTGTCCACGTCCCGAGTTACCTCCGCAAGTACGACTGCCTGCGTGGCCTGAAGGACAATGGTACCTTCCTTTACAACTCACCATGGGATGTCGAGGAGACCAAGCACCATCTGCCCGACTTCGTGAAGAAGTATCTGGCCCTGCACC
>R22__coassemble_984_pt1 | contig 15835 bp, 16 predicted proteins | sample R22__metabat2_low_PE_022 | metagenome-assembled genome bin R22 | reverse complement strand
AATCAACAATTCAACAATCAACAATTCAACAATCAACAATTCAACAATCAACAATTCAACAATCAACAATAAATGAAAGCTTTCAAAGCCTACGACATCCGCGGCGAATGGGGTATCGACCTTAATGCCGACATCGCCTACCGCATAGGTTACTTTTTGCCCGACATCCTCGTTGCCGACACCTTCCTCGTAGGACGCGACATGAGGCTGTCGTCAGACTTGATGTTTGAAGCGCTCACCCGAGGCCTCACCGACCGTGGCAAGAATGTTGACAACATCGGCCTCTCCACCACTCCATTAGTATATTGGTCCACAGCCAAATACGGCTATAACGCATCGGTACAAATTACCGCTTCACACAACCCCAAGAACCATAACGGATTGAAGATTTCGGCCGCCAACGCCCTGCCGGTAGGTTACGATACGGGCTTAAACAGACTGGAAGCCCTGGTGGAAAGCAACGCGCCCACCACTCCTTGCGAGAAAAAAGGCCAAATCCGCGAGCGGAATGTCTATGCTGACTATCTTGCTTTCCAGCAACAGTTTGTCGGCGACTTAAGCAACCTCAACATCGCCGTGGATTGCAGCAACGGCATGTCGTCCATCTTCGTCCACGAACTCATCGGCAAGGCCCACTATATCAACGACATCCTTGACGGGAATTTCCCGAGCCACGAGCCCAACCCTTTGGAAGCCCATGCACAAGAGCAGATCAAGGCGTTGGTGCTGAAGGAAAAATGCGATATCGGCCTGCTCTTCGACGGAGATGCCGACCGCATCACCTTCATCGACGAAAAAGGACGTTTCATCTCCCCCGACCTCATCATCGCTTTTTTGGGCGACTTCTTCCTCGGGGAGCAAAAACAGAAAGGCATCGTGTTGCAAGACATCCGTAGTTCACGCGCCATCCAGGAATACCTCAACCGCTATCAAGCCAAAGTGGAAACCTGGCGTGTGGGACGAGCCTACGCCGCCCTCAAACTGCGCGAATTGGACGGTTGCTATGGTGGCGAATTGGCCGGACACTATTATTTCCGCGACTTTTACTATTCCGACTCGGCCCTGTTAGCCGCTTCCATCGTGCTGCGGCTGTTGGCCGAACGCAAGAAAGAAGGAAAGACCATGAGCCAGATCTTCGACGATATTACGCCCTACAGCAACTCGGGTGAAATCAACTTCAAGATCGAGCGCAAGCAAGAGGCTATGGATGCCGTCCGCGACCATTTCCTGCAAATTGAAAAGCCAGAGCGTTTCCTCGACTTCGACGGCTACCGTCTTGATTACGCCGACTGGTGGCTTAACATACGCCCGTCGAACACCGAACCTTACCTGCGTTTCCTCTGCGAGGCCAAAAGCGAAAGCAAGCTAAAGGAAATCATAAACAACGTGACCGGCATCGTTAATGCACTTGCATAAGAGAAAAAAATGACTACCTTTGCAAAAATTTGAAATGATGAAAAGACTGACTTTCTTACTTATCACCCTCTTCTTCATGAGTTTATACTCATGCCAAGACCCAGCCAAATCGCGCTATTACATGGACGAAGGCAACAAGTTGATGATGAACTACGGGAAATATGCCGAAGCCATAGAAGCCTTCGACAAGGCCGTCAAGTACGACAAAAACAATTACGAAGCCTATTACCTGCGTGGCTGCGCCAAAACCAACGCGAAGAAATACAAGGAAGCCATCCTCGACTTTGAAAAAGCCATCGAGCTGAAGCCCGACTATGCCGATGCCTACTTCAACATCGGCAAAGCCTACTTCATCCTCAACGACGAAGAAAAGGCTTGTGAATACTATAAGTTGGCTGACCAATACGGCCGTCCGAACCTGGAAGACTACCTGCGCAAATGCCAATAAGGCTTATTCAAACGTCTCGGTAACCAGCAGGTCTCCGTCTTCATTATAGGTTTTCCATTCGCCCGACTTCCTGCCGTTTACATATTGTCCTTCCTCCTTCAAGGCAGTATTGGGGAAATAGGTCTTGCAGGGGCCGTTCAGCTGCCCCTGACGATATTGGCATTCCATTTGCAAGACACCCGTATCAGAATATTTACGGCACACCCCTTCCGGCTGACCATCAACAAATTGCGTCTCCTCTGCAAGCTTGCCGTTGTTGGGGTTATATAGCTTTGACCAACCATGCACCTTGCCCCCCTTGTTGTCTTCTAACAGCAGCAATTGACCTGAATTCCTGTCAAAATATTTCCATTCGCCCTCCTTCTTTTGGTTGACGTAATATCCGGTAGCAATCACGCGGCCATTGGGAGCATAAGTCTTGTTCAGGCATTTCTCACCCGACTTATCGAACTCATTGGTAGCCTGCAAGTTGCCTTGTTCATCATAATAACAGAACGTACCTTTACATTTATCGTTCTTAAACTGGCCCTCGTAGCGTTTCTGTCCATTAGGATAAAAATCCGTCCATGCGCCCTGTCGACGGCCTTTGGCATCCGTGCGGTTCATGTCCTGACCCACAACCGACAGCGACATCAACACGACCATAGCAAGAAAAAAGAATCTCTTCATAACAATAGATTTTAGGCTGCAAATATAGGAAAAAACGTAAATTTGCAGCCGATATTGTATGGCAGAATACTCCTCTATATTATTGGAAAATGCTGTGGAATCGCTCTCCAAGCTACCAGGCATCGGCAAAAAGACCGCTTTGCGCCTCGCTTTGCACTTGCTTGCCGAAGACACTTTGGAGACCGAGCAACTTGCTGATTCGCTGCTAAAAATGAAGCACAACATCATGCTTTGTGAGCGTTGCTACAACATCAGCGACACCCGCGTGTGTTCCATTTGCAGCAATCCACGCCGCGACGAGAACACCCTCTGCGTGGTAGCCGACATGCGCGATGTTTTGGCCATCGAGAGGACGGCCTCTTTCAACGGGCTCTATCATGTGTTAGGCGGCGTCATCAGTCCCATCGAAGGCATTTCACCTAATGATCTGAAGATTGCCGAACTCGTTCAACGCACACAAAAAGAAGACATTAAGGAGATTATCCTGGCTTTGCCCGCCACTATTGAAGGCGACACCACCAATTTCTATATCTTCAGACAGCTGAAGGTTTTTGAGGGCAAGCTTTCTGTAATTTCAAAAGGCATAGCCGTAGGCGACGCTTTAGAGTTTGTCGACGAGGTCACCTTAGGACGGTCGATACAGAACCGCGTGCCTTTTTCGCAAAAGTAATGATTCAGGCAGCTGCTCCTAACCTCCCCGCAATAACGCAAAACACATCGCGTCAGCCTAATTCAAACAAGTCCAATTGGTTTTCTGTGAGAAACAAATCTTTGGGGATTTCGTACTCATAATTGGTGATAAACCGCCCTATATTTCTCTTTATCAACTTGATGGGTGTAGTTTTACGTGCCTTGCAATAATTACGCAACGAGCGGTATTGTCCGTCGGAAAGCTTGAATGTGATGGTGTGGTACTTGCAGCTGCGACGCTTTTTTTTCTTGTTTTGTCCCATAACCCATTGATTTGAAATGGCAAAGTAACAAAAACAAAACGAGAGTTCAAAATAAACGTAAAAGTTTCTTATTTTTGGCCACAATTTGAAGCAAAATGAGCATAACGGTTATAGGAGAAGCCAACATCGACATTTCAGTCAAGCGGCATAGTGCCGACATTAAAGGCGGTTGTGTTCCCGCCAATATCCATTTCCATCATGGAGGCGTAGCCCGCAATATCGCACACAATCTTTGCCTTTTGGGCCACAAGGTCAGGCTGATGACGGTCTTTGGCGACGACGATTTCGCCAAAGGCTTGATGGACGACTGCACAAAACTCGGCATGGACTTGTCGTTGTCAACCCAATTCAAGAATGCAAAGAGCCCTGTTTTTCTCAGTTTCAACGACGACACAGGCAATATGCAATCAGCCTTGTCTGATATTGAACTGAACGGTCGCATGGACCTCAACTGGATAAAAAGTAAAATTGACGACATCAACCGTTCTGAAAGGGTTGTCGCCAACACGCTTTTGAGCGCCGAAGCCCTCACCTGTCTCATCGACCATAGCGAAGTACCGCTTTATATAGATGCCGTCTCACCCAAACGCGCCCAACGCATCGCCGCAGCCTTGAAAGATTCAAGGAAAAAGACGTTTTTTGCCTTGAAATGCAACCAAGCGGAAGCACTCGCCCTTACAGGCACCCGCGAGGTTAGCGAGGCTGTCAAACAACTCAACCTCAGCGGAATACAAGAAGTTTTCATCACCTTAGGCTCGGAAGGTGCCGTTTATGGTTGCGGTACGGAAGTCGTCCACCTCCCTGCCCTGTCTGCCCAAGTCGTCAACGTGACCGGATCAGGCGACGCTTTTCTGGCTGGTGTTGTCCACGCCCATACCGTAGGATGTCATGGAGTCCATGCGCTGATGGTTGGGCTCAGGATGGCCCAACTGAACATAGAAAGCGAAGCACCCGTCAACCCCGACGCTTCGGGCATAAGCCTATCAGAAACTAAAGCCGATACGTCCCACTAACATGATGGGATGCACGTTGCCATAGGTTTTATAATTCCAAGTCGTGTTCGTGATATTGTCGTTGAGCGTAGTAACTCTGAGTTCCTCCTCTCCTTTCACTATGCCATTGCCCAAATCATAAAAGCCGAAGCTCAGCATAAACACCTTGGCGATTTCGATACCAAATCCCGCCTGATAGGCAAAGCTGAAGACATTATCGTATTTGATAAAAGTCCTCGTCCTTGTTTCGATGGACAAAACCGCGTCATCTCTTACCGATTCCAAACCTGTGATGAAACGGAGGTTGGCGCCGGCACCCGCCTCGGCAAAAATAGCAAATTGGGGGCTGAAGCGATAGATGTAGTTCACGCCGAGCATGGCAGGCACATTAATAAAGCTTGACGTGGCGTTGTAAATAAAACTATGGCTGAGAATCGGGTTGCCCAGCTGTCCCTGCTGCTCACGATAGGCCAGTTTCAGGTCGGCGTTAGGCCCGTTGTAGAAGCCATCAAGGGAAAGCATCACGCCGAGTCCCTCAACGCCCACGTTGTAGTACCATTTGAGGCCGAGATTAAAACCTACAGCAGCTCCGGCATTATTGCCCGCATTAAACAAAGCGAAATTGTCGAAGCCGGCAAACTTGGCATATTCTTTCAAAGGCATGGTCGCGCCAAGAAACATAGCACCTCGGCTTTGGGCCATCCCTTGTAGCCCTATCACCCCTAAAAGAGCGAATAATAAGATTCTTAATTTTCTCATATACATTATTTTATGAGAATAACTCTGTCTATTACACCATTTTCCTTGCCTCATCAAGAATCATGTCGGCAAATCGGTCAGCCTCAGCCTCACTCTTGCCTTCAGAATAGATACGGATAATAGGCTCGGTGTTCGACTTGCGCAGATGCACCCAGCCCTCCTCGAAGTCAATCTTCACGCCGTCGATGGTGGTCACCTGTTCGTTCTTAAACTTCTCGGCAAACTTAGCCAGAATACCGTCAACGTCGGTTGTAGGCGTAAGCTGTATCTTGTTTTTCGACATGAAGTAGGCAGGATATTCTTTCTTCAGTTCGGAGCATTTGATTTTTTTCTCGGCCAGTTGCGTGAGGAACAAAGCGGTACCCACGAGGGCGTCGCGGCCATAGTGCAGCTCGGGATAGATGACTCCTCCGTTGCCCTCGCCACCGATAACAGCCCCCACTTCCTTCATCTTCTCCACCACGTTCACTTCGCCCACGGCAGCGGCAAAGTATTGTTGCCCATGCTTGCGAGTCACGTCACGCAAAGCCCGGGTTGAGGAAAGGTTGCTTACCGTTGGGCCAGGCGTATGTTTCAGGATGAAATCGGCCACCGAAACCAACGTGTATTCTTCGCCAAACAGCTCGCCGTCTTCCTTGACGAAGACGAGACGGTCGACGTCGGGGTCAACAACCACGCCGAAGTCGCAGCCTTGTTCTTTGACATAACGGCAAATGTCCGTAAGGTTCTGCGCCAAGGGTTCGGGTGTGTGCGCAAACTTGCCCGTAGGCTCGCAGTTGAGTTCCAGGACGTCCTTAACGCCAAGGGCGCGGAGCATCTTGGGGATGGCGATGCCGCCCGTCGAGTTGACTGCATCCACAGCCACCTTGAAGTTGGCCTGGGCAATCACCTCTTTATTCACCAAAGGCAGCTGACACACCATCTCAACATGCTTGTCCATCCAGCCGTCAACTTGCTGGTAGCTGCCGATTTCCTCGATCGGGACAAAGTCGAAGTCGTCTTTGGCGGCCACGTCAAGCAGCCAGGCACCTTCGGCGGCAGAGATGAACTCGCCTTTCTCGTTGAGGAGCTTCAGCGCGTTCCATTGTGCCGGGTTATGGCTGGCCGTAAGGATAATGCCGGCATCGGCCTTCAAACCCGTGACGGCAATCTCGGTTGTAGGCGTAGTACTCGGTCCGATGTCGAGCACATCAGCACCCATGGCTTGCAACGTGCCACAAACCACCTGATTCACAAGGAATCCGGAGAGGCGGGCATCACGGCCCACCACGATTCTCGGGCGCTTCACGCCACGATGTTGAACAAATTTGACGAATGCGGCGGTGAATTTCACCATATCAATAGGCGTCAAGTTGTCGCCCGGCTGGCCACCAATGGTGCCACGTATACCGGAAATGGATTTGATTAAAGTCATAACGATTTATATTTTAGTTGATTAATTATTCAGTTGTTCATTTGATTACAAATTCAAGGATAACAGGATAATGGTCGGAGGCCTTCTGGCGGTAGCGGTCGAAACGGACGGGCGTCACCTTTTCATTCGCCCAGATATAATCGATACGCAGCATAGGCAGCCGGCCGGCATAAGTAGGCTTGATGCCACGTCCCACCTTGGTAAACGTATCGATGAAGCCCGCTTTCTGCATCTCGCGATAGACATACGACATAGGCGTTTCATTAAAGTCGCCACACACGATGACGGGTCCCATTACCGAAGGCATGGCTTGCAGGACCGTACCTATCTCGTTGGCTCGTCTCTCATAAGCATATTTCAGCTTCCGCGCCACCGTCATCCTGAGGATGTCCAAAGAATCACCCAGTTCAGACGGGTTCAACAGCCCGTCAATCTCACGGTCGGTAATCATAAAAGAAAGCAGATGCACGTTAGCCAAATAAAACGTCCCCTTGTCGCCCGCATCAACCGACACCATCACGCCATAAGTGTTCTCCTGCCCGAAGCCCGTTTCCTCTGACACCTTCTCAATAGGCCATTTCGAAAAAATGACGTTGCCCCCATAGTTGCGTTTCTGATTGTAGTAGACATACGAAAAGCCCGCATTCCTACCGAATTCCTCAATACACTTGTTGCGGGATATTTTCGTATTGAAGGCAGCAAACTCCTGACAGCACAGCACATCGGGCGACTGCTCGCGGACGATATTAATCACCTGATTGGCAAAATCTTCCTTACTCACTCCCCTTTCAATATGCTTGAAATTATGCACATTATAGCTCATCACTTTAAGGTCGCCCTGCAAATCATTCTTGGAGCCAACAGAAAACGACTTGTTTAATCCCGGGATGGAAACCACCAAAGCGACGACGGCAATCCAAGCCTTACGCGACCACATCAGCAGCAAAAGCAGGAATATCAAGACGTTGAAGATAAAAATCAGCCAAAAAGCCAAGCCAAAATAGGTAATCCATGGAAAACGATTCGGGTTGACATAAGGGCACAGGATGCTCAAAGCCATAGCCACCAAGCCGACAACAGCCAAGATTGCCAGCAGGAAAACTATCATCTTTCCGAAAAATCCTCTTTCCATCTGTGCCATAAATTACTTGCCGTTATTGAACAAAAATTTCTTCTCCTCGTCAGTAAGACTGTCGTAACCGTTCTTGGCCACCTTGTCAAGGATGGCATCCACATCATGCTGCTTCTTCTGCGTCCGCTTCTGCGTCCGGTTCTGCTTCCACTTGAAGAACCATCCTTTCCATCTCGTCAAATCAAAGTTAGGACCGTTGAGGCCATGTTTCTTCCAATACAAAATCAAGATGAGACCGAACAACATGCCGCCAAGGTGAGCGAAATGGGCCACATTATCGACCCCCGTCAATCCCGTAATCAACTCGATGACAGCATAACCGATGACAAACCACTTGGCCTTGATGGGGAACAGGAAATACAAGTAAATCCGCGAGTCGGGGAACATCATGCCGAACGCCAGAAGCAGGCCGTAGACAGCTCCCGACGCGCCAACGGTATTCATCATGTTGAGATAAGCCGACATGGTAATGATTTGGCTCCCCGTGTTTACCGTCGCGTAATTAGCCAGCTGCGTGGCATATTGGATATATTGTACCGCTTCCTGGCATAAGCCCGCGCCTATACCGCACACCATGTAGAACAGCAGAAAACGCTGCGAGCCCCATATATTCTCAAGCGTATTGCCGAACATCCACAAAGCGAACATATTAAAGAACAAATGGCCAAAATTGGCGTGCATGAACATGTAGGTGACAAACTGGTAAACCCTAAAGTTTGAGGCCTTGAAGAAATGCAGGCCAAGGATGCTGGTCAGGTCGATATGGAAACGTTCCAACGTGAAGGTGGCCAAAAACATCAGCACATTGATAATCAACAGGTTCTTAACAACCGTTGGCAGCACATTAAAACCAGTTGGGCTATATTGTTCGTTCATGATTTTCAGGTTTATATGATATAATTATGGTTTGATGATTCAAGTGAATTTGGATAACAGTTCTTCTGTAGTGACGATAACGTATATTTTCTTTCCGTTGGGCGCAATCTCAGCCACGTTGCAGGCAAAGAGCTGGTCAACAAGGTTTTGCATCTCCAAACCGGTCATTTTCGTTGCGGGCTTGATGGCGATTTGAGCCGCCATCGTTTTGGCGAGGTTCAGCTTTCTGTCAAGCTGCAGGTCAGGACGGTTGAGCTTGTAGTTGTCCAGAATCCTTTCCAACAGTTCAACCGCGTCGTGACCGGCAGAATCGGATGGCGTTCCATTAATCATAAAGGTGGTGGGATTGACCTGTTCGAGCACGAAACCGAGATTATCCAATTCAGGCAGCAGTTCTTTGAGCAGGGAAGCGTCGTTAGGATTGACCGAAAAAGCCTGGGGAAACAACTCCTGCTGCGAAGTGGCATCATGGTTTTCCAGCTCCTTCAGGTATTTCTCAAACAAGATGCGCGTATGGGCCAGGTGCTGGTCGATGAGCAACAGCCCCGATTTAACCGTAGTGACGATATAGGACTGGTTGATTTGCAGATATTGGCTATTCTGTTTCTCAGCCACAGGTTCAGCCGGTTCGTCAACACCTTTATTTATATCAGTCCGTTCGCCGTAAAGGAGCCTCCAGTCGCCCGATGGAGCCTGCCTATGCTGGGAGAAGCTGTTCCATCTGTTGTCATCGTTATGGCTTTCAGTCTTTTGGGCAAATGGATTGTAGTTGGGGTCGAGGGGGATGTCAGGAAAAACGACGGGTCGCGAAGCCCTGGAAGCCTCGCTGAAATCACGATTGAGGTCGGCCGTCTCTTCAAAATCAATCATCGGCGAAAGGTTGTGCTGGCCGATGGCCTTGCGTACCGCAGCATGAAGGATGGCATACACCATCTTGACATCCAAGAAGTTGACCTCGGTCTTGGTTGGATGGATATTAATGTCGATGTCAGAAGGGTCAACCTCGATATTGAGGAAATAGCCGGGGAAGCTGTCCTTGGGAATCATCTCAAGGAAAGCGTTCTCGATGGCGTGATGCAGATAAGCATGTTTGATAAAACGCTTGTTGACAAAAAAATACTGCTCGCCCCTCGTTTTGCGTGCATATTCGGCCTTGACGATAAAGCCGCTGATGCGCACGCGGTCGGCCTCCTGGTCGACGGGCAACAGTTTTTCCTCGTAGCTGTTGCCGAAAAGTCCCATGATGCGTTGTTTGAGCGTGCCGGGATAGAGGTGATAGAGTTCCTTGCCGTCGCTGGTAAACGTGAAACCAATGGCGGGGTTCATCAGGGTGACGCGCGTAAACTCCTCTACGATATGGCGCATCTCGGCTTGAGGCGACTTGAGGAAATTGCGGCGCGCCGGCACGTTGAAAAACAAGTTCTTGACAGAAAACGTTGTTCCGGCAGCCATAGGAACCAGGCTTTGCTCCTTGACGACCGAGCCTTCGTTGACGATGCGAGTGCCCACCTCGTCGTCGCGCCGTCGCGTTTTCAGCTCCACTTGGGCGATGGCGGCGATACTGGCCAGAGCCTCACCACGGAAGCCCATCGTCTTGATGCTGAACAAATCCTCTGCCCTGCTGATTTTCGAGGTGGCATGACGCTCGAAGCACAGCCTCGCATCCGTTTCCGACATGCCGCAGCCGTTATCGACGACCATGATAAGCGCCTTGCCGGCGTCTTTCACCACGAGGTCGATTTGGGTGGCACCAGCATCCAAGGCGTTTTCCATCAGCTCCTTGATGGCCGAGGCGGGGCGTTGTATCACCTCGCCAGCCGCAATCTGGTTGGCCACGCTGTCGGGCAGAAGTTTGATAATGTCAAGCATAGTTTATTTTCCCATGAGTCCGCTAATCACGTTGACCATCATCGGGGTGCAGAAGATGAAATAGAAAATGAAGAGGACGAACACACCCAGCATGACGCGCCGTATGGTCTTGGCACGCCGTTCCTCCTTGCTCTCCTCATTTTTGGGTGCGCTCCAGCTGCGACGCATCTGGGCACGAAACATCTCTTCATGACTCAGTTTGGCATCGTAGCCCAATTCAGCCTTCTTCTGTTCCCAAGCCTCTTGCTCGGGGTCGTAATAGCGGGGCCTGTAATTGAACTTCCTGGGGGTATGTTTATAAAAGAATGCCATGTGGTTGGTTTTGTTTAGTTGATGGTTTACAAGACGTTGTAGTCTTCATACTCTTCATCGCCGAAGGTGTCAATCTCTTCTTCGTTAAAGGCTTGGTTGCAGTCGAGGGCTGCATATTTCCCTGTCAACGAGGCGTCCAGCCGGTCGATGGCATCGGTCAGCCGGATAATGTCAGCCTCCTTGACGGTCTCGTCTTGCTGAAGTTTCTCCAAATCGGTACGGAGCCCCAGAACGGAGAAAGTAAGCAGCTGAAGCTCATCGCACCCGTTGGTTTCCTGGATTTTCGTTTCGACGTCCTTGAGACTCTTTTCCATGGCCTGAACGGCTTGTGAAGGCTGCTCGCCACAAGAATAAAACATTAACAATAAAGCAGTTAGAAAGAATAAGACGGGTTTCTTCATATCGGAATTGTGTTTTGATTTAGGCTTCAAAAATACAAATAAAATCTAATACAAGAGCGTCTTACCTTATAATTATTAATCCCCGTCAAAAAAAATGCGCATGACTTTTAATTCCAACAGGTTATCAAACAAGCCTTTAACAAGTTATCAACAATTGATGTTGAATACTTTTTTTCCAAAAACAAATGAAAAAGCCATTTCATGGATTGAACATCTTGAATAAAAGCCTATATTTGCACGATTTTAGAAAGTGAGAAAACTGTCATGAAAATCAACAGACAAAACATAATTCAATCAACCTAATCATTAACTTAAATTACTCATTATGAAAAAGTTATTTACCTTTTTCGTGGCAATGATTGCCTCCATCAGTTTGATGGCACAGGTGACTTCTTCAAGTATCAGCGGTAAGATTACCGACGCCAACAAGGCAGCCCTTGCCGGTGCTACAGTAGTGGCCACCCACACCCCATCAGGAGCCCAGTATTATTCTGTGGCCGATGCCAACGGTACCTACCGTTTGCTCAACATCCGTCCCGGCGGACCTTACAAGATAGAGTTCCGCATGGTCGGTTTCCAGACCTCCATCCAAGAGGGCGTGACCGCCACCCTTGGAGAGACCAAGATTTTGAATGTACGCCTGAATGAGGAGGCCATAGGCCTGAACGAAGTTGTTGTAGCAGCCGAAGCCGTCAGCAACGGCATGGACAGCGACCGTGCCGGAGCCACCACGGCAGTCAGCAACGAACAGATCAACAACCTACCCACCATCAACCGCAGCCTTAACGACGTGCTGGCTCTGACCCCTCAGGGTGCCTCCACATCCAACGGCCTGGCCATCGGTGGCGGTAACTACCGTTCGTCATACGTGACCGTCGACGGCGCCGCATTCAACAACGCCTTCGGTATCGGCGGCAACCTGCCTGCCGGCGGCAGTCCCATCTCGTTGGACGCCCTCGAAGCCATGACCATCAACATCACTCCTTTCGACGTGCGCCACAGCGGCTTCACCGGCGGCGCCATTAATGCCGTCACCAAGAGCGGTACCAACCAATGGCACGTCAGCGTGTATGACTACTTCACCAACGACGGACTCATCGGCACCAAATTCGGAAAGAAAGACGAGCTGGGCAACTTCCCCGACAACCTGAAGCTCTCCAAGTCGCTCGACAATACCGTCGGCGTGAGCGTGGGCGGCCCCATCGTGAAAGACAAGCTGTTCTTCTTCCTGAACTTTGAATACCAAAGCGACGTAGACCCCGGCCAGAACAGCTTCGCCCGCGAAAGCGAAGACGACGTTTATGGCGGCGACACCCAATATAACCGTCCTACCGTCGAAAAGATGGAAGAAATCAAGAACTACCTGTTTGAGACCTACGGCTACAACCCTGGCCGTTACCAAAACTACAGCTCCAGCACCCCCGACTTCAAATTGCTGGCCCGTTTGGACTGGAACGCCGGTGCCAACGACAAGATCAACATCCGCTACAGCTTGGTTAAGAACAAGTATTCCACCGCTCCTTCGAGCTCCATCAACCCGTTGTCGAGCTCGGTTTACAACCGCAACACCTACGGCCGTACCTCAGATTATGCCCTCTACTTTGAGAGCAACCGTTATTTCCAGGAGCAGAACTTCAGCTCAGTTGCAGCCGAATGGAACCACAGCTTCCTGAGCGGCCGCGCCAACAACATGTTGCGTGCCACCTATTCACGCCAGTATGAGCCCCGCAGCTTTGTGGGCGACCTCTTCCCCACCGTTGATATTCTTGAAAATGTCGACACCGATGGTGACGGCGTAGCCGAAACCCCCGCTGTTTACACCAGCTTCGGTCCCGACCCGTTCACCTACGGCAACCTCCGCGAAGTGAACACCGCCGTCCTTACCGACGAAGTGAGCCTCCTCACCGGCGTGCACAACTTCACCTTCGGTTTGCAATATGAATTCGACAACACCAAGAACGGCTTCATGCAAGGCGGCGCCGGCTACTACGTCTACAACAGCTGGGACGACTTTGTAAACAACGCCAATCCTCGCGCCTTCGCCATCACCTACGGCAACAACGCCGAGCACAACCAGGTTTATCCTTCCTTCAATTACATGCAAGGCTCAGCCTACGTTCAGGACGAAATGACCCTCAGCGAGAACTTCCGTCTGACCGCCGGCCTCCGCGTCGAAGTGCCGTGGTATCCTTCCATCGCCGGCTACAACACCAACACCGAGTTCCTCAATGGTTGGGATGAAACCCTCGAAGACGGCACCACCGTTCATCACGCCATCGCCGACGGAGAAGGCAACAGCATGTATGGCATGTCGACTGCCGATATGCCCAAGGCCCGCGTGAACTTCTCACCCCGTTTGGGCTTCAACTGGGACATCGCCGGCGACCGCAAGTATATCCTCCGCGGCGGTACCGGCCTCTACACCGGCCGTCTGCCTTTCGTGTGGATTGTCTCTACCGTGGGTAACTCCAACTGCATGCAAAACCAATACATCAACAGCAACGAAGAGACCGAAATCAGCTTCTACACCAATCCCAACGAAATCATCAACAACAACTCAGACCTGCTGAAGATTGGTGACCTGCCTGCACCTCAAACCACCACCATCATGGACCAGAACCTCCGCATGCCCCAATCGTGGAAGAGCAGCTTAGCTTTCGACGCTACCCTCCCTGGCAACATCAAGGCTACTATTGAAGGTATCTACAACAAGGACATCACTTCCGTGGCCGTCACCAAGCTCGGCATCAAGGAAGACCAAGAAACCGTCCAACTGCCCGGCGAGCCTGGCTCCAGACTGCATTGGATCAGCGAAGGCATCGTCAATTCACTTGGCAAGGCCGTCACTCCTTATTATATTACCAACACGCCCAACAACGGCTACTACTACAGCATCACCGGTCAGTTGAGCAAGAAATTCAACTGCGGCCTCGACATCATGGCTGCCTACACCTATGCTGAAGGCAAGAACGTTACCGACGGTATCGGCGACCAAGTGACTTCGGCTTACAACACCAACGCTTTCGGCGTCAACGGCTCCAACTCACACGAGCTGGGCTACAGCAGCTACGTCACGCCTAACCGCGTCCTCGTCAACATCGGCTGGAACTGGAACACCGGCAAGCACACCTCTGAGGTGATCGGTCTTTACTATGAAGGCTTCAACCATTGCTACGTTGGCGGCTACAGCTACACCCGCTACAGCTACACGATGACGAGCAACGTCAACGGCGACGGCGGCTCGAACAGCTTGATCTACATCCCGCTCGAATCCGAACTGTCGACCATGCCTTTCATCAGCGAAGAGAACAAGGCCGACTTCAACGACTTCATCAAAGCCGACAAGTATCTGAGCGCTCACCGCGGCCAGTATGCCGAACGTGGTGGTGTCATCGCTCCCTGGAGACACACCTTCAACTTCAAGTATGAGAGAACCTACAAGTTCAACTGCGGCGTCAGCCTCAGCGCTGGTGTTGATGTGAAGAACATCGCCAACCTGTTCTGGAGAGGATGGGGCAACATGCAACGCCTGAGCAGCAGCGACATTCTGAAGCTTAACGGTAATGGCTCGGAGGACAATCCTTACACTTACCAATTCATGGATCCTACCTGGAGCGTGTATGCCAATCCGCTGTCCACTTGGTCAGCTGCCTTAAACCTGCGCCTGAGCTTCTAATCAAAGCAACATAAAGGCAAAACCAAAAAAAAAGCACCTCGCAAGGGGTGCTTTTTTGGTTGAATCATTCAAATTCCAAAATAATTCATATTTTTGCAATGTCAAACCAACATCATATCATCATATGACTACAATGGAAATCAGAGCCTCCATCAACAACGATTTAAGCAATTTAACATTCGAAATGCTTCAGCTGGTGGCCGACTACGTGAAATCGTTACGCCTTAAACAAGCAAAACAAAAAATGACGGTTACCCCTTTAGTGGCCAGTATGTTCACTGGGCACAAGGCCAATCTGTCTGATGAAGAATTGGCTCAAATGAAGGAAGACTACCTCAAAGATAAATATCTATGAAAAAGATTTTTCTTGACACCAATGTAATGCTTGACCTGTTGCTTGAACGCGACCCATGGGATCATAACGCCGCCCTACTTTTTAGCATGGCTGACCGAAAAGATGTGGAAATCCAATGCTGTTCGCTTTCATTTTCTACGGCCATATACTTGATGCAAAAACTAAAATATAGTCGCAAGGAGATTGTTTACAAACTCACAATAATGAAATCCTTATGCACCGTCACCACTATTGATGGTCTCATTATCGACCGTGTATTACAAAGTGATTTCGATGATCTTGAGGATGCCCTGCAACATTATTCTGCCCTTGCCAATGGTGCTAACGTCATCATCACTCGCAACAAAAAAGACTTCTCAGAAGCAAGCATTCCTGTAATGACTCCAACCGAGTTCCTTGACACAGTCGCTTAAGGCAAAACCAAAAAAAAGCACCTCGCAAGGGGTGCTTTTTTGTTGTGGCTCAGAGGTAGATGGGGCCGTGGCCCAGGCAGCTCGTGGTGGTGATGGCCGTCACGAAGGCCGTGAGGGCTGCCACGATGACTTTCACCACAATTTCCAGGA
>R22__coassemble_979_pt1 | contig 15954 bp, 16 predicted proteins | sample R22__metabat2_low_PE_022 | metagenome-assembled genome bin R22 | reverse complement strand
CGTCATTGACTCACTTCGTATCGTCGAATCTGACGATTTGCGAGGAGGCACGACGAAGCAAATCGAAGATTCGACGCAGTCAATCCAGGGGCTAACTCCTCAAAAAACGGATTTCCTGGATTGCTTCGTGCCTCGCGATGAGGTAAAGCGGCAGTCAGGCGCAAAGCGGCAGTAGGACTCCCCCGCCCTTCGGGCACCCCCTCTCAGAGGGGGAAGCGCAAAGCGGCAGTCAGTCCCGCGTCTCGCAGTCAACAATTCAACAATCAACAATTCAACAATCAAACATCATGAACGACAAAAAGAAACACATCATCGAAATCGTGGTCAAAGTCATCGTGGCCGCCCTGACGGCCTTCATCACCGCCATCACCACCACGAGCTGCATGGGCCACGGCCCTTTCTATCTCTAAGCCTTTAGAGGTGATGCCTTCACCCCCTTCCCCGTAGAGCTGCCACACCGTGGCAGCCGCACAAAAACCTAACGAAAAAGGAGAACGCCCAGGAAGGGGGTGATGGGTACAACGGCTCATCGCAGCAGCACAGCGCCAATCCTGCATTCCAAACACCGCTTCCGCTTGCAATACATACTATAAAGGTGCAACAAAGCTTGTGTCTGCATGGCATTTTCCGCTTTGATGCCATATTGCGCGAAATGCCGGATGATGGCGTTATCCTCAGCCTCTGTCTCTTCCAAAAGCCGCATAGCCGACTCGCACACCGATTCGTCCTTATGCAGTTTGCCGTAACAGAAAAGCAAAGGCGTCACGGCGTTGATAATCAATATATCCGCTGTGGCATTGCCCAAATGTTTTGACTTCGGTTCTGATGCTGCTTCAATCCGATAATGTGTCTCCCAATAGTCGGAAGCCTTCACGTCAAACAAGGCTTTAACCTCAGCAGCGTTTTTAGCCTCGCGGACTTTGGAGAACAGACAGCCGTTTTTGTGAATCAATTGCGCCATCTGCGCCAATCGGAGGGTCGGGAAGTTGCTCGGTCGCATCCGCATGAACTTCCATCGCTCGACAGGCATGGTCAGGAGGTTGAATTTGGCCTTCATGACGGCGAACTCGCGCTTGAGCAGCAGGGGGTAATCCTCCTTAAAGTCGTGTTCAAGGAATCCCGCGCAGCCCATCAGCATGGCTTCCATCTGCAAAAGGTTGTCGGCATGTTTTAGCAAAGTCTTGAAAGGCAAAATGTTGGCCAAAGTCTCGAAGGCTTCATTGTTCACTTTCAGACCAAAATAGCGCATCAGGAGTTTGTAAAGTGCGTCTTCCCAGTCGAATTGGTTGGCTTCCAGTATCTTGTTAACGGTCTCTGATTTGTTTTCCAAGCGTTCCACAGCCATGCGGTCGAGCCAGGAGAGGCGGGTGAAAACGGGTACCGTGGGTATGTTTCTCTCACAGGAAATCCAACCTTTTGAAGAGATAAACCTTTGGTAATTAGCAAAAAGAGTCTCGTCAAAATGGCCTTTCAGCTCTAAGGTCGGAATGCCGTTGACTTTTGAGTCGTTCTCAAACACCACATGCAGGATGACGTTCTGATAAGCTTTGTCTGTTTGGTGTCCATGTCGGTTCCAGTCGCTGCTTTTTACGTGGATTTCCACATGGCCTGCCCATAGTTTGTCGCCGATTTTGATTTTGGCTTCCAAGAAGTCGGGGCCTGAATTGCTGTTGCGGTAGCCAGTTGCCAGCACCTCAACCGATTCGCCTTCTGTGGTTTGCAGGGCTTTGTCTGTCAATCGGTTCTCCCAGACGTAGTATAAGAATTCTTCTTTCATTTGATTTTCCAGCAATTCAACGGTTCCGAGTCAAGCACCCCTTTCTTTGAGGCCCAGTCGATGAAGAGCGAACGCAAGTCGCGGTCGCTTTGCCAGACAACGTGGTTTTTGATGTCCTCCTGCGCCCAGCCCACGCCATTGATGAGGTGATTGCCTCCGCCCATCGAGCGGTAGGAATTCATCACCACATTGTAGGTCTTGTCCATATCAAAGGGAGTGCCGTCGGCCATACTGATGATTTTCATGCGTTCGCCCATGGGGTTGTTGTCGGTTACTTCGTAGATGATGCCCGCAGCGCAGTCGAAGTTGTAGATAGGATTCTTCATCTCGTAGGCATATTCGAGGAAATCTTTCACTTCTTTGCCCGTCAAGGCCATGACTGCCAGTGAGTTTTCAAAAGGATACCATGTGAAGAAGTCCTTGACCTTCAGCAATCCGGCATCAAGGGTTTTGCCGCCACCCAAAGGAGCCGCCATCGAGATTTCGGCATGGATACCTTCGGCCTCGACGGACTCAAACTGGCAGCGATGGATTTCGTCGACCCAGAGGCACGGCCCGTCGAAGACCTTGTTGCTGCTGATGCTGACAGGCAACTCGGCCACCTTGCGCTGTTGGTATTCCTCTGCACGGTCAAGATAAGGCTGAATCATAGTCAGGAAATCCTTATCCTTCTCCTCACCATTGGTTGGCATAAGTTCAATACTGATTTTGGGTTTTTGCCCTTTCTTTAGTGTCACTTCGGCTTTGGCTATACCTTGGGCGCGGTTGCCCGAGTTAAGCACATACACGGAATCACCCGCACAATTCATCATTCTTTCGGCGCGGGCGCGATGGTCGTGACCACAAAAGATGAGGTCAAAGCCGGGAATGTTTTCTGCTACCCATTTCGTGGCGTTTTCGCGTCCCAACGGATGGTCGGGGGGAAGGTTTTGCGCTTGTGGCTCCCAGCCTGAATGGAACAAGCCTATCATAAGGTCGGGATGCTCTTTCTCTTGGATGAGGTTCACCCATTTTTCAGCAGCGGCTTCCAGCTGCTCGAATCGCAGTCCGGGGCGCAAACGGTCGGGTACCCATGTGACGACATAAGGTGTCAGTAGGCCGAGTACAGCAATTTTGAAACCATCACGCTCCAATATTAAATAAGGTGTGAAATAGGGCTCGCCTGTTGTTTCGTCGATGACATTGGCTGCCAAAACGGGCATCATGGTTTCTGAATAAACGCGGTCAAATATCTTGCGGCCAGCCTCAATATCATGGTTTCCAACACAAACCGCGTCGTAGGGGAAGTAATTCAGCACTTCTGAAACCAGATTGGGATGTTCGGCATCTTGATTGGAGCAGTATTGGAAAGCCGTGCCTTGCATATTGTCGCCGTTGTCGAGCAGAATAAGGCGGTCTCCAAGTTTGGCTTTCATTTGCTTGAGCAGAAGGGCATCGTTGGCAAATTCGTCGTAACGACCATGTGTGTCGGTAGTTTCGATGATGGTAAGTTGGGTTTCTTTTTGGGAACAAGAAGCGAGAATCGCTGTCAAAATAATCATAAGAGTAAGCTTTGCTTTCATAAACCGATGATTTTTTGAGCGTAAAAATAGGGTATTTTTTGCTTGGCTGGACCAAAACAGGTGAAAAAAAGAATTTTTTCGCGAAAAAATGATGATGGAAGAGATAAAAACTGTACTTTTGTGCCACAATTCCAACACCGCCAGATGAAATGGCCGACTTGAGTGTCATAGTATCCGAGATAGAACTGAAATTGAGGAAATTAGTTGATGCAAAGAATAAGTTGTCTGTTGAGAATCAGCGGCTTGCGGAGGAAAATGCAATGCTTGAACAGGAGAATCGGGCTTTGCGTCAATCCGTAGAGGAGTTGCAAAACAAAATAAATAAATCTACAATTGTTAACGCACTCGACAACGAGGGAGAGATAGAAGAAGGTAGGAAGCTCATCAAGGAACTGGTGAAGGAAATTGACAAGTGCGTTTCGATACTGAACAGTAAGGAATAATTCAAATACTTGAAAGTCAGCGCAATGGATGAAATTACCATCAATATCAATATCATGGACAGGCCCTATCGCTTGTCGGTGGCTCGCGCTGACGAGGAGATGGTTCGCAAGGCCGCTACCCTCGTCAATGAGAGGGTGAGGTTTTATGCCAAGCATTATGCCTACAAGAACGACCAAGACCTGCTCGCCATGACCGCCTTACAGCTGGCAGCCAAGGTGGTCAAGAACGAGAAGGAAAACGCCTTTAAGGATCAGCATTTGGAACGCAGGTTGAACGAAATGAATGTCTTGCTGAGCGACCAACTCGCATAAGCCGCACATCAGCGGTCTTGGCTCTTTGAAAATCTGGAACTGCCTGTTCAACGCAACTGGTAAACTCAACATTATCAACACATCAATCGGTCGACTCGCGCACTGTAAAAACAGGCCTCATTCCCTTCGGGGAAGCACTTCGGTGCCAGTGGACGTTTGCGCAACGCGGCGGCCACAAGCGTATCTTTTGGGGTTTACTCATTTCCCAGAGACAGGCGGTTCCTTTTTTCTTTTTCCTCACAAATCGGGTAAAAACAGAGTTCAAAAATGTTATTACTCACCATCACAAACACTATTTGGATTATTATCGCCGTGGCGGCTTTGGTCGTGGGTCTCGCGGTGGGTTATCTCATCACGTCCACACTGCTGAAGAAGGCAGTCATCAAAGAAGAAACCGCTTTGCTCGAAGAAGCCAAGGAGAAGGCTGAGGTCATCAAAAAAGAACGTATTCTGCAAGCTAAGGAGAAGTTCCTCCAGTTGAAGGACGAGCACGAAAAGGAATGTAACGAACGCAAGCGCGAACTGGCCAGCGCTGAAAACCGCATCAACCAATTGCAGCAATCGGCCAGCAAGAAGATGGAAGAAGCGCAGCGTAAGGCCAAGGAAGTGCAATCGGCACAGCAAAAGCTTGATGCACAGCAAGAAAGCTATAACAAGAAGAAAGCTGACCTCGATCGTATTTACAAGGAAGAATCCGAAAAACTTGAAACTATTTCCGGTCTTTCGGCTAAGGAAGCCAAGGAGCAACTCATCGAACTCGTCAAGGAAGACGCTCAGGCTGAGGCTATGGTCTACGTCAAGGAAGTCACCGAAGATGCCAAGATGAGTGCAGCACAGACGGCCAAGAAAATTGTGCTGGAGACCATCCAGCGTACCGCATCGGAGACGGCTATCGAAAACACGGTTAGTGTCTTCAATATTGAGAATGATGAGATTAAGGGTCGTATCATTGGTCGCGAAGGGCGTAACATTCGTGCTCTTGAGTCGTTGACAGGTGTTGAAATCATCATTGACGACAGCCCAGATGCCATCCTTATCTCAGGTTTCGACCCAATTCGCCGTGAGATTGCGCGTCTCTCGCTGCAGAAGCTCGTTGTTGACGGACGTATCCATCCGGCACGTATAGAAGAAGTAGTTCACAAGGTGGAGAAACAAGTGGAACAGGAGATTATCGAAACCGGTAAGCGTACGGCTATCGACTTAGGCATACACAATCTCAATCCCGAACTCATCAAGATGGTGGGCCGCATGAAATACCGTACCAGTTACGGCCAGAACCTGCTGCAACACTCTATCGAGACGGCCAAACTCTGCGCCACTATGGCTGCCGAACTTGGCATCAATCCGAAATCTGCCAAACGTGCCGGTCTGTTGCATGATATCGGTAAGGTGGCCGACAATGAGGAAGAGTTGCCGCACGCCATTCTGGGTATGAAGGTCGCGGAGCGCCTCAAGGAGAAACCCGATATTTGTAACGCCATCGGTGCCCACCACGAGGAGATTGAAATGGACAACCTCATTTCTCCTATCGTGCAGGTGTGCGATGCCATTTCGGGTGCTCGTCCCGGTGCCCGACGCGAGGTGGTGGAGGCTTACATCCAGCGTCTGAACAAGTTGGAGGATATGGCCATGAGCTATCCGGGCGTGGTGAAGACCTATGCCATTCAGGCAGGACGTGAGTTGCGTGTCATCGTGGGTGCTGATAAGGTGACCGATCAGGATGCCGACCGCATCGCCTACGACCTCTCGAAGAAGATTCAGACCGAGATGACCTATCCGGGACAAATCAAGATTACTGTCATTCGCGAGACGCGTGCCGTTCAATACGCGAAATAAATGTCTTCTTTGTCATGATTAGGGAAGAAGTCGTTTTCGGACCCATAAGGAGTCGCCGTCTTGGCAGCTCCTTAGGCATTAATCTGCTGCCTGAAAAAGGCAAAATCTGTAGTTTTGATTGCATCTACTGTGAATGTGGCTGGAACAAAGACGGGCGTGGTGATACCAAGTTGCCTACAGCTGTTGAAGTGCGCAACGCATTGGAAAACAAACTAAAACAATGTAAGGCCGACCAAATACAGATAGACTCTATCACTTTCAGTGGTGATGGCGAGCCGACCCTTAATCCGGATTTTCCGCAAATCATCGACGACACACTCAGCCTTCGTGACCAGTATTATTCTGCTTCTAAGGTGACGGTGCTGTCGAATTCCACACGGGTGCATTTGCCGGAGGTTTTCAACGCTTTGCGCAAGGTCGACAACCCGACGATGAAAATCGATGCCCCTACCAATGAACTGGTGGAGAAAATCAATCGTTCCTCATCTGACTACGACATACATCGTGTTGTGGAGGCTTTGAAGCAATTCAATGGTGATTTCATCTTGCAGACGATGTTCTTGAAAAGCAAGGACTTCGATTCGTCAAGTCCCGAAGTGTTGAATGGTTGGATGGACATCGTGCGCACCTTGCACCCGCGTGAAATCATGGTTTACACCATCGATCGTCCCACACCCGAGTTGGGTTTGCAGAAGTTCACTGTCGAAGAAATGCGAACCCTCGTCAAGCCATTGCTCGACGAGGGCTTCGTGATTCAGATTAAAGGTTGATACGTCGCCTTATTTGTTGGCTTTCTCTTCGTCGTTGTTGTACCAATCAAGATAGGCTTGGGTGAAATCGCGGCCCGAGTCAACAAGGGCTTGTTTCTTTTGGTCGGAAATGTCGAAATCGGTTGCTCCGATGCCGAGCGAGTCGATGTAGATGGTGCGCTGCCAGTCGTCGCTATGCAGGTGCACGTTTTTCTGGAAATCGATAAGCGTAGTGACCAAAGCCTTGGTATAGGTAAATAGGCTCTTGATTTCTTTCGTTGAAGGGGTGGCGTTGGGGTCGAGGTAAGTAATGATTTCTTCCTGGCCATCCAAACGGAATCCTAAAGTCTCCTTGTTGTAGACATATTCGTTGACCTGACTGATACTTCTCGTCTTTCTGCTTTTCTCCTTCATTTTCTCGTTGATTTTTTTGTAGTAATCAGTCTTTCGGGCATTCTCCTGGTCAAAGAGATAGTTGTCGCGGTCGAATACCTTGATGGCATAGTTGTCCAAAAGGCCACCGTCGACATAGACGTGGTCGTTGCCGTCCATCCCTTTCACAGCAGCGAAAAACAATGGTATCGACATGGAGATGCGAGCAGCATCGGCAATCTTCACGTTGGGGGTGAGTGCAGCACTGAACACCTTGGAATAACCCGTTGAGAGGTCGGAACCCATCAAGTAAATGTCCCTGTATTTCTTTTCATCAGCGAGTTCTTTGAAGGTGATTTCTCCGTTGCTGGTCTTTTTTTCGATGTAGCCGGCCATAAGGTTGCGGAAGAAGTCTCCTTTGTACCAGCCGTAGTCAGAGATGAAACGTTTCGTGTCGCGCACAAAGCCCCACGAGCTGTCCATGAAGTTTTGGAAATTGATTTCCCAAAGGATGTCACCAATCTCTTTTGCGGTATAACCCAATCCGACGAGAACGGCTACCATGGCACCGGCTGAAGTGCCTGCCACACGCTCAATGTCCTTAAGGATGCCTTCTTCGTCAAGCTTCTCCAAAGCACCCACGTAGGCAATGCCTTTCACGCCGCCGCCTTCAAAGACGAGGTTCCTGAAGTGATACTTATTGGGTTTGTTTACGTCCTTCGAAATGCTCTCGCCGCTTTTTTTGATAGTCTTGTTCTTGCTGATCTGTCTGCTCATAGTGTATTTGGTTGTATGTTTTATTCTATTATCCAGCTGGTGCCTTCCTTGCCATCCTTCAAGGTGATATGAAGTTTGGCGAGTTCATCGCGAATTTTGTCGCTGGTGGCCCAGTCCTTGTTGGCACGGGCTTGCTTGCGGATGTCGATGATGGTCTGCATCAGGCCATCAACCAAGGCACCGCTTCCATCGGAGGCATTGCTTTCCACCAAGCCGAGGATGTCGAAGACAAAATCTTGGAACAATTTGTTGAGCATTGTCAGCTCCTCGCTGTTGATTTGTGCCTTCCCGTCCTTCACGGTGTTCACGATACGTACTGCCTCAAACAGATTAGCGATGACAATAGGACTGTTGAAGTCGTCGTTCATGGCGTCGTAGCAGGCATCGACAATCTTCTGGATGTCGAGGTTTGCGGCACCTTCTGTGGCTTTCATGCCTTTGGCGGCCTTCACGGCTTCCATCAGGCGGTTGTAGCCTTTTTCGGCAGCTTGCAGGGCTTCGTTGCTGAAGTCCAAGGTGCTGCGGTAGTGGGCCTGCAAGATGAAGAAGCGGATGGTCATGGGGCTGTAAGGCTGCGCAATCATCTCCTCGCCCTTGGCGTTGATGTGGCTGCCGTTGAAGAACTCGTCGAGGGTGATGAAGTTGCCCAACGACTTGCCCATCTTCTGTCCGCCAATGGTGATCATGTTGTTGTGCATCCAATACACCACAGGCTGCTTGCCGTTGGCAGCTACGCTTTGCGCAATCTCCGACTCGTGGTGCGGGAACATGAGGTCCATGCCGCCGCCGTGGATGTCGAAGGTCTCGCCAAGGTACTTGCAACCCATGGCCGAGCACTCCATGTGCCAGCCCGGGAAGCCGTCGCTCCAAGGTGAAGGCCAGCGCATGATGTGTGCGGGCTCTGCCTTTTTCCACAGGGCGAAGTCGACAGGGTTGTGCTTTTCTTCCTGACCGCTCAGTTGGCGCGTAGTGTTGAGCATCTCCTCGAAGTTGCGCCCCGAGAGGATGCCGTAAGGGTGCTCCTTATTATATTTCTCGATGTCGAAATACACTGAGCCGTTTTCCACATAGGCATATCCGTGGTCGAGGATTTTCTGGACCATGGCAATTTGCTCGATGATGTGGCCTGAGGCATGAGGCTCAATGGACGGACGCAACACGTTGAGCTTGTCCATTGCGGCGTGATAACGGTTGGTGTAGTATTGTGCCACCTCCATAGGCTCAAGGTGTTCGAGGCGGGCTTTCTTCGCGATTTTGTCCTCGCCTTCGTCGGCATCGTGCTCCAGGTGACCCACGTCGGTGATGTTGCGCACGTAGCGCACTTTATAGCCGAGGTGTCGCAGATATCTGAAAACCAAATCGAAAGTGATGGCCGGACGGGCGTGACCGAGATGTGCATCACCATAGACGGTGGGGCCGCACACATACATGCCCACATGCGGGGCGTTCAAGGGTTTGAAAGGCTGCTTGCAGCGCGAGAGACTATTGTAAATATATAAGGTGCTGTTCATCGTAATAGGATTTTGAAATTTGTGCAAAAGTACAAAAATAAAGCGACAGGGCGACAAAAACCTTGCATCAAGAAAAAATGTTTATATTTGCGGTCGGAAAACTATGACAATATGGAAACGATTACATTAAGATTCAGCACAGACAATCCGTTTGCGGCTTCGTTGGCCGCACTCCTTCGTGAATCAAATGGGGTGAGCGTGACAGAACGCCGCATTGAGAAATCTTCGCGTTCCCGCCGTGGGACACTTGCGAAGGCTATCGAAGAAGAAAAGGAGGGTAAGGTGACCACCTATGCCAATGTTGAGGAATTGTTTGAAGATTTGGGCATCTGATGTACACGATTAAGACCACTGGCCAATTCAAAAAGGATGTGAAGCGTTGCCAAAAGCGAGGCTATGACATGAGTTTGTTGAGAAATGCTTTAAGCATCCTTGCCGAGACAGGAACATTGCCTGATTCGTTTTATCCTCATAAACTGACAGGAGATTACAGGGGACATTGGGAATGTCATCTTCAACCCGATTGGCTTTTAATTTGGAAGAAATACGGAAAAACTCTTACCCTTACAATGACGGATACGGGAACGCATTCTGATTTATATGGGAAGTAATTGTTTGATTTTAATAGTAAGGAACTAATAAAAGGATAATCAAAAGAACAAGATAAACAGAAACTTACATATTAGCAGTTAGCACTTGTTGCTGTCCTTGACACTCAAATTTTCCACTAGTCCCCTGTGTGGGGCAACATCTCAAGGACAAGTTGCAAATGCCGTATTTGTTACGGCGTGGAATACTTGTTAGAGATGTGGGCGTGGAAACCCTGAGTGTCAAGCAAGGAATTGATTCCACGCTTTTTCTATTTCTATACCCAAGACTCAAGCACATGGCCACGCAGGAAGCACCACATATCGGACACCTCATTAAAGAAGAGCTTGCTCGTCAGGGGCGTAGTGTGCGGTGGCTGGCGGAGCAAATCGGCTGCACAAGACAGAATATGCATTACCTGCTTGGCCGTGGTTTCATCTATACTGATTTGTTGTTGAAAATCAGCAATGCGCTCGACCATGATTTCTTTAAACATTATTCCGATTGCTGGAGAGAGAGGAAGGCGTCAAATGATATTTGACAATTTGTCAAAGAATTTGAAATGATTTGTCAAAGATTCTATGACGGCATAATAGATTGATTCTCAAATTGTATTATTATTTTTGCTACGACTGATATTCAACTAAAACCGATGAGCCTGATGGGATATAACTGGGCAAAAACAAAAATGAAGAAGAGTATTATATTATTAGGATTGAGTGCATTCCTTGCATGTGAAACTTTGTTTGCAGCGAATTCTCAAAGTAAAACTGAAGAGAAAACGGAAATCGTCAGTTCATCCTTATCTGGAGAATGTGTTTCGTGGAAATTTAGAGACAATAACGGATATGATGAGGTCAAAATTACTAACAATTGCTCATCTGAAATCAAAGTTTCATATAAGTATTGGAATGGAAAAGACAGATGGGTTTCTGTGTCATTTAGAGTAGGAGCTGGTCAATCATCGTCATGGTGGCCTGCAAACAGCCTGAAAGATTTTTATTACGAATTTGTTGATTGATTGAAGACAAAAAGCAAATTGTTATTTTCATGAAAAGAATTATCTTAATGATAGCATTTTGCCTATCATTATCAGCGATTTATGCGCAAACCATAGATGTCATTCATCTGAAAAACGGCTTTGATGCCCGAGGAACGATAACCAACCGTACGGAAAGCCAAATTACCTTGCAATCCGAGAACGGACGCATACTAACCATTGATATGAGTGAAATTGAATCAATGGAGCAGGAACAAACGGCTTTCGACCCGAGAGTTTTGATTGGGCGATGGGCTTGCTATAGGGGTAATGGTGAAAGAGGGAAAAAAGATAAAATATACGATATGGTAATCAGTGAAAATGAAGGCTTTTATGCAGTGACTTATGATTGGATTTTAGACTATGACCATTACTCTAATTCACTTGTTTATAGTACTGAGAAATCTGAAGATATAGATGTCGCAGATGGTATTGTATCGTACGAATTTCATAATGTCACTTCTGTATCTGAGAATTCTGGAACTAGTAGACAAAGACAGACCTCCAAAGAAATACACGATTGTAATATTACCCTACGATATACGGAAGGTAAACTAAAAGGTAGCATAGATTGTTTTTATTACTTTTATGCTATCGGGAACGAAGACTACAAATCAGTTTCTTCTGCATTAGAACATGGATACGGAAGGTTGTTTGCAGATGGTCCTGGTGGCAAGTGGAATGTTTATTTCGTGAAGTACTAGAAATGCCGTTTCTTTCCAATTCTATTTAAAGCGAGTTCGAAATGAGTGGTCAAAAGAGAACTTGTAGTTTATTGGAATAGTTTTCGGGTGATATGTCATGTCTTTTTCCCATGGTTGCACCGTATTAGCCTCGTAGCCGCCTCGTACTTACCATGTCTTTTACTCAATTCTTCTTCGTCTGTTATTCGATTGTTATTCGATTAAAAAACGAAGAACAATCGAATAACAATATAAGAACAATCGAGTAATTTACCTGTCAGATACGAGGCAAATATAAGGCAAATACGTGTTAGCTACTTTGTTATTACTTGGCAAAGACAGTGATTTTTATTCTTTTTCAATCAATTATTTTATATCGAACTCAAGTTATTCACGATTGAATCGAGAATTTACGCCCTCAAAAAACTGACATTCTCAAAAAAACACCTTGGGTTTCTGGTTTTTCCCTACTTTTGCGGTGAATTCCAAAACATCAAGCAAATGAAGAGAATGAAAACTACCAGGTTTTTAGCCATAATTGGCTTGCTGTTTGGCCTACTTGCGGATGTTGCTATGGCGCAGACAGGGCAACGCTATGCCGAACCCGTTTTTGACGAGGTAAACATTGAAACGGGCATACCTTTCAGCAGTGCCATCAAGGAAGGGGAGATATCGCCCACCACCTTGTATCTCGATTTTTATGAGCCAGTGGGTGACACCCTTTCGGCACGTCCGCTGGTGATTACGGTTTTCGGTGGTGCTTTCGTTGCCGGCAGCCGTGATTATGCCGATATGGTAGAGTATTGCACACGATTAGCGAAACATGGCTATGCAGCGGCTTCCATCGACTACCGATTGCTTTCGTTTTGGAACCTCAATGCCAAATCGCTGATTCGTGAGGCTTACATGGCCGCTCAGGATGTCAGCTCTGCCATCAGGTTCTTCAAGGCCCACAGCGACGACTATCGCATTGACACCAAGCAAGTTTTCCTTCTTGGCGACTCGGCAGGATCCATCGCCATTTTGTGTGAGATTTTTATTGACGAGAGCGAACGCCCCGCTGAGACGTTTGAAAGCCCCGACCTGGGCTCGATGCATAGCTCAGGCTTTGATGAATATGCAGGCTTCTCACCTGCTGTGGCGGGTGCTATCCCGCATTGGGGAGGAGTGAATGAACCCAATGTCATTAGCATGGAAGAGTATGTGCCGCTGTGCATGATTCACGGTACTGACGACACCACGGTGCCCTACGACTCGGGCTATTGTTTCAATGGAATGCTCCCCGGTGTGATGCCTTATATGTACGGCTCTCATACCATCGCCAATTGCCTCGACGAAATCGGTGTTACTGACTACGAATTCCACCCGTTTGAGGGCGAAGGACATGCTTTTTACATCAATACGATTGGCCTGTTGAACGAGGAAAAATTCAACGTTTGTTTCGACATCACGCGTGACTTTTTATTCAATCACCTGAGTTTTGTGACTTCGGTGCCCGATAGTGATGAGATATTGGTTCAGGTCTTTCCCAATCCTGCCACCGACTTGCTGACCATCCATATTGGTGATGCCTCAGATTGTAAATCTTTGAATGTGAACTTTATGGATGTGACAGGGCGGGTGGTTTTTTCTGAAACCATATTGGCTACGGAGAAGAGTATTGATGTCTCGCAATGGCCGTCGGGCGTTTATTTCATTCAGATGGAGCAGGAAGGTGCTTGGGACGTTCGGAAATTTGTGAAACGATAATTATTTCCGTACAGATTTACGATTGAATCGAAAATTTGTACTATCTTTGCGGAATCAATTGAATTTGAGATGATAGAAAGAACAATTACCGCAAAATTACGTCGGATGACGACACTTTATCCAATTGTGTTACTGACGGGTCCACGACAGTCGGGAAAGTCTACTTTATTGCGTGGGAAATTCGCTGAATACCAATATGTTTCGTTGGAGGATTTGGACAACAGAGCTTTTGCTTTGGATGACCCACGAGGTTTCTTGGGTACCTATCCAGACAAGACCATCATCGACGAGGCGCAATATGCCCCGAATTTGTTTTCCTATTTGCAAACCCATATCGATTTGGTCAACAAGGAAGGGATGTATATCCTTTCTGGATCGCAGAATTTCCAGTTGATGCAGCAGATTTCGCAGTCTTTAGCGGGTCGTGTGGCCATTCTGGAACTGTTGCCGTTTTCCCGTGAGGAACTGAAAACCGTTAATATGCTTCCTCAAACAGTTGAGGATGAAATGTTTATGGGTTCTTATCCGCGTCTGTTCGACAAAGGTATTCCGCCCACGGAGTATTATCCTTATTATATCAAGACATACGTGGAGCGCGATGTCAGGCAGTTGAAGAATGTTGGAGATTTGGGCTTGTTCGTGAAATTCATCAAGTTGTGCGCGGGTCGCATCGGGCAATTGCTGAATTATTCCTCGTTGGCCAACGATTGCGGTATTGCCGTCTCTACGGCGCAGTCGTGGCTTTCGCTGCTCGAAACGAGTTACATCGTGCATTTGCTGCGTCCGGATTTCAACAACTTTTCGAAACGGTTGATTAAGTCACCGAAATTGTATTTCTACGATACAGGCTTGGCTTGCTCGCTGTTGGAGATAAAGGATGCGAAGCAGTTTGAATCTCATTATCTTAAAGGAGGTTTGTTTGAGAATTATGTCATCAATTTGTTCCTGAAGAAGGCGTTCAATAAAGGCGAGACGCCACAATTGTCGTTTTGGCGCGACAATAAGGGAAACGAAGTCGATTTGTTGGAAAGCATTGAAGGAAAGCAGTTTGCCTACGAAATCAAGTCGGGGAAGACCTATTCGGTGGATTACGCCCATTCTTTGAAATATTGGGCTGGATTGTCATCAGCCGATGCCGAACATTGCAATATCGTGTATGGTGGCGAAAAAAAAATGAAAATGACTGAATTTAACGTTTTGACCATAAATGATTTATAATTTGCCAGAGCAGATTTACGATTGAATCGAAAATTTGTACCAATGCAAAAATTTCAGCAAAACATATACAGCTTATTTATCCTTTTTGTACCTTTGCAGCCAAAGTCCCGCGTCTCGCAGTTCCACGTCTCGCGTCACTTAAACACAACTGAACAACTTCAAACTTAAATAAAATGTACGCAAATTTTCAAGAGTATCTGAAGAAGGAATTGGCTCAGATTGAAGCCGATGGCCTTTATAAACGTGAACGCATCATCGAGAGCGCACAAGGCGCTGAAATCATGGTTGGTGGCAAGGTGTGCCTCAACTTCTGCGCCAACAACTACCTCGGCCTTGCCGACAACCCCGAGCTGATCCAAGCCGCTAAGGACGGCATGGATGCCCGTGGCTACGGTATGGCTTCGGTCCGCTTCATCTGCGGTTGCCAAGACCTCCACAAGAAGCTGGAAGCCAAGATTGCCGAGTTCTTCGGTACGGAAGACACTATCCTCTACGCTGCCTGCTTCGATGCCAATGGTGGTGTGTTTGAGCCGCTACTCGGTCCTGACGATGCCATCATCTCCGATGCTTTGAACCATGCTTCCATTATCGATGGCGTGCGCCTCTGCAAGGCTCAGCGTTTCCGCTATGCCAATGCCGATATGGCTGACCTTGAGAAACAACTGCAAGACGCTCAGAACTGCCGTTTCCGTCTCATCGTTACCGACGGTGTGTTCTCGATGGACGGCAATGTCTGCCCGCTCGATAAGATTTATGAACTGGCCCAGAAGTACAACGCTATGGTGATGGTAGACGAGAGCCACTCCGCTGGTGTGGTAGGCAGAACGGGTCGTGGTGTGACCGAGCACTATAACCTCCGTGGCAAGATTGAAATCCTGACTGGTACCCTCGGCAAAGCCTTTGGCGGTGCTATGGGTGGCTTCACTACGGGTCGTAAAGAAATCATCGATATGCTCCGTCAGCGCAGCCGTCCGTATCTGTTCTCCAACTCGATGGCTCCGGGCCTCGTGGCCGCTGGCATCCGCATGTTCGAGATGATGAGCGAGACCAACACGCTGCAGGACAAGCTGCATGAGAACACCGCCTACTTCATCAAGAAGATGACCGAGGCTGGCTTCGACTGCAAGCCTTCACAGTCTGCCATCTGCGCTGTGATGCTCTACGATGCCCCGCTTTCGCAGAAGTTTGCTGCCAAGTTGCAGGAAGAAGGCATCTTCGTCACAGGATTCTACTATCCTGTGGTGCCGAAGGGTCAAGCCCGTATCCGCGTGCAGGTGAGTGCTGCCCACGAGCGTGAGCACCTCGACAAGTGCATCGCCGCCTTCGTGAAGATTGGTA
>R22__coassemble_972_pt1 | contig 16027 bp, 28 predicted proteins | sample R22__metabat2_low_PE_022 | metagenome-assembled genome bin R22 | reverse complement strand
AAGTACAACCTTTTCCCTAACTGACAATGACTTTTTTCATTTATTTTTTATCGTATCATCTATATTACTGGTTATCAACTTGAAAAATTATATCATAGCAATAAACCTATATAAAAATCACACCTATTAATAATATAAATAGTAATTTTGGCCAACAAATTCAGACCAATGAAACACAAAATAATTGGAAAAATAGCGGTTATTACCTTGATACTGGGATTCATCTTGCTTTATTCAGTCAGTCCTATTGAGGGTACTATGCCTCTTTGGATGTCAATATTACCACCTTTGGTGGCCATCGTAATGGCTTTTGTTTTTAAAGAAGTACTGTCGTCACTGTTTATTGGCATATTGACAGGGGCTTCCATTATGGCCTTTTACGACTTGCAAAGTCCTATCACTGCATTGGGAAGTGGATTGCTACGGACAGTCGACAGGTACATAGTCGACTCACTGCACGACCACGACCACGTAATCATCATTATATTCACTATGCTTATTGGCGGAATGGTTCGTATCATTACAGACAATGGCGGAATGCATGGGGTAGTCAAGTGGCTGTCTCACAGAGCTAAGGGGGCGCGTTCAGGGCAACTGATGACTTTTTTGTTGGATTTATGCATCTTCTTCGACGACTATTCAAACACCCTGGTAGTGGGCAACACTATGCGACCCATTACCGACCGACTGAAAGTGTCACGAGAGAAACTAGCTTATATCGTCGATTCCACATCAGCTCCAGTAGTGGCAGTGGCTTTCGTCACAACTTGGATTGGAGCAGAATTGAGTTACATCCAAAACGGAATCGATGTCATTGGACTCGACACCACTTCATATTTTGTATTTTTCCATTCATTATCATATAGTTTCTACCCTCTACTGACTTTAAGTTTCGTGCTGATGATTATCTTGAGCGGTCGCGACTTTGGCCCCATGCTGAAAGCCGAGAGAAACGCAAGACTTTCAATATCAAGCCTATCAGAAACATCCAACAACGAGTCATTATCATCTCATGCCAGCGATGCCTTGATTCCTTTGACCGTCTTGATTCTTGGAACAATTTGCGGACTGATAGCCACAGGATATGATACACAAATTTGGAGCGACAACAGTCTCGGTTTTTTCCAAAAATTGTCGAACACTATCGGTGCAGCTAATTCTTATTTGGCCTTGCTTTATGCATCGCTGGTGTCATTGCTTACAGCCATTATCATAACACTCTTTCGCGGCAAGATGAAACTCAGAAAAGTAATGGAAGAGATGGTCGAAGGCTTCAAATCGATGTTCAATGCGGTGCTGATTTTAACCATGGCTTGGTCAATTGCTTTAGTCACAAAAGACATGCACACAGCTGAGTTTATTTCACAATTACTACTGCAATGGTCGGTATCTCCCTTACTGATACCAGCAATCACTTTTGTACTTGCTGCTCTCATCGGCTTCTCAACAGGCACTTCTTGGGGCACGATGGCCATTCTCTATCCTCTCATCCTTCCTGCCTCATGGTATTTATGCCAACAGCAAGGTATGACGGCAGAAGCCTCCATGCCGCTGTTCTATAATGTGGTGGCCTCAGTAATGGCTGGAGCCGTGATGGGTGACCATTGTTCGCCAATTTCCGATACCACCATTATGAGTTCCCTTGCGAGCCAATGCGATCATCTGAAACATGTAAGCACACAAATGCCCTATGCACTAACAGTTGGAGGTACAGCATTGGTATTTGGTGTCTTTCCTTCAGCACTTGGTCTACCTCCTTGGATAGCCTTCATCATAGCCGTCTTGGTCTTGGGGGCTATTGTCAGATTTATCGGTAAAAAGATATAATATCAAAATGGCCACCCATAAGGATGGCCATTTTAGTGTAAACGTGTAAAGTGTAATTTATTCTTGCCCTTCCACAGTGGAAACCTCTGCTACAGGAGCTTCGGCGGCAGATGCCTCCTTCTTGCCACGGCCACGACGAGTGGTCTTGGCCTTGGTGGCCTTCTTGTCCTCACGAGTGTACACCTCATTGTAGTCTACAAGCTCCATCATGGCCATCTCAGCGGCATCACCCAAACGGTTTTCGGGCATACGAATGATGCGAGTGTAGCCACCCGGGCGGTTGGCCACTTTTGGACCAATCTCACGGAACAGCTCAGTCACAGCATACTTGTTCTGCAAGTAGCTGAACACGACACGACGATTGCTGCTGCCATCCTCGGTAGTAGTGTTGTTTTCGGGCTTCGCTTTAGTAATCAACGGCTCAACATACATGCGCAAGGCCTTGGCTTTGGCAGTGGTGGTGATGATACGCTTCTTGAGAATCAGCGAATTAGCCATGTTTGAAAGCATAGCCTTACGGTGAGCGCTCTTTCTTCCTAAATGATTAAATTTCTTATTGTGTCTCATCTTGATTATTCCTTATCCAATTTATATTTACTGACATTCATTCCGAACTCGAGGCCACGACTTCTAACCAGTTCGTCAAGTTCGGTGAGCGACTTCTTACCGAAGTTGCGGAACTTGAGCAGGTCAGCCTTATTGAAAGCGACAAGTTCGCCAAGCGTTTCAACCTCAGCAGCTTTCAAGCAATTGAGCGCGCGCACGGAAAGATCCATGTCAACAAGCTTGGTCTTGAGGAGCTGGCGGATGTGCAACGAACTCTCATCAAACTCTTCTGTGACGGTTTTCTCTTCAGGAACGAGATTAATGTTCTCATCGGAAAACAGCATAAAGTGATAGATGAGAATCTTTGCAGCTTCTTTCAAAGCGTCCTTGGGGTTGATGGAACCATCGGTGTCGATTTCAATGACCAGTTTCTCGTAGTCGGTCTTCTGTTCAACACGCCAATTTTCCACTTTGTAGCTCACATTGCGGATGGGTGTGTAGATTGAGTCGATGGCGATGGTATCGACGGGGGCATCAGCGACCTTGTTCTCATCAGCAGGTACATAACCTCTACCCTTGTTGATGGTGAGATCGATAGTAAGCTTAACGCTAGGCTCGAGGTTGCAAATGACGAGGTCTGGGTTGAGTACTTGGAAGGAGCAGAGGTATTTATTGATGTCACCGGCTATGAATTGTTCTTGGCCAGTGATGGTGAAACTAACCTTCTCCTGCGTCTCAGTAGGAACAACTTGCTTAAGGCGAACCTGCTTGAAGTTCAAAACCATGTCAGCGACGTCTTCGATAACGCCATCAATGGAAGCGAACTCATGGCTGACGCCGTCAATGCGAATGGAAGTGATGGCGAAGCCTTCGAGTGACGAAAGCAGTATCCTTCTCAATGCATTACCGATAGTGATGCCGAAACCTGGCTCAAGAGGCCGAAACTCGAAAACGCCTTTGGTGTCGGAGCCTTCAACCATGATAACCTCTTCAGGTTTTTGAAACGCTAATATTGCCATATTCTTATTATTTACCAGGTTAACAATCAACAATTACTTGGAGTACAATTCAACGATGAGCTGTTCGTTGATGTTTTCAGGAATCTCTTCGCGGTTGGGATAGTTGAGGAACTTACCGTTCATCTTTTCAGCGTCCCATTCGAGCCAGGCGAAGTTACTTCCATTGCGACCTTCGAGAGCGTTGGTGACTACCTCAAGGCTCTTGGATTTCTCGCGAACACCAACCATGTCACCAATCTTAACGAGGTATGACGGGATGTCAAGCACGTTGCCATTGACAACGATGTGACGGTGGTTGACAAGCTGGCGGGCAGCGGCGCGGGTGGGAGCGATGCCAAGGCGGTAAACAACATTGTCAAGACGCGACTCAAGGAGTTGCATCAAGATGAGGCCCGTGACACCTTCCTTACGGCGAGCCAAGTCGAAAGTCTTACGGAATTGTCTTTCGAGCACTCCATAGGTATATTTGGCTTTTTGCTTCTCCTGCAGCTGCATACCATATTCAGAGACCTTCTTTCTTCTCTTGTTGGCACCATGCATCCCAGGAGGATAGTTTCTCTTTTCGAAGTACTTGTCGGAACCATAAATGGGATCTCCGAACTTACGTGCAATCTTCGTTTTTGGACCTGTATATCTTGCCATAATTCTACATTTTTAATTGTTCAACTTACACTCTTCTACGTTTAGGAGGACGGCAGCCATTGTGCGGCAGCGGTGTGACATCAATGATTTCAGTCACCTCAACCCCCATCGAGTGGATAGCACGGATGGCGGATTCACGTCCTGCGCCAGGTCCCTTAACATAAACTTTTACTTTGCGTAATCCCAAGTCATAAGCGGTCTTGGCGCATTCTTCAGCGGCCATCTGTGCGGCATAAGGAGTGTTCTTTTTCGATCCCTTGAAGCCCATCTTACCGGCTGATGCCCAAGAAATGACTTGTCCTTCATTGTTGGTCAGTGAGATAATAATGTTATTGAAGGAGGCCTTGACGAACGCCATGCCGTTTGCCTCAATCTTCACAACACGTTTCTTTGTGACTTTGTTGGTCTTTGCCATTTTTTGTTGTGTGATTTTGTGATTAGATATAATCCAACTACCTCATCGATTACTTGGTAGCTTTCTTCTTGTTGGCCACAGTCTTTTTGCGACCCTTACGGGTACGAGCGTTGTTCTTCGTGCTTTGTCCGCGAACGGGCAGACCAGCACGGTGACGGATGCCTCTGTAGCAGCCGATATCCATCAAACGCTTGATGTTCATCTGAACTTCACCACGCAGTTCACCTTCGGTCTTGTACTGCTCGGCGATAATGTCACGGACGATCTTCTGCTCGTCGTCGGTCCAGTCCTGCACTTTTTTGGAAGGCTCAACGCCTGCCTTGCTCAGAATCTCTTTCGACAGCGATCTACCGATACCGTAAATGTAGGTTAACGAGATTTCTCCGGCCTTGTTGCTCGGGATATCTACACCAGCGATTCTTGCCATAGTTTATCTTAATTGCTTATTATTTAATGATTTCTCTTCGATTAACCCTGACGCTGATTTTCCTTCGGGTTCTTCTTGTTGATGACGTAAACTCTGCCTTTGCGCTTCACGATGATGCAGTCAGCAGATCTTTTCTTAACGGATGCTTGAACTTTCATTTCGTTTTCTATTATACGGTTAACTCTTGTACCTGAAAGTAATACGGCCTTTTGTCAAATCGTAGGGAGACATCTCCAATTTGACCTTGTCGCCAGGCAATATCTTGATATAGTGCATGCGCATCTTGCCAGAGATGGTTGCAATAATCACCAAACCGTTCTCCAGCTCAACGCGAAACATGGCGTTGCCTAACGCTTCGACCACTGTGCCTTCTTGTTCAATTGACATTTGTTTTACCATATTCTTTTATCTTTCAAATACTTGTTGTTCGTTGTTTTCTTCTGTTCCTTACTCGGACAATTTCCGAAATTCGGGCTGCAAAAGTAGCAATTCTTTTCCAAACGGAGAACTTTTTTTCGGAATTTCTTCACTTTCACCGCTTTGCCCTTCCTCCTCGGGAAACTTCCGACCAATATGACCGAAAGTTTCCCAAAGATTAAGGCAATCTTGCTACATAAGCAAAGAACTGTCTTTCAATTACATTCTGCCAACGCGGCCTTTGATGCGACCAGTCTTGGTCAAGCCATCATAATGATGCATCAAGAGGTGGCTCTCGATTTGCTGCAACGTGTCGAGCACGACGCCGACCAAAATCAGCAACGAGGTACCGCCATAGAAGTGGCTGAAGGCAGAGCTGACACCCATAAGCGACACCAAAGCAGGCATGATGGCCACTATGGCGAGGAAGATGGAGCCGGGAAGGGTAATGCGCGACATAATGGTGTCAAGGTACTCGGCGGTCTTCTTACCAGGCTTCACGCCAGGAATGAAACCTCCATTCTTCTTGATGTCTTCAGCCATTTGGTTGGTATTCATCGTCACAGCTGTATAGAAATAGGTGAAGGCGATGATGAGGATGAAGAACACAAGATTATACCAGAAACCATTCACGTTGGTGAAGGCAGCGGCAAATCCCGTCAAGGCCTCGGTCTGCCTGAAACCAGCGATGGTGATAGGCAGGAACATGATGGCCTGGGCGAAAATGATAGGCATAACACCAGCGGCATTCACTTTCAACGGGATGTATTGACGGACACCACCATATTGGCGGTTGCCCACCACACGCTTGGCATACTGTACCGGAATCTTGCGGGTACCTTGCACGAGGGCTATCGTTCCAACCATAACGAAGAAAAGGACGATGAGTTCAATGACGAGAACCAAAAGTCCCGTTCCACCTTGGGCGAAGCGAGCGGCACATTCGCCGACGAAAGCACCAGGCAGACGGGCAATGATACCAATCATAATGATTAAGGAGATACCATTGCCGATACCACGGTCGGTGATTTTTTCACCGAGCCACATGATGAACAATGTGCCAGCAACGAGCAGGACAACCGTCGAGAACCAGAAGAAGAAGCCTGGGTTCGACACATTGGGATCGAAGGGCGTGACAGCCTGGTTGGGCAGTTGCACAAGCACGTTCTTGATGTAACCAGGGGCTTGGATGATGACGATGACAACCGTCAGGTAGCGCATAATTTGGTTCAGTTTCTTACGGCCGCTCTCACCTTCCTTTTGCAGGCGTTGGAAATAAGGTACTGCCATGCCGAGCAATTGGATGATGATGGATGCAGTGATGTAAGGCATGATACCCAAGGCAAAGACAGATGCATTGCCAAAGGCGCCGCCCGAGAACATGTTCAGCAGACCAAGCAGACCTTGCGAGCTACTGTTGCGCAAAGCAGACAGCTGGTTAGGGTCGATGCCGGGGATGACCACGAAGGCTCCGAAGCGATAGACCAAGATAATGAGGACGGTAAACAGGATACGCTTACGCAATTCCTCAATCTTGAAAATGTTCCTTATGGTTTCAATCAGTCTGTTCATTTCGTTTCGTATTTTTCGCAGGTCCCACCGACAGCCTCGATCAACTCTTTGGCTTTAGCGGAAAAAGCGTGGGCTTTAACATCCAGTTTTGCAGTCAGTTCACCCTTGGCAAGAATCTTTACGAGTTCCTTCTTATGGGTGACTCCTTGTTCGACGAGCACTTCAGGGGTGATCACCGAAACGCCTTTGTCAGCAAGTCTCTGCAAAGTGGAGAGGTTAACCGGGCAATACTCAACGCGATTGAAATTCTTGAAACCGAACTTAGGAACCAAACGCTGGAGAGGCATCTGACCGCCTTGGAAACCGATTTTGCGCTTGGCGCCAGAACGGGCTTGAGCACCCTTGTGACCGCGCGTTGACGTGCCACCTTTTCCAGAACCTTGGCCACGGCCTAATCTTTTCTTTTCCTTTGTAGAACCTTGTGCTGGTTTGAGATTACTTAAATCCATGATAATGCAGATTTTGTGGGTTCAACAATTAAATTTCTTCGATTTTGAGCAGGTGCTTGATCTTGTTGACCATTCCAGCCATGCTTGGGTTTTCCATATCCACCTCAATTGACTGGTTCATCTTTCTCAAACCGAGTGAACGTAACGTGTCCTTTTGGTCTTGTGGTCTTCCGATACCACTTCTGACTTGGGTGATTTTTACTTTCTTCATCTCTCAAAAGTTTTATCCGTTAAACACAGTATCCAAATCCACGCCTCTGAGCTGGGCGACAGTATAAGCATCGCGCATGTGCGTGAGAGCATCGAAAGTGGCTTTCACAACCGAGTGCGGGTTAGACGAGCCTTTCGACTTAGCCAACACGTTCTTCACGCCAACGCTCTCGAGGACAGCACGCATGGCACCACCAGCTATGACACCCGTACCAGGCGTAGCGGGTTGGATGAACACGTAGGCACCGCTGTACTTGCCATATTGCTCGTGGGGCAAAGTGCCATTGAGAACCGGGACTTTAACGAGGTTCTTCTTGGCATCCTCGACACCTTTTTGGATGGCTGCAGTGGCTTCCTTGGCTTTACCAAGACCGTAGCCGACCACGCCGTTCTCATTGCCAACGACAACCAATGCCGCGAAAGTGAAGGTACGACCACCCTTGGTCACCTTGGTGACGCGGTTGATGCTAACGAGGCGTTCCTTGAACTCAATCTCGCTAGACTTGACTCTTTTTACATTAACTTCTGCCATGACAATTAGAATTTTAATCCACCGTTACGAGCTGCGTCGGCCAGCGACTTCACTCTACCATGATACAAATAACCGTTACGGTCGAACACGACGGTTTCGATACCGACAGCCTTGGCCTTCTCGGCAATCAAGGCACCAACCTTAGCGGCTTGTTCGACTTTCGTAATCTTTTCGTTCTCGATGCCGTTCTCGCGGGAACTGGCGGCAGCCAAGGTCTTGCCGACCTCATCGTCAATCAGCTGCACATAGATTTGCTTGTTGCTTCTAAAGACAGACATGCGCGGGCGGGCAGCAGTGCCGGAAATCTTCCTTCTGATGCTCTTCTTGATGAACTGTCTTCTTTCTTCTTTAGTTTTTGCCATTTTCTTACTGAGGTATTAATGTTTACTTACCGGCAGCCTTGCCAGCCTTACGTCTAAGGACTTCGCCTTCGAACTTGATACCCTTACCCTTATAAGGTTCAGGCTTACGCATCGAGCGGATCTTTGCGGCCACCTGACCAAGAAGTTGTTTGTCGTATGAACGCATCTTCAGAATGGGGTTCTTACCTCTTTCGTTGATGGTTTCAATCTTGATCTCCGGAGGCATCTCCATGAAAATGTTGTGGGAGAAGCCCAGAGCCATTTCGAGGATTTGTCCCTTGGCCTCGGCCTTGTAACCGACACCGACAAATTCCTGAACAGTTTCAAAGCCTTCGCTCACGCCCTTGATCATGTTGGCGACGAGGGCGCGGTAGAGACCATGCTTCGAACCGGCCTCAACAGCGGCCTCGTTCGGCTTCACATGGACCTGGTCGCCTTCGACCTCGATGATCACGTGGTCGTAGTACTTCTGCGAAAGCTCACCCAATTTACCTTTAACCGTGATGACACCGTCTTTGATGTCGACTGTAACGCCAGCGGGGATGGCGATAGGCAATTTACCAATTCTTGACATACTTTCTATCTCCTATTATTAGCTAACGTAACAAATCACTTCACCGCCGATGTGGAGCTTGCGGGCTTCCTTGTCGGTCATCACACCCTGCGAGGTGGAGATGATGGCGATACCGAGGCCATTCATCACGCGAGGCAGGTTTTCACTATCAGCATACCTTCTCAGGCCAGGACGCGAGACGCGGTCGATGGTCGTGATGGCAGGCAGCTTGGTCACAGGATGGTACTTAAGAGCAATCTTAATGACATTCTGCGATTTCTTTTCACCTTCTTCGAACTTGTAGTTGAGGATGTAGCCCTTCTCGAAGAGGATCTTCGTGATGGCTTTCTTCATGTTCGAAGCGGGGATTTCAACGATTCTATGCTTGGCATTATTCGCATTGCGGATGCGAGTCAGATAATCTGCTATAGGGTCTGTATTCATCTGTCTAAGTCTTAAATAGTTTACCAACTAGCTTTCTTTACGCCCGGGATCAAGCCTTTGAGGGCCATCTCACGGAAATCAATACGCGAAATGCCAAACTGGCGCATATAGCCTTTCGGACGACCGCTGAGCTTGCAACGGTTGTGCAGGCGGATGGGGCACGAGTTCTTCGGCAGTTTCTGGAGGCCTTCGTAATCGCCGGCAGCCTTCAGGGCAGCACGTTTCTCAGCATATTTCGCGACCATCTTTGCTCTCTTGCGCTCACGCGCTTTCATTGATTCTTTAGCCATAGTTTACTTGTTTTGATTTTTAAAGGGAAGACCAAAATGTTTCAACAAAGCCAATGCCTCTTGGTCGGTCTTGGCTGAAGTGACGAAGGTGATGTTCATACCGTTCATCTTCACCACCTTTTCGATGTCGATTTCGGGGAAGATGATCTGCTCGGTGATACCGAAGCTATAGTTGCCACGGCCGTCGAAGCCTTTGTCGCTGATACCCCTGAAGTCACGCACACGCGGGAGAGCCACGCAGACAAGGCGCTCGAGAAACTCGTACATCTTGTCGCCGCGCAGCGTCACGTGAACGCCGATCGGGTTGCCACGACGCAGTTTGAAGTTACTGACGTCGTGCTTGGAAATGGTCGGTACGGCTTTCTGACCGGTGATTGCGGACATTTCCTCAATACCGTAGTCGATCAGTTTCTTATCGGCCAAAGCTGCGCCGATGCCCTGATTGAGTGAAATTTTCAGAAGCCGTGGAACCTGCATCACGCTCTTGTAGTGGAATTCCTCCATCAATGCAGGCACGATTTCACTCTTGTATTGTCCTCTAAGTCTGGGTTGATAGTTCATAGTTACTTAATGATTTCACCTGTTTTCTTTGAATAACGGACCAATTTGCCGTTCTCATCTTTCTTACGCCCAATCCTCGAGGGTTTGCCGTTCTTATCGACCACCATGAGGTTGGAGATGTGGATAGGGGCTTCCTGCTTAACGATGCCACCTTGGGGGTGTTCGGCGTTGGGGCGGGTGTGCTTAGAGATGATTCTAACGCCTTCGACGATAGCTCTGTTGTTCTTCACATCGACCCTCAAAATCTTGCCTTGCTTGCCTTTGTCATTGCCTGAAAGGACCAGTACGGTGTCGCCTTTCTTTACATGTAATTTACTCATTTTCTTTCGTTTTTAAAGTTAGAATTACAGCACTTCCGGAGCGAGCGAAACTATTTTCATGAACTGCTTTTCACGCAACTCTCTGGCCACTGGCCCGAAGATACGGGTGCCGATGAGTTCACCGGCTTGGTTCAGCAGCACGCAAGCATTGTCATCGAAGCGGATGTAGGAACCGTCGGCACGACGGGTTTCCTTCTTGGTGCGGACTACGACTGCCTTCGAGACGGTACCTTTCTTCACGTTACCGCTCGGGATGGCGCTTTTCACGGTGACGACGATGATGTCGCCCGTGTGGGCGTAACGCTTCTTGGTTCCACCCAACACTCTGATGCAGAGGACTTCCTTTGCACCGCTATTGTCAGCTACTGCGAGTCTGGTTTCCTGTTGTATCATATTACTTAGCCCTTTCGATAATTTCTACTAGTCTCCAACATTTTCTCTTACTCAGCGGACGAGTTTCCATGATGCGCACGGTATCACCGATGTTGCACTCTTCTTTCTCGTCATGAGCCATAAAACGGCTGGTTTTCTTGATAAACTTGCCGTAAATCGGGTGCTTCTCACGACGCTCGATCTCCACGACGATGGATTTCTGCATCTTGTTGCTGACGACCACGCCGATTCTTTCTTTTCTAAGATTTCTTTCCATTGTATCTGCGTCGTTTAATTATTTATTACCTTCAAGTTCACGTCTTCTCAATTCGGTCAGATAACGGGCAATGTTCTTGCGAGTTTCACGGATCTGATTGGGATTGTCGAGCGGCGAAACGGCGTGGTTAAGTCTCATCTTCACCAGCTGCTCGCGAGCCTGGTCCAAACGGTCGTTCAGGTCGGCAGTGCTCATCTCTCTGATTGCTTCTTGCTTTTTCATTGTTTATTATCCTCCAAATTATTCGACGTAATCTCTTCTAACAACAAACTTCGTGGTGACGGGCAGCTTTTGGGCGGCCAGACGGAGAGCCTCTTTGGCAATGGCCAACGGCACACCCTCGGCTTCAAACAGCATGTGACCCGGGGTAACACGAGCTACAAAGTATTCGGGATCACCCTTACCTTTACCCATACGGACGTCCAAAGGCTTCTTGGTGATGGGTTTGTCGGGGAAGATGCGGATCCAGATTTGGCCTTCACGCTTCATGTAACGGGTGACGGCCTGACGGGCGGCCTCAATCTGACGGGCAGTAATCAAAGCCTCTTCCAGTGTCTTGATTCCAAAAGAGCCGAAAGCAAGTTCATGGCCGCGGTGGGCGTTACCTTTCATCTTGCCTTTCTGTGGCCTTCTGTATTTTTGTCTTTTAGGTTGTAACATATTCAGTCAACTTTTAAAGATTAAACACGATCATTTACGTTTGCCTTCACCACCACGGCGGGGACCACGTCCGGCAGGACGCGGGGCACCACCCTGCTTCTTCGCAGGAGCGTTGACAGAGGTGGGCACCAGCTCGGGCTTGCCATAAATTTCACCTTTACAGATCCACACCTTGATGCCGAGACGGCCATAAGAGGTATGGGCTTCCACCAAGGAGTAGTCGATGTCGGCGCGCAGCGTGTGCAGCGGGATACGACCTTCCTTGTACGACTCGGAACGTGCGATTTCGGCACCTCCGACACGACCCGAAATCAAGATCTTGATGCCTTCGGCGCCCATTCTCATGGTACCGAACGAAGCGGTCTTGATGGCGCGGCGATACGACACGCGGCCTTCAATCTGCTTGGCAATAGTGCTTGCCACGATGTAAGCGTCAAGCTCAGGTCTCTTGATCTCGTTGATGTTGATTTGGATTTCCTTGCCGGTGAGCTTCACCAGTTCTTTCTTCAGCTTGTCGACTTCCTCGCCGCCCTTGCCGATAATCATGCCCGGACGAGCCGTGAAGATGGTGACAGTGACATATTTCAAGGAACGATCGATGGCGATCTTTGAGATGCCAGCCTTACCGAGACGGGCGTTCAGATACTTGCGGATCTTATCGTCCTCCACGAGCTTGGCTGAAAAGTCTTTTCCGCCATACCAGTTGGAATCCCATCCTTTGATGATTCCCAACCTAAGACCTATAGGATTAGTTTTTTGTCCCATTACTTATACTTTTTATTCTCCAATTATTCTTCGTTAGCGATTCTGCTGTCAACAATGATTGAGACGTGATTCGAGCGCTTGCGGATATGGAATGCGCGACCGTGAGGGGCGGCTTGGATGCGCTTCAGTGTGCGGCCTTCGTCGACCCAGATTTCCTTCACGTAGAGGTTGCTTTCCTCAACACGCTTTCCTTCGTTCTTGGCTTCCCAGTTGGCGATGGCCGAGCGAAGCAGCTTGTACACAGGCTTCGCGGCACTCTTAGTTGAGTATTGCAGCGAGTGCAGGGCTATCTCAACCTTCTGACCTCTGATCATGTCAGCCACGAGGCGCATCTTGAAAGGCGATGTCGGGACATCGTTAAGGTGCGCGATGGCGACACTCTTGCGAGCTTCTTTCAAAGCTTCAGCTCTGTTATGTTTTCTTGCTCCCATGGTTACCTATGTTTTACTTGTTACCTTTATCTTTACTTCCGGCATGACCTCTGAAGATACGGGTCGGGGCGAACTCGCCGAGCTTGTGGCCCACCATGTTCTCCGTCACATAGACAGGAATGAACTTGTTGCCATTGTGGACAGCGATGGTCTGACCGACGAAATCAGGAGAAATCATCGATGCTCTCGACCATGTCTTGATAACGGTCTTCTTGCCGCTTTCGACGTTTTCCATCACTCTCTGCTGGAGTTTGTAGTGGATATACGGTCCTTTTTTTAATGATCTACTCATAATGTTATGCGATTTTCCTGATTATTACTTCTTTCTTCTTTCGATGATGTACTTGTTCGAAGCAGCCTTCGGCGAACGAGTCTTGTAGCCCTTTGCCGGCAAGCCCTTGCGTGAGCGCGGGTGACCGCCAGAAGCACGACCTTCACCACCGCCCATCGGGTGGTCGACCGGGTTCATGACAACACCACGGTTGTGCGGGCGACGACCGAGCCAGCGGCTACGGCCAGCCTTACCTGATTTCTCGAGGTTGTGGTCAGCGTTGCTGACGCTACCGATAGTGGCTTTGCAAGCTTGGAGAATCATACGGGTTTCGCCTGAGGGCATACGCAGGATGGCGTACTTGCCGTCGCGGCTCATCAGTTGGGCATAGCTGCCGGCGCTGCGGGCCATCTTGGCACCTTGACCAGGACGAAGCTCGATGTTGTGGATAATGGTACCGAACGGAATCTCGCTCAGGAAGAGGGTATTGCCCACGTTGGGTTGGATGCCCTTGCCAGAGAGAATTTCCTGACCGACCTTCAGGCCGGCGGGGGCGATGATGTAACGCTTCTCGCCGTCCTTGTAGAACACGAGGGCGATACGTGCCGTGCGGTTGGGATCGTATTCAATAGTCTTCACAACGCCCGGAATACCATCCTTGTCGCGCTTGAAGTCAATGATTCTGTATTGTCTCTTGTGACCGCCGCCTCTGTAGCGCACGGTCATCTCACCACTGCTGTTACGGCCGCCAGTGCTCTTCTTGGGTCTCAACAGAGACTTTTCTGGGCGGTCGGTCGTGATTTCGTCGAAAGCGCTGATAACCTTAAAGCGCTGACCGGGTGTCGTAGGTTTATATTTCTTTAAAGCCATGATCAGATATTGCTAAAAAAGTCAATTGTATCACCTTCCTTCAAAGTCACGACAGCCTTCTTGTAAGCGGGGCGGCGTCCAGTGACGACACCAGCCTTGGTGTAGCGTGACTTCTTCTTTCCATCGTAATTCATCGTGTTGACGGCAGCCACCTTCACATCGTAGAGCTTTTCAACGGCATTCTTGATTTGAATCTTGTTGGCGTTTTTGTCGACGATGAATGCATACTTGTTCAGCTTCTCGCTGATAGCGGTCATCTTTTCAGTAATGACGGGTTTCTTTATGATAATCATCTCTGTTCGTGTTTTAATGGTTAAACATTATCCAAGGATCTCGTCGACGGGCTTCAGAGCGCTCTCGGTGAAGAAGATGTTCTTGGCTTTCAGAATATCATAAGTGTTCAGGTTGCGGGCCAAAGCGACTTCGGTGCGCTGGATGTTTCTGGCCGACAGCACGACGTTCTTGTTAGGCTCGGCAAACACGAAGAGGTTGCGGTTGCCATTCACCTTGAAGGTATCGAGAACCTTGACCATCTGCTTGGTCTTGATGGTGTCGAAGCTGAAGTCCTCAACCACGCGGATGGCGCCGTCAGTGACTTTGCTTGACAGGGCCGACTTGCGGGCCAGCACCTTGACCTTCTTGTTCAACTTGAAGCGATAGTCGCGGGGCTTGGGGCCAAACACGCGGGCGCCGCCTCTCAGCAGGGGCGAGTTGATGTCGCCACGGCGAGCGCCGCCGGTGCCCTTCTGACGGAAGAGCTTGCGGGTGCTGCCCGAAATCTCGCTGCGTTCCTTTGATTTGTGAGTGCCTTGACGCTGATCGGCAAGGTATTGTCTCACTGCCAGATACATGACATGTTCATTGGGTTCGATGCCGTAAATGTCATCGTTCAGCTGAACCTTGCGGCCAGTATCTTCGCCTTTGATGTTATAGACTGTTAACTCCATCTCTCAATCATTAAGTATCCGTTCTTGTGGCCAGGGACGGCACCCTTCACCACCAGCAAATTCTTTTCAGGGACGATCTTCACGATTTGGAGGTTCGTCACCTTCACTTTATGGTTACCCATTTGTCCGGCCATGCGCAAGCCCTTGAACACTCTCGAGGGGTAGGCGCAAGCACCGATAGAACCCGGCTTTCTCAAACGGTTGTGCTGTCCGTGAGTAGCCTGACCGACGCCATTGAAATGATGGCGTTTCACCACGCCTTGGAAGCCTTTACCTTTGCTGATGCCGCTGACATCAACAAACTCGCCTTCCATAAACACATCGACGGTAAGCGTTTCGCCTAAATGTTTTCTGTGGCCTTCTTCGAAACGCGAGAACTCGCGCACCAGTTTCTTGGGGGTCGTGTTGGCCTTGGCAAAGTGACCTTGCTCAGCCTTTGTGGTGTTCTTCACCTTCTTTTCGTCGTAACCTAACTGGATTGCGCTGTAGCCGTCCTTCTCTACTGTTCTGACTTGGGTGACAACGCAGGGACCTGCCTCAATGACGGTAACGGGAATCATCTTGCCCGCTTCGTCATAGATGTTCGTCATCCCAATCTTTTTTCCTAGTAATCCTGACATGCTGTCTTGCTTTTAATTGTTTGTACTAGATAGGTTTAATTACAATTTGATTTCAACTTCCACACCGCTGGGGAGCTCCAGCTTCATCAGTGCGTCAATCGTCTGGGAGGTCGAGTTGTAGATGTCGAGCAAACGCTTGTAGGTCGAAAGCTCAAACTGCTCTCTTGACTTCTTGTGGACGAAGGTCGAACGCAAGACCGTGTAGATCTTCTTGTTGGTCGGCAACGG
>R22__coassemble_954_pt1 | contig 16188 bp, 13 predicted proteins | sample R22__metabat2_low_PE_022 | metagenome-assembled genome bin R22 | reverse complement strand
TTTACCATTTTTGTTGACTTTTGTGTCAACTTTTTTCCGCGCAAGACAATGCTTTGTACTGATTTCGGTTGACAGTTTTGGATTGTTATTCCTAAGTTAGTTTACACTTCATTGTTCTTATTCCTGAACAGGTTGTATGAGCCGAAAATACATTGTTTTTGATGAAGCGAACGGAAACTTCTGCAAGACAGAGGATTACATATAGAAATCCAAACTCGCGAGCTAATTCTGTTACAGTTGTTACAGTTGTTACAGTTAATTTTCGAGGGGTCAGAGGGGAGTCCGCCATTCAGGCGGGCTCCCTTTTTTGCTTGTTGAGAGATATGCCTTTTCTCTCATAGCAACAAGCCTTCTCTCTGCTAGAGAAAAGGCATATCGCTAAATGAGGGAAGACTAACGGCTTAATGTCAACGTGCCGAAGTCATCTGACGATATGTCACTAAGTTGATGCGATAATCAGCGCGGCTGTCGGTCAACTCGTCACGGCTCTGCTTGAGAAGGGTTTGGGCTTCGAGCAGGTCTGAAACAGTAACCAATCCCGCTTCGTAGTAATCCTTCGTGATTTTCAGATTGGCTTCGGCATCGTGCATAGCGGTTTGTGCCATATTGATGCGCAGCCAGCTTTGCTCGAGGTTGAACCAAGCCTGGTTGGTTTGCAGCTGCATCTTTTCGGTGAGGTCGCGGCGGGTGTTTTCGGCCGTTTCGGCATCGAGGTTGTGCTTTTTCAGTTTGAACGAAGTCTTATACCAGTCGGTGATGGGAATTTGCAGCATGGCGAAAACCAGCGCGTTGGGTTTGGTATGCTCGAAAATGGTGTGATAGCTCACGCTGCCACCGACCATTAAGGAAGGTAGGGCTTTGCCGAGGGTCATTTTCTTTTTTAGGTCTTCGGCTTTTAGGGAAAGGTCTAAAAGATGGCTCTCATTGCGATGTGCTACAGCATTTTCCGCGACTTGGAAATAGGCCGAAGGCTCCGTTTCAAGGCCGAGGGTGTCGGATAGCATCATCGTTTGCCAGTCTGTGCCGATGTATTGCGCCAAGGCCATTTTCAATAAGGTGATGCCATCATTCAGTTTCTTGCGGTTGAGCTGGCTCTCGTTTTGCTTCACGCGGAGTTTGTATTGGTCGGTGGGCATGGCTAAACCAGCTTCGACGGCACCAGCCAAGTCCTTTTCCAAAGTGTCCAATAGTTGGTCGAGCTGATTCAAGGTGGCGTTTTTCTCTTGCAGGGCGACGATTTGCCAATAGAGGGTTTCCGTTTGTAGGCGTACTTCATCCTCCTTCATCATGGATTGGTATTCGGCGGCTTCGATGCCTAACTTGGCGAGTTTGTTGCCGTTGCGGATGCGACCACCGGCATAAATCGGTTCGGTTGCCACCGCATTGAGTATCACACCGTTTTGTACAAAAGAATATTCCTTGTCCAAGCCCATGTTGGCACCATATTCGGCATAAAGCGTATAGAGGATTTGTCGCAGTTGGGCGTTGTCGATATCGTCAATGCCGAAAGATAGTAAGGGGTTGAGCGCATCAAAGGCCAAGGCCTGTGCCGAAATCGTTGGGAGATACAATGTTTGGGCTTCTTTCTTCATTGCCCTTGCTTTGTCGATTTCCAACTGGCTGTTTTTCAGTTCGATATTGTTCTCCAAAGCCATATCGATGCAGTTCTGCACGGAGAGGCGAAGTGTGTCAGTCCAACGGATTGCAAATCCGTCGGGACAAAGTGCCAATAACAACAGGCACAATACGATGATTTGCTTCTTTTTCATGACTTGCTGGTTCTAAAGATTTGCCAATACATCACAGGCATCACAGCCAAAATAATCACCATTGAAAGCACCACGCCGAAGCAGATGACCACACCCATCGGCATCCAAAGCGGATTGCGAGTAATGATCATCGGGATTACGCCCAAAGCAGTGGTGGCCGAGGTGAGGAAGATGGGTCTCATGCGGCGGCTACCGGCTTTCATGGCGGCTTCCTTGGCGGGCAGACCCTCGTCGGATCGGAGCGTCTCAGCGTATTCGTACATCACGATGCCGTTGCGGACGATGATACCGATGAGGCTGACGACGCCTAACAAGGAGGTCATTCCGAAGTCGAGGCCGAAGAGCCACTCGCCGAAGAAGGCTCCAAACATGCATAGGGTGCTGGAACACAAGGTCAACAGGGCGAGGTTGACTTTCTTGAAATAGGCGACAAGGAAGGCCAGCATCACAAGGATGGCGGCAATCAGGCTCTTGATGAGTTGCGGGATGACCATGGTGTTGAGCGACGACAGGCCGCCGTAATCGATGCTCACGCCTTCGGGCAGATTGGGTCGCACTTCTGTGTCGATATAATGCTGGACTTTCTTCATACTCGCGGTTTGAGACTTCCAGAATTTCATGTCGGCGGCCACGGTGATGGCGTTTTTGCCATTGTGATGCACTAGGGTGGCGGGATGCCAGTCGGGACTGATGTTGGCCACTTGTCGGAGTGGGACATTGGTGCCAGGCAGTATTGTGGGAATCAATTGGTTTCCAACGGTTTCATAGTCGTCTGGGTCATGGTTCTGTTCTGCATACAACTTGACGGGCAGACTGCGGTCACCTTCCCATACGGTGGTCAGCGGTTGCCCGTTGAGGCTGCTGGCAAGGTCGAGGGAGAGCATGGTTTTGGTGATTCCCAAACGAGCACACTCCTCGGGCTTCATGGTCACTTTCACTGAGGGTAAGAATTCGTCATAATCGGTGTGCACCCAACGGAAATCCTTGTCCAAAGAGAGCATATAGTCCTTGATTTGCTGGGCCACAGGGGCTGTTTCGGTATAGTCGTCACCGTAAACGAAGACCTCTGCAGGTGTGGTAACCGCTTGATAATCCATCTGCCTGAAGCGAACATGAGCTTCGGTGAAGTAGTAGGAATAAATCTCGTCCATCTCTTTCAGCAGGTCTTCAGTGGCTTGCTTTGAGGTGGTGTTCACGATAAGTTGCGATAGGTTGTTGGCGGGGATGCTTGGTGCGTATGTCACATGAAAACGAGGTGCGGTCTCGCCTATAAACGCGGTAATAGAGGTGATGCGGTGGTCGGCAAGCATCATTTTCTGCAACGAGTCGCTGATGCGCGTGGTGGCTTCAAGGCTGCTGCCTTCGGGCAGGCGGATTTCCACCGCAAAACAATCGCGCTCAGCGTTGGGCATCATCTGCACGTTTAAGGTGAGGAACATCAACACACCCAAAACAATGGAGCCAACGCCCATGCCGATGGTGAACAGCGGATGGTTGAAGCAGTGGCTTTGCAACTTGTCGTAAAGGCCTTGCAAGAAAGCGAAGAACTTCATTTGGGCTTTCAGGAAACCGCTGTGTTTGGGCTTGTCGTCGGGCTTGATGAACATGATTTCCAACGAGGGGATGACGAGCATGGCGTAAGCCAACGAAGCCATCAGCGAGAAGGCGACGGTCCAGGGGAAGAGTTGCACGAAATCGCCCAAAGGCCCCTTGATGATGCGCGTCATCGGGAAGAACATGCAGGCGATGGCTCCCGTGGCGATGAGCATGGGCATGAAGAGTTCCTTGGCGCTGCTCACGGCGGCCTCGAAGGGCTTGTATCCTTGGCTCAACTTATCGATGTAGCCGTCAATATTGATAATGGAGTCATCGACAATCATTCCAAGTACGACAATCAAGGCGGCCAGTGTTACCGTATTCAATTCAATACCAAATAAATACATCAAGCCGATACTCATGGCCGTGCAGATGGGCAAACCCGAACTGGCGATGAGGGCGGTGCGGATGGGGAATAGCAACAGCATGACCGCGATGACGACAATCATGGAGATGAGCAGGTCGCGTAGGAACGAGCTTACTGACTTCTGGACCACCTTAGGCTGGTCAGTGATGCGGTACAGCTGAATGCTGTCGGGCAGCGTCTGCTTGAACTCGGAGAGCACTTTGTCCACTTCTTTTCCGTAGGCGACGATGTTGTAACCCTTTCGCATCTCCACAGAGACAATCAAGGCATCGTGGCCGTTGAAATTCACCACTTTGGAGGGCTTGGCGAGCCTGCGTTCCACAGTGGCCACGTCGCGCAGGCGCACGGTGTTGCCTGCTGCGTCGGAATAGATGATTTGTTCTTCAAGTTCCTCTTCTGTGACGACGGGATTTTCAATGTGCAGCGGAAAGTTGAAGTCTGTGGCTTCCATGGTTCCGCTTGTGGTGAGGAAGCCTTGCGAGGCGTATTGCAGCATTAGCGTATTGGGACTGATGCCGTAGAACGACAGTTTCTCCTTGTCGACGGTGACGGCGATTTCCTCGTTCTGCTCGCCCATGACGCGCACATTGCCTGTTTTGGGAAGGTCGCGCAAGCGGCGGGTGAGGTCCGCGGTGTAATCGTGCATTTCGCGATAGGTTTTGTCAGGCGACTCCATGGCGATGAGCAACGAAGAAGTGCTGCCGAAGTCATCGATGACGGCAATGGCCAGCACACCTGCCGGAAACCCCATCGTTTTGTTCTCGTTGATTTTGTTCCTGATTTTTGTCCACGTCGGAGCATAATCGGTCAAGCTTTGGTCGAGCATCACATAGACGTAGCAGAGGCCTTCCTTGCTCACCGAATAGGTGTTTTTTCGGTCCACTTCAGGGATAGCAAACAGCAGTTCTTCAAGGGGTTTGGTGAGATGAGCCTCCACCTCTTCGGAATTGGCGCCGGGATAAACGCCCGCCACGATGCCCTGCGGATAGCTGTAGGCGGGAAACTCGTCCTTCTTCATGTCCACAAGGGCATAGATGCCGAAGGCCACAATGACCGCAACAATCACCCAGACAATCTTTTGATGCTGTATGCTCCCGCTGATGATGCCGCTATCTCTCTTGATTTTACTCATAACTCCTCACTTTTCACTCCACACTCCTCACTTCTCACTCACTTTCATCCCTTCACTCACTTTTTGGTAGCCTTCCACAATCACTGCATCGCCCGTCTCCAAGCCTTCGCTGACGATAACGCCATTGCCCGAATAACCCGAAAGGGTGATTTTCCGCCGTGTGGCGCGACCGTCTTCCACTATCCAGACAAACTTACCCTCTTGGTTGATCAATACTGCGTTGGCTGGCACGATGATGCCCTTGCTGACATCGGATTTCAGTATCACTTTGCCAATCATTCCCGGGGTGAGTTCCTTCTCGGGCTGCTCGATGACTACCTTTACGGGATAGCTGTGCGTGAGCAGCGAAGCGGTCATGCTTTTCTCGATGACCTTGCCCTCCAGGTGCTTGTCATTCAAGGCTGGGATGACGACTTCTGCGGTGTCGCCTATCTGCACCTTGGCAATCTCGTTTTCGGGTACGGAAATCTTCACAGCCATGCCTTTCGTGTTGATGAGGCGTATGACAGGCTTCAGCGGCGCGATGTTTTCCCCGACTTCGGCATTGACCGAGGCCACCGTTCCGTCAAAAGGTGCTTTGATGACGTTGTCAGCCAGCATGGCATTGGCCAAATCGAAGGCCGACTGGGCTTTCTCGAGGTCGGCAACCATCTCGCGCCATTTGATTTCGGGCAGGCTACCGTTGTCGTGTACCTTTTTCAAGCGGTCGTAGGCATCTTGGGCTTGTTCGAGGGTGGCTTGTGCCGAGCGTCGGGTGCTTTCCATTTGGGGCGACGAAACGCTTGCCAACGTTTGTCCTTTCCTGACAGGGCTGCCTTCTTTTACGTTAAGCTGTTGCAAGGTGCCGCCGTACTTGAAAGCCATCTCCACCGACTGGCCTTCTTCCAAATAGCCCGGGTAGGAGTTGCTGACAATGCCGCTCACTTCGTCAATCACCTGAACGCCAACGGGAATGACGCGCTCCTCAACCGGCCCACCTAAAATTTTTTCTTTCAACTGCTGCGGGTCGTCGTGGCAGGCGGTTAGCAGCAAAGGTAATAGCCATAAGATGTGTTTGGTTTTCATCGCTTAATTTCTTATCGCTGCCGTTCTGATGTTGTCGCCGTGAATGGTAAAGCTGCGTCCGTTGGTTTCGGCTTCGCCATCATAAACCATGTTGAGAATGAGTGTGTTGTCCTCGTACATCTGTCCTTGGGCCTGCACGCGCACCTCGTTTTTCAGTGTGATGGAGTCACTGGTGAAAAGCAGGGTGCTTTTCGTGAAGTCCTTTAGGAAGATTTCGTTGCCGTCGCAGAACGCGTGGGTGACAACGACTTCGCCGCCCATGGTGTTCATGACGACGAGGACGCTGTCTTTTCCGTTGTCCAAGTCGCTGATTTCCAGATGTCCGATTTCGTTGGGTAGGCTGACGGTGTAGGTGGTGGGCTCGTCTTCGGGGTCGATTTCGTCCATAGTGACGCTGCCCGAGGTCTTGAAACTATAGTCGCCGCGAAACAACGGGGCGTTTTTCTTCTGGCACGAGGCGAAGCAGATGAGGCCAAGAATGACGATAATGATAGTTTTCTTCATTGTATGTTGATTTTGGACGCTTTGCGTCATTGCGAGAAGGGACGACGAAGCAATCCAGAGATTAGGCTTTTGGCCTGGACTGCTTCGAGCCTCGCAGTGACGCGAAGCGCATAATGACCGTTGCAAAAATAACAAGAATCCCCGAAACAGAGTTCAGGGATTCTTGATATTTTCACCCAAATGGAGCAAAAACTTATTTCACCACCAATTTCTTGGTAACGACAGCCCCGTTTTCCTCAATGATATTGACGAGATAGATGCCCTTGTTCCATTCGGTGGCGTCGATATTGACAACCTTGTTGCCTTGCTGCTCGCAGACCTTTTGGCCGACGAGGTTATATACCTCCACTTTGGCCACATTCGCGCCTTCCACAGTAAATTGGCCTGTGGTCGGATTGGGGTAGAGCTTGGCTTCGGCAGAGAGCTCGGTGACAGTTAGAAGGTCTTCTTTAATATGCACTGGAATAAGGGCTCTGCCTTTGTTAGTCGATACGCAGACCTGTGTGTCAATATAGCCTTTTAGACCATCCCTTACCCTGACGGTAAATTCAAAGCCTCCCGTCATCGGAAGAGTCATGGGCAGCGTTTCCTCGGTCTCTACAACAAGATATTCTGTTCCCACTTCATAGAGTCCTTCAACGGTGATAGACGAAGAATAATAATTGTAAACAATTCCTTGTTCAGCCCCCATTCCTTCAAGCCAGATGTCTTCAAAATACAGCAGACCTCCCCAGAGTGCTTCATTGATCATCAGGTTGATGCGTTTGGTGCCTGCTGTGCTGACAATGTCGATATAGGAATTGACATAGTCTTTGCCTGGATAAGGCGGTGCAATGAAATCGATAGACACGGTGATAGACTGGTCGGGTTGCAAGGTTAGAGGAAGGACGGTTGCGATGGGTTGTCCGTTGTAGTAAACATTTGCATAGAAAGCGCTTTCGGGTTGGTTAAACTCCGAAATGACTACTGCGTTGTTGGTTTGGTTGGTGATGGTCACCGTTTGGGCGGTGTTGTTTTCAAACCACAGTGTATCAGGCGTAATCACCAATTCGCCCTGCGGCATAGGAGGTTCATGCGCCTCCATCGTGAAATGGTGCGGGTCGAGGTCGGCAAAGACGGGCTGCGTGTAGCGGTGACCTGATTCGTCGGCACCGAACACGTAGTAATTGATTTCCGACTCGCCCTGATAACCCTTGATATAGCCTACATATTCGTCGGGATTGCCTGTGGCGGTCATGTGAGCCACTTGGTAAGTGCCGCCGTCGATGCTATAATATATAAGGAGTGAGTCTTGCTTAAGGTCGGAGCCGCTATAGGCGATAAACTTGGAAACCACGGGAATGGAATCTTGCCATTCCTGTTCACCGAAGAGCACGTTGCGGTGGTCAACAAAGAGCATGTCGAAGTCCATCACGCCACGGGTGCGGCAGTGGAGTGCATCGGTGTTTTCCCATCCGGCTGAGCCTCCGTTGACACCAATAATCTCGTAACCTGGCATAGCCTGCTGATAGACGGCCAATGCGTCGTTGTTGTAGGTGCTGTTGGTGCCCATTGGCACATAGACGGTCTTGTTGAGAATCAAGCTGTTGGTATAAGGGGCGAGAGTGTAACCGCCTGGCTCGTCCACACGATACACGCGATAAGGATAGCCCCAGCAGCAATTGGTAGTTTCAAAATATTCAGCAACTTGTTCATAATATTGGTAACGTGGGTTGCTTTGCGGCAGACGGGCAATCAAAATCTTGTCGGGCGCGAGGTACTTGCCCCAGCAGTCGACGTGGGCGATGTAGTCGCCTTGCGGGTCGATGGTAACGTGATAAGGGTCGATGCCGAGATAGTCACTCATCCTTTGTCTGACAGTGGCTTCGTTAATCCCGTAATGTTGCATGTTCTCCTGAAAAACAAGATCATCGCTCACACCATGGCCGCGACCGTCTTCCATCATGTTGCCACCGGTGTGTTCGATTCTCATGCCGTACATGGGGATGTTCCAGAAGTTGGCAAAAACTTGCGACATGTTGTCGTCGTTGGGACGGGGACGGTTGTAGATATTGTCGACGATGGCGGGGTTGCGGTCTTCGAAGATGTACCAAGGGCCGTAGTCGCGCACCCAATAAGAGTCGGATTGGGCGTTGACGAAAGTGACGTTGCTCATGTTGACACCAGCACTTTGGAAACTGCTTTGGGCTTGACCCTGGTATGAGGTGCTGACGATGCAATACACCATGCAGTTGTTCGACAGCTGGGCCACGAGGCTGGTGGGGATGCCCAAGGGATAGCGTATCATCACGCCCTGCATGGGTTCAAACTCGGCCACGAAGCGCGGCTCGCCCGTGGGCGGGTCGGTCTCAACGAAGTTCATGCCACGGGTGTGGTCATACATTTCTTCTTCCGATAGATAGTGCCACCTCATCCAGTCGGGTTTCTTCTGGTTGTTGGCATCCTGTGCTTGAACGGTGAAAGCCATCAGGAGCAAAAGGGTAAAAATGGATAGTGATTTTTTCATTTTTTTTCTCGATATGAAAATTTGCGGCAAAGGTAAGAAAAAAAGTTGAAATACTGAAATACGCAAAAAGAAAGGTGCGCCATTGCTGACGCACCTTTGTAGATGTTGTGAAATCAGAGATTTCTTATTTGACTTGACCTTTGATGGTGACAGTGGTACCAGCGGAACCGTTGTTGTCAACTTCACCTCTTGTGATGTGAATCAGGTTGTACTTGCCATTGTAGACAGTGCCAAGCAAGAAGTCGTAGTCCTTGGAAGCCCAAGCGGAAACACCACGGAAGTCTTGCAAAACAGAGTGCATACCTTCGGTGAAGAGAGCGACTTTTTGGACGTCGGTGGTAACTTCGTTCCATTCGTCGGCTGAGAAGCCGTAAAGGGTGACGCCTTCAAGGGGTTTAAGGACGGCGAACGCTTCCTTTGCGTTGTTGGTCCATTCCAGACCGAACTCTTCGAGGCCAGTGCCAGGGTTGCTGCCAACTCTAGTCCAAGCGAAATCGGCAGGTGTCAGAGGTTGGGCAGGTTGATTGATGTTCAAATTGATAGTGGTGCTGTTGACCTTGCCGTCAACATCAGTAATGGTAGCTGTGAAGACAGCTTTGCCAATCACTTCTCTAACAATGTGTTCGAAAACCAGGTTGTCGTTTTTGAACACGAATTCGGTACCGCTGGCGGTAAAAGTGGAATCGCTGGTGGAAATCAAAGTACCATCTGCTTCATAAAGAGAGGATTTCAGGTTGAACTTGGACAATTCTTTCTTTGTCTGTTCGTTGGAAGCAGCGCGGAAACCGATGGAGTAGGTGACACCCAAATCAACGGTTTGACCATCATACACATAGTTTTCACCTGTCATGACGGCGATTGAGGGTTCCGGATTAGTGACTTCCGGCGTGCAGCTTGCGAAGAAGGCAACGCTGACGAGGCACACAAGTGCCAGAGCTAATTTCTTCATTGTTTTAATGATTTAAGTTAGTAATTAGGTATTAAGTGTTTTCATTTTTTGAATAACGTGGCAAAGATATGCAAATTGTTTGCCAAACTTGTAAAAACTGTCAAAAAAATTGAAAAAAGCCTGTTTTTGGCAGGCTTTTTCCCTTTTAATGCAGATTTGTTCGTTTCAGATTAGTCTTCCACGATTGCTTCGTTCGGGCAAGCGCCAGCGCAAGTACCGCAACCAACGCAAGTGTCGGGGTCGATGACGTAGATGTCGCCTTCCGAGATAGCGCCCACCGGGCATTCGTCAATGCAAGTGCCGCAAGCAACGCAGCTGTCTGTGATTTTGTAAGCCATAGTTTTAAGTTTTTAATTTAATGAGTTAGTTAGTTCTAAAATTTGCGTCCGCAAAAATACTACAACTTTCATTCCAATACGACCAAATCGGAAATTTTTATTCAATCTAAATAACTACAAGGTTTAAGTCGTTGATATTGAATATTATATAAAAACGGTTCTAAAAAGAAAAATAAAAAGTTGGTTTCTTTGGATTTGCACCTGTTTATTGCTTACTTTTGCAGCATAAACGCGCTCATGGCGCATGGGCTTTTCAAATAGTTCAGAATCAGTAAACTAAATAACTTAATTTAATCATTATGACAGCAAAAAGTAAGGTTGTAGCCCTTGAACATGTCGTCATTCGCTTCTCTGGCGACTCGGGCGATGGTATGCAACTTACCGGAAATCTATTTTCGGATTCAACAGCATTTGCTGGAAACGATTTCGCCACCTTCCCGGACTATCCGGCAGAAATCCGTCCTCCTCAAGGCACGGTGGCTGGCGTTTCAGGTTTCCAGGTACATTTCGGACACAAACCGGTTCACACCACAGGCGACCTCTGTGACGTGTTGGTGGCCATGAATCCCGCCTCAATTAAGGCGAACATGCGCTGGCTCCGTCCAGGTACGATTATCATTCTCGACTCTGACTCCATGACCGACAAGGCTCTTGAGAAGGCTGGCTATGCCGCTGACCCGACGGTGGACGGCACCCTCGCTGACTATCAAGTGGTGAAGGCCCCGATTTCGGAACTCACCAAAGAGGCTCTGAAGGACTTCGGTATGGACAACAAGTCGATGCTGAAATCTAAGAATATGTTTGCCCTCGGTATCGTGCTGTATCTGTTCAACCGTGAGCGTGACACCGTTTACCGCTATTTTGAAACGAAGTTCAAAGGCAAGGATCAAGTCATCCAGGCCAACCGCACCGTCCTCGATGCCGGTTACCACTATGCCGACACTTGGGAACTCTTCACCAATACCTATCGTGTGGAAGCCGCTGACCTTGAAAAGGGCAAGTACCGCAACATCACCGGCAATACCGCTGCCGCTTGGGGCTTGATGGCCGCTTCCGAGAAGTCGGGACGCCCGCTCTTCCTCGGTTCCTATCCCATCACACCTGCCACTGACATTTTGGCCGAACTGACAAAGTTCAAGAACCTCAACGTCAAGGCTTATCAGGCTGAAGACGAAATCGCAGGCATCATGTCGTCCATCGGTGCTGCCTTCACAGGCTGCCTCGCCGTGACGACGACTTCGGGTCCCGGTCTCTCGCTGAAGAGCGAAGCTATGGGTCTGGCCGTGATGACAGAGCTTCCGCTGGTCATCATCGACGTGCAGCGTGGCGGTCCCTCAACGGGTCTGCCCACCAAGATGGAACAGAGCGACCTGATGCAGGCTCTTTATGGCCGTAATGGTGACGCTCCGCTTGTGGTGATTGCTGCCCGCAGCTCAGCCGGCTGCTTCTACACCGCTTTCGAGGCCGCCCGTATCGCCCTTGAGCACATGACTCCTGTCATCATGCTCAGCGACGGTTCACTGGGTAACGGCTCAGAGGTGTTCCGCATCCCCAAGATGGCCGATATGCCAACGATCACTCCGCCTATCGCCAAAGCCGACGACCCGAACTATATGCCTTTCCGCCGCGATGAGAAATGGCTGCGCCGCGAATGGGCTATCCCGGGAACGCCTGGCCTGCGTCACCGTGTGGGTGGTCTGGAAAAGGAAGATGGTAAGGGTAATCTTTCCACCAATCCTGAAAACCACCAGCGCATGACTGAACTTCGTGAGGAGAAGGTTAACCGCGTGGCAAACGACATCCCGCTGCAGGAAATCTACGGCGACAAGAATGCCGACCTGCTTGTAGTGAGCTGGGGCGGCACCTTCGGCACCGTCCGCACCGCCGTTGAGAAAATGATTGATGAAGGCAAGAGCATTGCTCACGCCCATTTCGACTATATCATGCCGCTTCCGCGTAACACTGAAGAAGTGCTGCAAGGTCACAAGAAGATTGTGGTCTGCGAAATCAACCGCGGCCAGTTCGCCAAGTACCTGCGCATGAACTTCCCGGAGTACAAATCAGAACAATATAATAAGGTGATGGGCCTGCCGTTTACTATCGGTGAGCTGGAAGCCAAGTTTAACGACCTCTTAAAATAATACGACCATGGAAAATCAGAATATCGAAAATCAAGCCATTCAGCTGACCAAAGAGGATTTTGCAAGTGACCAGGTGGTGAAATGGTGTCCCGGTTGTGGTGACCATGCCATCCTGAAAGCCATGCAGGACGTGTTTCCTAAGATGGGCGTGAAGAAGGAAGACATCGTGGTGGTGTCGGGCATCGGCTGCTCCTCGCGCTTCCCTTACTATATGAATACTTACGGATTCCATAGCATCCACGGTCGTGCCGCCGCTTGCGCCACCGGTGTGAAGCTGGCCAACCCGCACCTCACCGTGTGGATGATTACTGGTGACGGTGACTGCACCGCCATCGGTGGCAACCACTTCATCCATGCTTGCCGTCGTAACATCGACATCAACCTGGTGTTGTTCAATAACCGTATCTACGGCATGACTAAGGGCCAGTTCTCGCCCTGCACCTTCCGTGGCACGAAGACCAAGACTTCGCCGCAAGGTACTTACGAAGATCCCTTCAATCCTGGTGAACTCGCTATCGGTGCAAAGGCTACCTTCTTCGCCCGTGGCGTGGATGTCAACCCCAAGGAACTTACCGATATCTTCATGGAGTCGTATCACCACGACGGTATCGCTGTTACTGAGGTTCTGCAAAACTGCATGATCTTCTCCAACGGCGTGCACGAGAACATCACCGGCAAGGATGTCCGCGACGATATGCAGGTGAAGTGCGTCCACGGTCAGCCTCTTATCTTCGGCAAGAACCGCGACAAGGGTATCCGCCTGAACGGCAACCACCTCGAGGTCGTGAAGATTGGCGAAAACGGCATCACTGAGAAGGACATCCTCGTCCACGACAAGACCACCGAGGACACCGGTATCCACATGATGCTGGCTCACATGCAGCCGCCTCATTTCCCCGTTGCCATTGGTGTCATCCGCGACGTGAAAGCCCCGACCTTCAACGACAGCCTCGACGAAGTTATCGCCAACGAGAAGGCCAACTCGAAGATCAAGTGCATGGACGACCTGCTGAACAGCGGTTCGACCTGGACGATCGACTAAGCTAAGGTCTCTGAGCCCGTCGAAGGGCCGACCCTTAAATTGAAAAAATCCCGCTCGTTTTGGGCGGGATTTTTTTTTGTCCGAAAAAGGGTTTTTGCCTATGAATTGTGCAAGTTTTTAGTATTTCATGCCTATGAATTAGGAAAAAATTTGCTTGTTCTTGCCTATGAATTGGGAAAATTTGTATCTTTGCAGTCTGAAAAACAAATAGATATACAATGTTTAATCGGATAGTCATAAAACAGATGCGCCAATGGAGCCAAAGAAGTCCTCACAAACCTCTCGTTATTCGAGGGGCAAGGCAGGTAGGGAAGAGCACTCTTGTGAGGGAATTTGGCAAGGAATTCGACGTTTTCATTGAGGTCAATCTTGAGTTGTCGGAGGACGCCGAAATCTTCACTCGTACTGACGATGTGCTTGAAATCTGGCAGTTTTTGTGTCTGCGTAACCGTGTTGTTTCCGACAAGAACAAGCGTATGTTGCTCTTCATCGACGAGATTCAGGAAGTGCCGCAGGCCGTGGCCTTGTTGCGCTATTTCTATGAGAAAATGCCTTGGCTGTATGTTGTTACGGCGGGTAGTCGGCTGCAAAGTCTGCTCAAACAGCGCGTTTCGTTTCCAGTGGCGCGAGTGGAATACCTGAACTTGCGTCCGTTCTCGTTCATGGAGTACCTCAACGCAGTTGAGGGCGAGGCGTGGTGCGACATGGTTCGGCAGTTAAATGTGACGGCGGTGATGCACCCAAAATTGATTGGCCATTTTAATCAATACGCGCTCATTGGCGGTATGCCCGAAGTGGTTTCCAATTATGTGCAATATCGTGACATTGAGCGGCTTTCACCGATTTTCAATTCTTTGCTGAAAGGATACAATGAGGATGTGGAGCGGTATGCCAAAAATGAAGAGCAGGTGCGCGTTATCCGCCATTTGTTGGAAACGGCTTGGTTTTCGGCTGCCGAAGCCATTGCGATGAACAATTTCGGCAACAGCGGCTATTCCAGCAAGCAGATTCACGATGCAATGGATTGTCTTGAAAGGGCTTATATCCTGTCGTTAGACTATCCAATTACCACGACTTCCGCGCCAGCCGTCCCGGCCTTGCGCCGTGCCCCTAAACTCATTATGGTGGATAGTGGTATCACCAATTTTGTGGCCGACATACAAATAGAATACCTCCAAAACAAGGAGCTGCTCGACACTTGGCGTGGTCGTGCTGCCGAACAGATTGTGGCACAGGAACTCCGAATACTATTGGATAACAAGTTCCAAGAGAAACAATTCTATTGGGTGCGTGACAAGAAAGGTACCACAGCAGAAATAGACTTTGTTTGGCAGCAAAATGCTCAAATCATTCCCATTGAGGTGAAGACGGGGCTGCATTCCCATCTTCGCTCGTTGCATAGTTTTGTCAATACGGCCGACCGACATGTTACGGCGGTTCGTTTTTGGAGTGGCGAGTTCAGTGTTCAAGATACCTTTACGCCCGAACCCGAAAAGCGGCCTTATCGACTCGTCAATGTGCCGTTTTATTATATTGGGCAATTAGAGGAGATTTTGCGTGAGAATATGGTTTAAGTTTATTATTTTTGCAATTCTAAAGCAATAAGTTATGAGCCAAGAAGAGAAGAAAACCAATGACGAAGAGAAAACCATCCCGAGACCTGAAGGCTACACGATTGTGAAGTATGCCGAGGGATGGACGACTTTTGTCGTTTTGTTTGGCGGTATGTTGATTTCTCCTTTTATTCTTTATCTTATTAAGGATGTTGTTCCTGATAGATTATGGCTATTTTTGCTTCTATATCTTAGTGTTTTTGCGCTATTATGGGGGCTTATGCGCAAAATTACGGAAGTGAAAGTGAATCTTAAGATTACGGATGAGGGTTTAGAGCAGATAAGGTTGTCTGGCTCAAAGATTTATCCTGATTATCGCATGATAAAATGGGAAGATATGAAGCATTATCATCTGCACGGAAGATCAAAACATCAAGACTTTCTGATAAGTGTTAAAGATGATACAAATTTTCGCATAACCATTCCCATGCCTGCTTTGTTTGAAAAGGAGAAAGAAAATTGGGATAATTTTGCGGCTTTTCAAGATGACTTTTGGGGAATCGCCCCCGAACATGATGTGCATCGGGCGTTTTTTGGATAATTACGATGCATTTTGTCTTGATTTTGAGAAAAAAGATTATCTTTGCAATATGAAGACAAAAACAGAATACATTAAATTGATTGAAAATCAAGAGGATAAATTAAGAAGAGACTTTGGAGTTCGCTCGCTTCGTCTGTTTGGCTCGGTGTCTCGCGATGAACAGGTAGAGGGTAGTGATGTAGATGTCTGTGTCGAAATGGAGCCTCAAGCCTATTTGATGGTGAGATTGAAACGCTTCCTTGAACGTCTTTTGGGTTGTTCTGTTGATGTCGTTCGAATGCACCAACACATGAATCCTTATTTATTACATGAAATCAATAAAGATGGAATTTACGTCATTAAGTAAACGAGATAGGGTATTGGGCATTTTTCAGCAAATTGAAAATGCTATAGGACAGCTTAAGGACTGGAATGCCAATATTGAGACGGCTGAGGATTATTATTTAGTTTTTCAAAATGCTTAGGAATCATGAGCTTGAAATCCGTGTTGGTAAATGAAAAACAGATTAAAAAAGTTGTAAACGATGAAAATCCCCTTCAAACCCGGAACCTTGATTTATCCTTTGCCCGCCGTGATGGTCACTTGCGGCGACTGCGAGGAAAACTACAATATCATCACCATCGG
>R22__coassemble_944_pt1 | contig 16292 bp, 11 predicted proteins | sample R22__metabat2_low_PE_022 | metagenome-assembled genome bin R22 | reverse complement strand
CCTGACTTGCAGACAACCACGCTGCAAATCTAAGGTTTGCAGCCAAAAACATCAAACATCCATGAAAAAAGTCCTTTTGTTTTTCATCGTCATATTATCTTCCTTAATCGGCATGGGGCAATCCGTCAGCATAGGCGACATCCTCTGCACCGATGGCACCACCGTCAGTGCGGCTGATTTCCCCACCTCGGGAAGGACGGCATGTGGCATCGTGTTTTATGTAGATGACAATGACACTCATGGTTGGGCGGTAGCACTCCAAAACCAATCTTCTTCCATAAAATGGAGCAGCCCAAACTTTTACGGTTACGACATTCCAAACTTGGTCAACTACGAGAATGCCCGGACAGCCATGCACAACCTCGATGGAAGTCAAAACACCGGCATCATTCGAAGCGAAGGCGACGCGAACGACTTCCCTGCCGCTTGGGCCGTGGATTATGACGATGGCTGGTTCTTGCCAAGTGCGGCACAACTCCGTTATATGTATTCCTATTATCCCGAAATCAACGCCTCGCTGCAAGTTGTGGGCGGGTCGCTGTTTCCACTTGATGGCAACTACTACTGGTGGTCGTCAACCGAGTTTTCCAGTTTTCACGCCTATGACATGAACACAGGGGGTAGCATTGGCGATTATGTGAAAGACAATCACTCCAATTATCCCCCCAACGGCATCGCCGTGCGCCAAATCATAGACTTCAATATTCCCAACCCAGTGCCTGCAACCTACCATATCGGAGACATCATCACCAACGACGACGGCAGTCAAGGCATATTGTTCTACGTCTCTCCCGACCAAACCGAAGGCTGGATGGTTGCCTTAAACGATGCCTCAACTTCTATTCCATGGGGCAATAGTGATGTACCAGATTTGGTCAACCAAACATACGCCTCTCCTTTCGGGATGCTGCTCAACGAGACCGACGGATATGACAACACAGGTATTATCAAAGACTACCAAAACGGCATGAACACCGCTGCCAACGTCGTTGACTATGAAAACGGATGGTATCTGCCCTCTGCCGGACAGTTGTCAAAGCTCTTCGGTGCTCTGCCATTCATCGAAAACAAACTGCATGCTTACGGAAGCATATTGGAACAATCCGAGTATTGGTCGAGTTCGGAGGCCAATGCCAACGAAGCCTATGCCGTGTCTTTCAGGCCTTCGGGCAACGTCAGGGCAGGCGGCTTTATCCGTAGCGACAAAGGACAAAACTACCATGTCCGTGCTGTGCGAAACATCAACTTATTCAACCCTTCGCTACCTGAACCCACCTTGCCTGACAACATCCTTGAAAGCGACTGCAACGGCCCGTTGGATGGCAATGCTTGGGACGTGGCTCTCATTCATTCCACGCCTGAGGTGGTGGCTTCTTACGCCCCTGTAATGGCTGGCGACATCGACAGCAACGGCGTCGTCGACATACTGATTTCGCACTTCAATGGCAACAACTACCGCACCAATACCTTGGATGTTTATAGTGGGATTGACCTCTCGCTACAATACAGGTTCAACATCCAAGACTCCATCTATAACACCACAGGAAACTATGCCCTCTGTAGGTATCCCATGCCTGACGGATCGCAGCAAGGGGCTATCTTTGTCCACAGTTACGACAGAAAGATCCGTTCCTACACCATCGACGGTATGTTACTTAACGTGTCGGACCGCGCCACTTCATGCGAAGGCATGGTTTCGTTTGCCGATTTTAATGGCGACGGCTTCCCAGAAGTATATGCCGGCAGCGACATCTTTGACGCCGCCACGCTGAAATGGCTCTGCTCGGGTCCCGAAAACGGAAACAAAGGAGAGAGCTACAGAGGCTCGGCACCAGGTGTAGTCAACAGTCACCGCTGCTATTACGCCATGTCATTAGCCAGCAACGTATTAAGTGATGCAAAGCAAGAACTGATTTGCGGCAACACCATTTACGACGTAAACATCACCAGCCGCACCAATCCCGCGTTGAACTCCATCACCGTCAACAAAACCATCACACCACCGAATGGATACTCGCAAGACGGCCATGTCAGCCTTGCTGACTTTGACCTTGACGGCGAATGCGAAGTGCTTGTCACACGCAACGACACCGACGACCATACCATGGGCACAGTCTATTTCTATGCCTACAAGCCTTCTAACGGACAAATCATTTTCAAGAAAACCGTCCAATGCCTTTGCACCGGTTATCCCCTCATCGGCAACATTGACGATGACCCGCATCCCGAGATTGTCTTTCTTGAAAAGCAAGAGTCCTGGCAACCCATGTATATCTATTGCTGGCGTTACACGTTACAATCCGAGCTGACTACCCTCTGGCAGCACCGACACGACGATTCGTCAGGGCAAACAGGCATCACACTTTTTGACTTCAACCAAGATGATATCATGGAACTCGTCTACCGCGACAGTGACAACCTTCGCATCATCAACGGTAGCGGAAAGAGTCACATTACCGGTAACGACACCATCAGACCTTACGACATCTACACTCGAATGATGGCTGCTGGGACAGGCTGTGAATACCCAATCGTTGCCGATGTCAATGGCGATGGATCTGCCGAAATCCTTGTTTCAGGTATGCTTGACCAATCAGCCAACCTCCCTGGCGTTGGCGGACTCCACATGTTCGGCAATCCTGGGAATTGGGCTTCTGCCAGAAAGGTATGGAACCAATACATGTACCATGTTACCAATGTGAACGAAGACCTAACTATTCCTACATACTGTTTCGAAAAAGCCACAGTCTTCACCGCCCCAGACGGCACCGAAAGACGACCTTACAACAATTTCCTGCAACAAGCAAGTTACATCAATCAATACGGCGAACCATATAACCCAGGCGGTGCCATCGAAGTCAGTATTTCAGGCTCAGGTTGCGAGTCATACACTTTCCATGGTGTCACTTATACAGAAAGCGGTCATTATGAACAACTTGTAGAATCGGAAACAAGCTGCGACACGCTATACAACATCGAAGTCAGCATTGGGGGAATTGTCACCTTTGGCTTCTCGGAAAGCCATTGTAAAAGCTTCACATGGAACGAAACGACTTATGAAGAAAGCGGCTACTACATTCAAGAATTCCAAACATTGCAAGGTTGCGACAGCATTGTTACCCTACACCTCACCATCACCGGAACCATCACAAAGGAATGGTCGACTGAAGCTTGCGACCATTACGTCTGGAACGGCACAACCTACAACGAGCCAGGCGATTATATGCAAGAATTCGTCACACCTGAAGGCTGCGACAGCATCGTCACACTCCACCTCACCTTCTCAGACACATTGGAGGTCGATACCGACTCCGTTGCCTGTGGCAGCTTGTGGTGGAACGGTCAGGAATACACTGAATCGGGTCACTATGAGCAGCAATTTGTAACCGTGGACGGCTGCGACTCGTTGGTCAGGATGAATCTCACCGTTTTACCCTTCCCTGAATCTATACCTGAAATCGTCGGGCTTCAGGAAGTTTATGTGTCTACGGATATTGTCTTGGGGCAATACCATTATTCAATTGACTCCGTGGAGTTTGCCACACATTATGAATGGATTCTTGAGGATGCCGACTGGACGATGGACACCACAGGCACCCATTGCACCCTCTGGGTCACCACACCTGGAACAGCAACGCTGAAAGTGCGTGCCTGGAACGACTGCGGCTATACCGAGCAGGAACTCATCATCAACGCGGGATTCTTCGATGTTGACGACCATCAGGCTTTGCCCATTGCGGTGTACCCTAACCCTGCACACGACAAAGTGTTTATTGAAGCGGAAGACATTATTTGCGTCAGGCTGTTTGACCTGCAGGGTCAATGCCTCGCCAACAAGACGACCGAGCCCTGTAGACGTGTGGAACTGTCCTTGCACGACTATGCACCGTCGCTCTATCTGATTGAAATACAAACCCAACGTGAGGTATTCAAGACCAGACTCAATCTCAATTAGTTACCTTCTTTTTGAGGTGGGAAACAGTTTCAGGAATCGATTGATCAAATCGTTTACCGACGGCGAAACTTTCATCTTGTAAAGGGATGCAAGACCCATGACAACAAAGAGCATTGACTTCAATGCGGCATCAAGGGTGAGGCCGAAGATGGGATTGCAGAACAAACCTGCAAACCAGCTCGTCAAAACAAGAGTCCAGAGCCAGTTGAGGACAAACAAAGGCAACACCACCGCCACCACAGGCAGCATTTTCGAGGAAAACGGATTCACCCCGATTTTCCATTTAATGAAAGCCATGAGCAAAGCGTAATAGATTACGGAGGACACCACATTGGCCAAAGCACCTCCGTTGATGTCCAGCTTAGGAACCAGCCAGGTATTCAAGCCAATGGACATTGCCGCCAACAAGACGGTGAATATCAAAGAGTAATAGTAATACTTTGAATAACTCAGCACCGTGGTAGTCACTCCCAATGTGGAATAAACGAGCCTGCTCATTGAAAGCAACAGCACAGCCCATTTACCAAGACGATAAATCTCGCCATTGGGCAGCAAGTCAAAGAGGAAGTCGATATTGGTCCAAATAAGGAAAAACACGAAGGAGCCCGCTATAAACTGATGCAAAGCCACGGTCTTGCACAAGATGTCGGCTTGCCTCACGTCCTGCTTGGCCATCGCATCGGAGATATGGGGACGCGAGATGGCCCCCAACGAGCGATATGGCATCTCAACCAGCGCAGCAATGTTGGTGGCAATGGTGAACACACCCGCCAGATGGAACCCCGTCTTGCCTGCCACGAAAAACTTGCTGAGCATGGGGATGACATTGCCTGCTAAAGCCGCCGTTATCATAAATAAGGTGTAGAATAGGAAATCACGTTTCAGCTGGGGTGTGATGTAATCCCACTCAATCTTGAAAGAGACTCGCTTCAACGAAAGCAAATAGACCACGTTAATCAAGGTAGCTAAGCCGTATAGGATGCAGAATGAAACAATGATGCCATCGAAACCGATAACATTAAAGTAGTAAAGCAGATAGATGGCCATAGTTCCCACACGTAATCCCACCTCGCGTACAAACTTGGGCAGAACGATGCGCAAAAGCAGGTTGCTGTTGGTCTCAAAGACAGCGATATAGAGCATGAAAAATGCCAAGGGGATAACAAAGTTGACATATTTAGCAAACAGTTCTGCACCTGTCTCAACGTCTTTCGTAAAAAAGCTTACAATAGCCCCCTTGAATAAAAAGAACATCGTCAAGAAAAAGACGAACCCAATGAGCGGCACCAACAGGGTCCAGCCAAAGAAACCATGGTCGCGGTGCTCCTCGTCCTTGAAAAAGGGGTAATAGCGCATAGCGGACGAGTTGGTGCCCAACTGGGCCAGACCGCCAAACAGCAGCGAGCATTGCAGCAGGATGTCGATGAGTCCGATTTGTTCGGGCCGAAGGGCTTTTGTCTGAATAAAGAAGGTAGTGATAACGCCTACCGCCACTCCGATGTAGGTGGCTATCGTTCCTTTGATGCTCTGTCGCGCTACGATTCCCATGACTTACAGCTTTCCATTATTGACTTTATCGGCTATAGAGTATTGCTCATTCGAGCGTTTTCTTTCCTGCTCCACATATTCCTCGTAAGCCTTTATAATCATTTCTTTGTTCCTCACTTCTTCTTCCAAATTCTGAATCAGCACGTTCTGCTCTTCGATGTTCTTTTGGATGGTTTCAATTTTTTGCAGGCGTGTCTCGTTAGCCGACTGGTAGGCCTTGATATGCTTCAGCAAATCCTCTATGACAATCTCGCGGCGGCGGTTGGCATCTTCTGAACAGCTCAATTTGTCCGCCTTTCTACGAATGCCCGAGTTCAAGTCGTTGCCAGCCAAAATCAGGATGGCGACAATCCAAATCCACAGCAAAAGGATAATCAACGTTCCGATAGAGCCATACAGCACATTATAGCTCGAGAATTTGGAAATATAAATGTTGAACGCCACCATACCCAACACGAACAATGTGGTGGCGAGTATGGTTCCCGGGCTGAAAACCACAAAATTGCGGTAGCTTTTCTTTCCGCTTGCCGAAGTCCGTTTACGCTCTACACGATAATGCTCCTTAAAGGAAACATTGCCGAAATAATAAAGTATGGACAATCCAAGACTCAAGGCAAAAACACCAATCACCCAGCGCAACACACTGAACAGGAAGAAGGCGAACGACCCGCCTATCAGTATTTCGTGAACGACCAAATAATTCAACACCGTCCCTCCCAACGAAATCAGCAGGATAGAGACGACAACCAAAACACCCAAAACAATCAACATGACGACAGCAAAGACACGCTGGACAATCCAGCCCATAAAGCCTAATTCCTTGTTACTGATAAAGTCGTCATACACATTGCGGAAACCGTTGAAGATGGCCACTATCCCACTGGAGCCGAAGACCAGACAGAGGACGACACTCAACGACATGATGCCACCATGGTGCTGGTTCATGATGCCGTCAATGGTATCTTTCACATAATCCAATGTACCAGAGGGAATGAAAAAGTCGTCCAAGACCATCATCACCCTTTCGTAAAGATGCGGAATAGGGATGTAGGGAATCAAGGTGAAGAAGAAGAGAATCAAAGGGAAGAGGGCTACAAAGAAATTGAACGCCACACCAGCAGCGCGGTCAACGGTACGCCCCTTGGTGAATGACTTGAAAAAGTCAATCACTACGTCAAGGAGGGGCAGTTTGGTGCCCGGGAAACGAACCACACGCAAGAAGTTCTCATCGCGGTTGTACCAAGTCCTCAGCGCATCCATCTTGGCTGTCAGCCACTTGTTAAGTTTGCCAGTTTTCTTGTCTCTATTCTCCATTTATCGAAAAATTCAACTTGCAAAAATAGTGGTTTTTGGTACAACAACGAAATATTTGTAGTTTTGCAGCAGAAAATGACACCATCACCATCATGAGCAACACAGACACCATCACACATGAAGGGGTGATTACGAAAATCACCGACGACGAACTGGAAATCAAGATACTGGCACAAAGTGCCTGCGCTGCATGTCACGCCAAAAGCGCTTGTGGCATGGGAGAACAGGCTGAAAAGATTCTCACCGTGCCGCGTCCCAAAGGACAGACATTCCAATTGATGCAGAAAGTCAACGTGAAAATGGCTATCGGGCAGGGCAACAAGGCAGCGGTGCTGGCCTACCTCATCCCCATCATCCTTTTATTGGCGGTATTGTTCGTTTGCCTTGGTTTAGGCTTGAACGAAGGGCTGTCGGCACTTATCAGCATCATTGCTCTGACACCTTATTATATAGTGTTATACCTACGTCGCGACAAACTCAAGCAAAAGTTCGAGTATCGCATCGAATAAAAAACCGAAAATTTTCTTTTGTCAAAAAAGGAGAATCCGTATTTTTGCAGGTTCTAAAATCGAAAACAAACTCAAAATTCTATTCTGATGAGTAATACTTTACTTATTTCCCTCGTGGTTCTCGGAATCCTGGGCGGTGTGCTTTCAGTGATTCTGTACTTCGTGGCACAGAAGTTCAAGGTAGAAGAGAACCCCTTGATTGACGAAGCGGAGGCTTGCCTGCCTGGTGCCAACTGCGGTGGCTGCGGTTTCGCGGGTTGCCGTGCCTTGGCCGAAGCCTGCGTGAAACAAGCTGCCGAAAAAGGCAACATCGACGGTCTCGCCTGTCCTGGCACCGACATGGGCAAAGTGGCTGCTGTCCTCGGACTGACTGCCACTGCCTTTGAGCCAAAGATTGCGGTGGTGCGCTGCAACGGCAGTTGCCAGAACTCACCCGCCAAAGTGCATTACGAAGGTGCCGACATCTGCGCCTTCGCCACCACGCTGTATGCAGGCGAAGGTGGTTGCTCGAAAGGCTGCTTAGGGCTTGGCGATTGCGTGAAAAAGTGCAACTTCGACGCCTTGCACATCGACAAGGAGACAGGACTTCCCGTTGTCGACCCCGACAAGTGTGTCGGTTGCGGCGTTTGCGCCCGCACCTGCCCACGCGGCATCATCGAAATCCGTCCCCGTGGCAAGAAAGACCGCCGCGTGTATGTGTGCTGCTCCAACACCGACAAAGGTGCCTTGGTGGTCAAGAATTGCTCGGTGGGCTGCATTGGCTGCCAGAAGTGCTTGAAGGAATGTCCCTTCGAAGCCATTGAGATGCGCGGCAACCTCGCCTACATCGACCCCGCCAAGTGCAAGGCCTGTGGCAAGTGCGTGAAAGTGTGCCCACGCGGCTCCATCCACGCCATCAATTTCCCGACACCCAAAGCTGAAGCACCCGTAACTGAAGTCAAACCCGAAAACACTGTCACAGCATGAACCCGTTAAAGACTTTTCCAAGAGGCGGCGTGCATCCTGAAGAGAACAAACTCTCGGCACACCAGCCCATACAAGACTTTCCGATGCCCAAGCAGCTCATCGTCCCCTTGGGGCAATGCCTTGGTGCACCGGCTGAATGCATCGTCAACAAAGGCGACCGCGTGCTGACGGGGCAACTCATCGGCACAGCCAAGGGCTTTATCTCAGCCAACGTCCACTCGCCTGCCACGGGCACCGTCGCCAAGATTGATGTGGTGATGGACCATACTGGTTATTATAAACCAGCCGTCTTTATTGACCGTGAAGAACAAGACGAATGGGCAGAGGGCATCATTGAAACCGACGAGCTGCTCACCGATATCAAGCTTGATGCCAAGCAAATCATTGACAAAGTGAAAGAATGCGGCATCGTCGGCATGGGTGGAGCCACCTTCCCCACTCATGTCAAGTTGATGGTTCCCGATGGTAAGAAAGCCGAATACATCATCATCAATGCCGCTGAGTGCGAGCCTTACCTGACCTGCGACTTCCGTCTCCTTCTCGAAAAAACGCAAGAGTTCCTGATGGGTGTGAAAATCTTGATGAAAGCCGTCAACACTGACAAAGGCATCATCGGCATCGAGGCCAACAAGATGGAAGCAGTGGAATTGCTTGAAAAGACCATCAACGAACATAAAGACCTATATGCCGGCATCACCGTCCAGCCCTTGAAGACCAAATATCCTCAAGGCGGCGAGAAGCAAATCATCAAGGCCATCACGGGTCGCGAGGTGCCGTCGGGCAAGCTGCCTATTGAGACGGGTTGCGTCGTGGTCAACGTGGCCTCAACCTACGCCATCTATGAAGCTGTTCAAAAGAACAAGCCCTTGATTGAGCGCATCGTCACCGTCACGGGCAAGTCGGTCAAGAAACCCAGCAACTTCCGTGTACGTTTCGGTGTCCCTGCCGACCTCCTCATTGAGGCTGCTGGCGGACTGCCAAATGACATCACCGACGTTATCAACGGCGGTCCCATGATGGGTAAATCGGTATCAGTCACCAGCTTCCCCACCATGAAAGGCACCTCGGGCATTTTGCTCATGACGCTACACGAAGCCCAAGACCGTCGCCAGACCAACTGCATCCGCTGCGGTCGCTGTGCCGGTGCCTGCCCCATGGGCTTGCAGCCCTTCCTGCTCCACAAGCTGGCCAAGCAGAACAACTTCGACGAGACAGAGGCCAACCACATCATGGACTGCATCGAATGCGGCTCTTGTGAGTTCACCTGCCCCGCCAACATCCCGCTGCTTGACTACATCCGTTACGGTAAAGCCAAGACGGGTGCCATCATCCGTGCAAGAAACCAGAAATAGAATGCGGCGTTTCAACAACAATTAAACGATTAAACAACCAACAATTCAACAATGAACAAATACACAATATCCGGTTCGCCGCATGTGCATTCGACGGAAAACACGCAGAAGATCATGTATCGTGTGCTTCTCGCATTGGTTCCCGCCTTGCTTGTGGCCGTTTACTATTTCGGTTGGTATGCCCTTAGGCTGACCATCGTCTCGGTGGGTGCCTGCATGCTGACAGAATGGCTTATTCAGAAATACCTCATCAAAGGTCCCTTGACCATCAACGACGGCTCAGCCGCCCTGACGGGTCTGCTGCTGGCCTTCAACGTGCCTGCCAACCTTCCCATCTGGATGGTTATCGTAGGTGCAGTGGTGGCTATCGGCATCGGCAAGATGGCCTTTGGTGGTTTGGGCAAAAACCCCTTCAACCCGGCTTTGGTAGGCCGTGTGTTCATGCTTGTGTCGTTCCCGACGGCCATGACCACTTGGCCGCAGGCCGCCCCCATCTTCGAGAAGGGCTTCTTTGCTGACGCTGTCACGGGTCCCACCCCGCTTGGCATCCTTAAGGAAGCCGGTGTGGGCTCGTTGGCCGAAGCTGGCGATATGCAGTTCCTTGATATGGTGCTGGGCAACCGAGGCGGTGCCTTCGGTGAGGTCTGCGCCATTGCCCTGCTGCTGGGTGCCATCTACCTCATCTGCCGCAAGGTCATCGACATCGCCACGCCGCTGAGCATCCTGCTCACCGTGTTCGTCTTCACAGGCATCTGCCATCTTATCGACCCGACGCAGTACATCGCCCCGTGGTATCACATCGTCTATGGCGGTCTCATCCTCGGTTCCTTCTTCATGGCAACCGACATGGTGACCTCACCCATGACGACGAAAGGCAAAATCCTGTTCGGCATCGGCATCGGTGTCATCACCGTTGTTATCCGTCTGTGGGGTGCCTATCCCGAAGGCGTGTCGTTCGCCATCCTGATTATGAACGCCCTCACGCCGCTCATCAACAAGGCCTTCAAGACCGAAGTGTTCGGAGTCGTCAAACCCTCTAAAAAGTAAACGCCATGGCAAAGAAGAAAGAATCCACATTAATCAATATGGTCGTCGCCCTGCTCGTCATCACAGCGGTGTCGGGCGGCGTGCTCGGCCTGGTGTACGGCATGACCAAGGACACCATCGCTGAGGTCGACCAGAAGAAGAACGAGGCAGCCATCAAAGCCGTCCTTCCTTTGGAAAACGTCACCTACAAGGCTGACACACTGAGATACAACTATGAAGGCACCGACCTGTCATTCCCCTGCACCCTCGCCTACGATGCCAGCGGCAACTTCCAAGGTGCCGCTGTCAAGACCAGCGAAGGAGGCTTTGGCGGCAAGATTGACATGATGGTCGGCTTCCTGGCCAACGGCACCATCAAAGGCACTTCGGTGTTGTCGCACAGCGAGACCCCCGGCCTTGGTGCCAACATGACCGGCAAGTTCAAGGACCAGTTTGTCGACAAGAACCCTGCCGACTACAAACTGACGGTCACCAAGGATGGCGGCGACGTTGATGCCATCACGGCAGCCACCATCACCTCAAGAGCCTTCTCGAAAGCCGTCGACAAGGCCTACAAGGCCTTCGAGGCCAACAAGGCTCAATATATGAACAACGAAACGGAAGGAGGACAAGACAATGAGTAACAACCTGCAAACCTTTACCAAAGGCCTCATCAAAGAAAACCCCATCCTGGTGCTGCTGTTGGGCTGCTGCCCGACCTTAGCCACCACCACCAGTGCCATCAACGGCATGTCGATGGGCCTGGCCACCACCTTCGTGTTGGTACTGTCCAACATCTTCATTTCACTCCTGAAAGGCTTCATCCCCGACAAGGTACGCATCCCCTGCTTCATCGTGGTCATCGCATCGTTTGTGACCTTGGTGCAGCTGCTGATGCAGGCCTATGTGCCTGACATCTATGAGACCCTCGGTCTATTCATTCCCCTTATCGTGGTGAACTGCATCGTGTTGGGTCGCGCTGAGGCCTTCGCTTCCAAGAACCCCGTGTTCCCGTCCATGCTCGACGGTCTGGGCATGGGCTTGGGCTTCACCCTCGCGCTCACCCTGCTGGGCTGCATCCGTGAGTTTTTGGGCAGCGGCTCCATCTTCGGACTCACCATCCTGCCTGAGACGGCCAACATCCTGGTATTCATCCTGCCTCCAGGTGCCTTCATCTGCCTCGGTTTCGTCATCGCCATCGTCAACCAATTCAAAAAAGAAAGTCACTAAGCCATGAAATACCTCATCATTATCCTATCGACCATCCTGGTCAACAACGTGATCTTCTCCCAATTCTTGGGCATCTGCCCCTTCTTAGGGACCTCAAAGAAGACCTCCACTGCCTTGGGTATGGGCGCTGCCGTCATCTTCGTGCTGACCCTCGCCACCTTGGTGACTTGGCTTGTGAACCAATACCTGCTCATCCCTTTGGGCCTGGACAAGTTCCTGCAGACCATCGCCTTCATTCTCATCATCGCTGCTTTGGTACAGATGGTGGAGATTATCCTGAAGAAAATCAGTCCGTCGCTGTACACTGCCTTGGGTGTGTTCCTGCCACTGATTACGACCAACTGCGCCGTCCTCGGTGTCTCGCTGACCGTGGTCACCAAGGAGTTCAACTATGGCGGCGTGGCCCACATGCTGAGCTTAGGTGAGTCCATCGTCTATGCCGTTGGCATCGCCCTCGGCTTCGCTATGGCCCTGATTATCTTTGCCGGTGTGCGCGAGCATATCGACCTGATGGAACCTCCCAAGGGCATGAAAGGCACTCCCATCGCCCTGATTACAGCAGGCATCCTGGCACTGGCATTCATGGGATTCACAGGAATAGTGTAACACCAAAAAAAGGAAAAAAATCCATTTTTTGCATTTTTTCCTTGTCATTTCAAAAGAAAGCCGTATTTTTATGGCTTTCTTTTTCTATATATAAACCCTACATGATATGAAACAACGTCTACTACCCCTCATCCTATTGTTTGTTCTGCCCATGATTTCATACGGGCAAGACTTCACCATAATCGAAACAGACAGCCATCACATCAGGTTGCGTTTTGAGTTTAACGAGTTTAGTTTCGACACCATCCGATGCAACGGCGAGTTGATGCAAACCATTGCAACGAGAGGTATTGTCGCACCTAACGAATACGGCATGCCCGACCTGCCCACCTTCAACCGATTCATTGCCATCCCGCAAGGTGCAAAGGCCACAGTGGAAGTGAGGACAACGCGCAACGAACACATGACCGGTGTCAACATCGCGCCTTCCCTTGGTGCCCAATGCGAAAACGAAGCCGACCGTCCTTATCTCAAAGACACGAAATGCTATTCCACTGACGCGCTCTATCCAGCGGCAGCCTATGTGGTAGCCAACCCACAGCAACTGCGCGGCGTAGATGTCATCCACTTAGGCATCAGCCCCGTACAGTTTAACCCTGTGAGGCAAGAAATTGCCATCAACCACCAGTTGGACATCGACATTCGTTTTGAAGGAGGCAACGGCCATTATGGCGACGACCGCCTGCGCTCACCTTATTGGGACCCCATCCTTCAGAACAACATCCTCAACTACGACTGCCTCGCTCCCATCGACTATGATGCACGCAGACAAGAATGGGTGAGAAACCGCGCCACAGGCTGCGAATACCTCATTCTCACCCCCAACAACGATGCGTTCATCAACGCAGCACAAGAACTGGCCAACTACCGCACCCGTCAAGGCATCCTCACCGATGTAATTTCTCTCGAAGAGGTGGGAGTCGCTGACTCCCGCATGTTGAGAACATGGATTAGGGAGATCTATCAAAATTGGGACATCCCGCCTGCGGCGGTGTGCCTCATCGGAGAGGGCGGCGACAACATTGACGTATGCGTACCAGCCTTCCGTGTCCAACATCCCATAGATAATTCAGTAGCTTCCGACAATCCCTACGCAGATATCGACGGCGACAATCTGCCCGACATCACCTTCTCACGCCTCGTGGCTGAAACCGAAGAGGAGCTGCCCATCTTCATCGGCAAACAGATAGAATATGAGTACACCAACCCATGCATGGATCAATATTTTTACGAGCACCCCTTGACAGCTTCCGCATGGCAGACCAACAAATGGTTCCAAATCACCATCTCGACCATCTACGGTTACCTCAGCCAACACGGAAAGACACCAACACGCCTCAGCGAGATACACAGCGGCGAATTGAGTGACCAATGGTCGTCGGCCAGCGGCACCAGCAACGTCGTGTCTTATTTCGGTCCCGATGGTTTGGGATATATCCCCGCCACCCCAGGTGAACTTGGCGGATGGACAGGTGCCACAGCCGAACACGTCATCCGCGCCTTCAACCAAGGTGCCTACATCGTGCAGCATCGTGACCATGGTTGGAACCAAAAGTGGTATCAACCCCTCATCTACGTCAGCGATTTTGGTGCCATCAACAACCCAGGACAGATGCCTTTCCTCATCTCCATCAACTGCAGGACAGGACAATACGACGTACCCACGCTCAGTTTCACCGAAGCCTTGATGCGCATGACCCGCGACGGACAGAATGCAGGCATCGTAGGGGCAATCAGCCCAACAGGGCAGACCTACTCTTTCGCCAACGACATCTTCCTCTGGGGTATCTGGGATCTGTTCGACCCCACTTTCCTTCCCAACTACGGTCCATACGCCAACCATATTGCCGAATGGCTACCCTCCTTCGCCTTAGTGTCGGGCAAGTATTTCCTAAGGGAACAAGTATTTCCGGGCACCGATGAAACCATGCTCACCACCATCTTCAACACCTACCATGCCCATTGCGATGCGTTCCTGAGAATCTTCACCGAAGTGCCACAAACCATAGAAGCCACATTCGACGAATCCATCACCAGATTCATACCTTTCCACGTCACGGTGCCTGAAGGTGTACAAATCGCGCTAAGCGCCAGATACGGCCGCAAAGACCACCTGATAGCCACCGCCATTGGCACTGGCGAGGAACAGACTCTTTACCTCACAGATTTCGTCCCAACCAATACGTTAACACTGACCATGACGGGGCTGAACCGGCTCCGTCGGGAAGAGACCATCACAGTGACCCCCATCGAAGGGCCTTATGTCATTGCCGACAGCGTGGCCATCAATAATGGAGCGGAAAGCCTCCCCTACGGGCAATCCGGGGCCATCAACCTGACCCTCAAGAACTTCGGGATACAATCCAACGAAGCTGGGACGGCAAAGCTCTCCAACAGTTCAGGACAAATGCTCATCACTCAAGATGAAGCCTCTTTCCCAGTCTTGTCGCCAGATGAAAGCCTGAACATTGAGAACGCTTTCAGCTTCAGCCTCACTGACGATATCCCCGACTATACCAAGGTGCCTTTCACCATCACCACACAATATGGTGGCATCAGCCTTGAGCGCGAGTTCGAGATGACCGTTACGGCCCCTCGCATGACGGCGACACTGACCTCCATCGAAGACGAAAACAGCAACGGCGACCTTGACCCGGGCGAATATGCCACCCTCACATTCAGAGTCACCAACATCGGACATTATCAAGCAGTGAGTCCGCGCTTTGCTTTACACAACAACGAAGGCTACATCCGTGTCATCACACCCGAGAAAACCATAGACAACATGCCCATCGGAGCCTCTATCGAAGTCAGTTTTGAAATCTACATTGAGTATAGTGCCGGTGAAGTGCCGACCGTAGACCTTCTCCTTACCACCACAGTAAACAACTTGGTGATGGAGAACCACATCACCCATCCGATAGGATTCTCCACGGAGAGTTTTGAAAGCGGTGTCTTCAATCCACAGTATTGGACCAACGACCCCGAGCATCCCTGGACCATCGAACATTCAGGAGCCTACGATGGCGAATACTGCGCCATGTCGGACACAACCATCACCCATGACGAATCATCGTGGATCAAATTCACCTACACCTCATCAGACCCAGGCACCTTCTCGTTTTTCACCAAGGTGTCGTCTGAGACCAACTACGACTTTCTCATTTTCTACATCGATGATATAGAGAAAGAGAAATGGTCGGGAGCACAATCCTGGTTCTCGCATTTTTACAATGTAAGCCCCGGGAGCCACGAATACAAGTGGTCGTACAGCAAAGACTATTCGGTGAATGCCGGTGAAGACTGCGCCTGGATTGACTATATTTCGCTGCCACCATACCTTGACGAAACCACAGAACAAGATATCCATCCACTGGACTTGTACCCCAACCCCACTACCGACGAAATCCGTATCGGCATGGAGCAAGAAGGGCACTTTACGGTACAAGTATTCGACGAGAGCGGACGTCTCATTCTGTCGGAGCAAGACGCAATGGTTATCAGCTTCAAAAACAGACCTGCAGGCATGTATCACATTGTCGTCATGCAAGACGGCCGACGCTGGAGCCGGAGGATTGTTAAGATGTAGGCTTTCTACAATGACTTCTTTGACATCGTCAAGTTGATGTATAGGAACGATGTGGTAAAATATGGGAAGCTGATGGTGAGATAACAATCGTTTTTGTTAAAACTCCGCCCGTTTTTTGCTTTATGGCCAAGTCGTTGTTATATCGAGGGTGAGTCGAGGGTGAGTCGAGGGTGAGTCGAGGGTGAGTCGAGGGTGTA
>R22__coassemble_937_pt1 | contig 16403 bp, 18 predicted proteins | sample R22__metabat2_low_PE_022 | metagenome-assembled genome bin R22 | reverse complement strand
GTGTTATATAACCATACAATAGAAATATATGGTAATAGTTATAGAGCTTATATCCCAACAACATTAGACCCAACAGTGTCTGTGAGTAAGAAAAATGATAAGAATTTACAATTTGATGTTCTTATTGTTGGATTTAATTATAATTGTGGTGCAAATACATCTTTGTTAGATAGATTTGGTGAAAAAGAAATATTTGCTTTGTTAAGCCATGAAATAGGTCATATTGTTGCTGGTTGTGTTTCATGTTGTGAAGGAGAGAAAGAAGAGTATTGGGCAGATAAAACGGCACAAAAATTTGGTTTGGGTAAAAAAATGGTACACGCATTAGTTAAAATGAAAAAAGATTTGATTCAAAACAATATGACTGGGGCGTATAATAGTACAATTGAAGAAATGAATAAAAGAATTCAAAGATTATCCTTTAAATTTCAATTAAATGCAAAGAATTTGATATAACCTGCCAAAACAACATAACTGTTTGTATACAAATGCATTTCAAAGGCTATAAACAAAAGCAAGGTAGTGATTGTTGAAAGTGCTTTCAATTTTCTCAACGGAGGCGCCAACAAAAAATACGTCCAAACCCTCGAAGACTACATCCGAAACGAGGTGTATAAGCTTTGCAGCGATGAGGAAATCAGGTTGAAACGTTTTTGAAGTCGTTGTTGTTTTTCGGAAAATGTGTATTTTTGCAAGCGGAAATCATTGAAAGGAGAAAAGATTATGGCAAAACCGATAGAAGCGACACCAGTGTTGGAAGGCTCGGATGCTCTCGCTTTCTTTGCTGAAATGGAAAAGAACGAGAAGGCATCGAAAGAGGAAAAAATGCGCGTGAAGGCTGATGCCAACGCTTTTCGAACAATGTTTCACTGTGATTTGACACAACTGCTTTAATTAGGTTGGTTTCACCCCCCCTACTATAATTTACTACATTCTTTTGTGCATTGGTGAGGGTGCGATAGTTTTGCACTCGTTATTAAAACCAATGCATTATGGGCACCTTTTTCTTTATCGATTATGTCATTTCATTCTTCATCCTCCTCGCCATCCATGCGCCGTGGTGGGCTTGGGTCATCTATGCCGTCAGCGCAGTGGTTTGGTTCGTGATATGGGCTTTGAGCGACGGTGGATCTAACGGGAAAACAACAGACACATCAAAACAGGAGCAGTCATGAAAAACAAACACCCTTTTTGGACAAAACTCGACTGGCGTGGTCCTCGACCGCTCACGCTCAGGGAACTCATCATGAAAAGCAATTTCGACACCATGATGGACATCATCATTGCTTTCGACCCCAAGATGAGCCATCTGGGAGGAGCGTTTCTGAGAGCGGTCCACTGCATCAGGGACATGAAGGTGAAGGCACACGGCGAGGATTACTTCTTGGCGAAATGTGACCACGAATATCACGAGCCTTACATCGGCGTTTTGGAGGGGATGAGGTGGCATGAGTGTTTGGGCTATCCTGTGAAGAGAGCTAAAGACCTGAAATGCACCGATACAAAGTTAGCCGCCATTTGCCTGTGGCACCTTACTTTCTACGGCTTCACGCCAAAGGAGAAGAAAGAAGAAACAGAACGCTATTTTGAGAGGGCGGAAAGGGAACGCCGCAACGACGAGATTTTTCTGGCCGACGATTTGTATGACGATGAATACGTCAAAGAAGCGGCTTGGAGCGGCAGAACGAGGATTAAGGATGAGGTGCTTGAAAGGCTGTTCACCCCAGAAGAAATCGTCGAAATCAAGCGAATCCGCAAGGAAAAGCTGGACGAGGAGAACGCTAGTTATGATGCGGCAGAAGCGGAAGAGAGAAAGCAGTTAGAGATAGAAACGGCCTTGAAAATGGAATTGAGGAAGAAGGCCGAGCAAGAGAAGCGGGAAAAATGGTATCGCAAACGCAGACAAAGCAGATGGAAGAATCGTGGAAAGAAACGGCACTGACGATATGTTTAACACGAATGCCCATGAATTATTCACGAATTGTTCAGAAATGATTTTTTGAAAAATTTGTGGCAAATTTCTGGCAATTCGTGTAAAAAACCTACTGTCTTTCACTATAATTCACTATATTCCATGGCGCATTGCCGGCTGTGCTATATTTTCGCGACCGTTATCAAAAACAACGCGCTATGGGATGCTTCATCTTTATTGATTATCTTATCGGACTGATTATCCTCATCAGGATTCATGCATCATGGTGGGCTTGGCTCATCTATATCGTAAGTGTTTTGGTGTGGATCGTGATTGGGGTTTCGCGCGAAAGTGAAAGTAACGAGAAAACAACTAGTAAACCCAAACATTTGTCTGAAGGCAAGAGCTTATCTGAATCTTTTGAAAGAAAGAATTGTCCTTTTTTTGTTTCGTAACGATTTTGGCCTTATTTTTGCAGGGTCGTTCACCTTGTAAATTTGATACACTAAACCTTTTCAAAATGAAGAAAACACTTATCATCGCATTGTGCTGCATCGTCGCAATGATGACAGCCTGCAAGAAGGAACCCGAAAAGCCCACCAACTATGCGGAGCAATACGCCGGCAGTTATCTTGGCGGTTTCAAGCTCACCATCCTTACTATGAACAACGAGGCCGTAACCAACATGACCTTCCCGGTCGACAGCATCGGCATGGACATCACCAAAGGCGAAGAGATCAACGCCATCACCGCCACGGTGACCGTCGACAATGAGACACACCAAGCCACAGGCACCGCCAGCATGGAGAAAGCCGAATTCAATTCGGTAGGACTTGTCATCGACAAACCGGACCAACATTACAAGTTCAATCTGGACCTCAAGCTGGAAGGCACCAAGCCCAGCACCGACTCCTTGAACATCGTTGGCACCTTTACCGGCAACGGCACCTTTGAATTCATGGGCGAGACGCAGGTTCTTGATGAAATCTCAGGCAGCCTTACAGGAAAACTCGCTTCGCGGTCTGCTGCAAAAGACAAGTAAAACAACATAAAAACACATACCACAATGAGAAAATCAACATTAACAATGGTTTGCCTCGCCGCATTGGCATTGCTGGCAAGCTGCAAGAAAGACGTTCAACCCACCATTAACATCGCCACAGGTGGCAACTACGCCGGTCCAAACACCGAGGTGTTCTCGAACGACCCCGTCACAGTAGGCTTTAGTGCTACTGGAGAGAACCTGACCAGAATCGAGATGAGCGCTTCACAAAACGGCACCATCCTCTTCACCGACGGCCAAAACATTGACAACCTCGACACCTACCTCTACGTTCACAACTTCGAGTTGGAAGCCGTTGGCACCGTTACCTTCACCGGTACCGTCACAGATGCCAAGGGACATACGGCCACAACGAGTTTTGACATCATTTACTACGAGAAGCCCAACGCCAAGTTTGTCGGCAACTATACAGGCGATGCCCTCGTCACGGGAACCTACGACATCAACATCACCAACTATGACCCCATTCATGAGAATTTGGAAGACGAGCCCTTCCCCATCGTCCTTGACATCGTAGCCGGAGAGGACATTAACAAAGTGAAAGCCACCATTACCATCAACGATCAAACCGACACGGTGGAGGGCACCGTCGACGGCAACAGCGTAACCTTTGAAGCTGTCAACGACTCGTATACCATGACCTACGAGACACAAGGCTTCTCCATCCCCATCACGCTCGACATGACATACAACTTCGTCGGCACCCTCAACGAAGGCAAGCTTGACCTCAGTGGCAGCTGCAAGGGCAACGGCGAGTTCAACATGTTCATTATCAGTGGCACTATCGAACTGGAAGGCACCGTAGGCGGCAGCCTGACCAAGAGCGAATAAAAAAAATCGAAAAAAAATTGCCGAAATCGGTTGCACAATTCAAAAAATCCGTATTTTTGCAGCCGATTTCAGTGCCCAATGGTGTAATTGGCAACACGACTGACTCTGGATCAGTAAAGTCCAGGTTCGAACCCTGGTTGGGCAACAAAAAACACCCCCTAACTCGAAGGCATTCAGGTTAGGGGTTTTTATTAGAATTATGAACCTTTTCAAGAACCACTCAAACAGGGGCATGCTTCCCAACTTCCTCTTTCTCATTGCCACACAGCTGCTCCTACTTCACTCCTTCACCGCCTCGGCACAACAGCAATCCCTCTTTAAGGACGACCGCACCTTCTTCGAGGCCGATTTCCGTTACGGCAAATATTTTCCCTTTGAACCACGCCATGCCTATATGAAAGTTTTGCCGCAATACGGTGTCGACCTTCGCATGGGACGACAAACCGACGGCAGATTCGAGTGGGAACGCGACTTTAACTACATCAACTATGGTGCTTTCCTGCGCTTCGAGAAGAACAACGTCGACAGTGTGCAATTCATCGACCGCGACGAGTATGGGCACGAACGTGAGACTTGGCGTGCGTTGGGCGACTGCATCTCCGCTGGCGGTTTCCTCAACGGGCACCTGTATCGCGGCAAATACTGGTCGTTCGACTACGATATCTTAGGCGGACTTTCATTCTGGACCAAGCACGGAAACGAGTTCATCGGTTCAGTGGCCAACATACACCTGGCCATCGATGCAGGCCCAACCTTTATGATAGAGGACAATTTCGACATCACGGTGCGTTATCAGTTCTCCCACTCGTCAAACGCCGCCATCAGGCTGCCCAACTGCGGCATCAACGTATTCAGCTGGGTGCTGGGGTTGCGTTATCACCCCAACGGCAGGCCCGAACTCGTGCCGAAGGAGCGCCCTTGCCCCGAATTCCAGAAATCCACTGCAATTTTCGCTTCCGAATCAATGGGCATCCCGCAAACCAACGAATGGATGCGCAGCTACCAGACCGCTGACGGCACTATGGTCCCCGACCTGCCCAACGAACGGCCATACTATCTTGCCAATGTCATCCAAATTGGGCTTCACCGCCAGTTCCATCCCAAGTTCAGCTATGATGTGGCTTTGGATTTTGGCTGGACCGGAGAGACGAAACGCATGTATGAGAAAGCCCAGCAGATGTATAACGAAGGAGACCCTCGCTTTGCAGGCGACGATGCCATTCCACTCATGGAATACAGTTTCGGGCGCGGTCTGCACCTCGCTCCTTCAGTGATGTTTGAAATCAATTACAACCGATTTGCATTCTGCCTTGGCGGCGCCTATTACCTATGGCACGGCATCTACTATGGCACCGACCAAAAGAAAACATGGGGCTTGCCCGAGTCATCAGAGAGCACCTTCGAAGACACTTACCTGCCGCCCTGCTATCGCACTTTCTACGGACGCTTAGGATTCAAGTATTACCTGGGTGAGAACCGTAACATGTTTATCGGGTCGTTCATGAAAGTCCACGAAGTGGTCATCGATTATGCCGAATTCACCTTCGGCATAAACCTGTTCAGCTGGAAAGACAAAAAGAAGAACTAAGGCTTATTCGGGGTAATGCTCCACCCGCAACAAGATGCCTTGCTCGTCATACCACTTCCATTCCCCACAATGCTTTCCGGCCTTGTAATGGCCTTCCCAGCGCAGATTGCCATTCTCCCAATACACCGTTGAAGGGCCTTCATACACGCCATCCTTAAAGACAGCGACACTCCAAGGTCGACCATCACGGAGATAGGCGTTCCATTCCCCTTGGCGCTTCCCATTCTTCAAAGCTCCTGCCATCCTCACCTGCCCCGATTCGTAGTACTCCGTCTCATAAACACAATCGCCAGATTTGTCGTATTTTCTGACGATTTGAGGCTGCTCGTTGGGGAAACGCACCTCAACCTTTTCAGTCAGGCGAGATGAGCAGCAAGCAAAAGCCAAAACAGCACATATAACCAAGAATACCTTTTTCATATCACTTTAATTTTCAACGGTTAAACCACATTCTCTCTCCTTTGTTCTCTTCATGGAACACACCTTTCTCGAAGACCAAATTGCCATTCACGAAGGTGTGCGTCACAGCGCAACGGGTTGAAATGCCATCGTAAGGTGTCCAGCCACATTTGGAGTATTCGTCTTTATCTGAAATGCAATGGCTTGCATCCAAATCAACAAGGGCCAGGTCGGCATGATAACCCTCTCGCAGGAAGCCACGACGGTCAATCTGATACAAGGTAGCGGGATGATGGCACATCAGCTGCACTAATAACGGCAAATCGTCATGCAGCACATTGGTCATCAATTCCAAAGAATGTTGAATGGAAGGGAAGCCCGACTTGCTTGTGAAGTAATCGCCCGTAAATTTCTCCTCTTTCAGATGCGGCGCATGGTCGGTGCCGATGGTGTCGATTCGGCCTTCACGCAGGGCCAGCAGCAAGGCCTCTTTATCGCGATGCGACTTGATGGCCGGGTTGCACTTGATGGCGAAGCTTCTGGTCTCATAGTCTTTGGCATCAAACCACAGATAATGCGGGCAGGTTTCAGCCGTGATGCGCTTCTCCTTCAGCGGAATATCGTTTCTGAACAACGCCAGCTCCGCTTTAGTGGAGATATGCAGCACGTGCAGGCGGGCACCAAACTTCTCAGCCATATCCACTGCCTTCGAGGACGACCTGTAGCAAGCCTCCATAGTGCGGATAAAGGGATGGATGCTCGCATCCAGTTCTACTTGTCCTTTTGCAGCCAAGTCCTTGCTGCACACCGTATTCTCATGAATCGTCTGCTCATCTTCACAATGCGCCGCAATCAGGCAAGGCGACTCACGGAAGAGGCGCACCAGCACCTCGTTTTTGTCCACCAGCATGTTGCCCGTGCTGCTGCCCATGAACAGCTTGATGCCGCACACCGTTTTCGGGTCGGTCTTCACGACTTCAGCAAGGTTGTCGTTGGTGGCCCCAAGATAGAACGAGTAGTTGGCCAACGACTTCTCAGCCGCCAAGTCAAACTTCTGTTGCAGAAGGTCTTGCGTCGTGGTTTGCGGCACCGTGTTGGGCATATCCATGAAAGAGGTCACGCCCCCGGCAACGGCGGCACGGCTTTCGGTGTAGATGTCAGCCTTGTGCGTCATTCCCGGCTCACGGAAATGCACATGTTCATCGATGATGCCCGGAATCAGATACTTTCCGGTGCCGTCAATCATGGTGGCGGAGCCAGCATCAAAGTCTTCGCCCTTACGGACAATCTTGGCAATCTTGCCATCCGAAACAAAAACACTTGCCGCGAAGGTCTGTCCCTCGTTGACAAGTGTCGCATTTTTAATATAGTAGTTCATCAGACTTTCTTTGGTTTGATTTTACCCGTCATACCACGCCAGCGCAGGTTGAGGACGCCAAAGACGGCTTCCTTGAAAATGCCCTTGCTCATCTTCGACTGACCTTCGCGGCGGTCGGTGAAGATAATCGGCACCTCCTCAATCTTGAATCCGAGTTTCCAGGCGGTGTATTTCATCTCAATCTGGAAGGCATAGCCCACGAACTTGATTCTGTCCAAATTTATGGTTTCCAATACTTTACGTGTATAGCAAACGAAGCCGGCTGTGGTATCACACACCTTCATCCTTGTGACGAAGCGCACATAAGCTGAAGCATAATAAGACATCAGCACACGGCCCATGGGCCAGTTGACCACGTTGACACCCGTTTTATAACGCGAGCCCACCGCGAGGTCGGCACCATTGGCGCAGGCATCGTGAAGACGGGCCAAGTCGTCGGGATTGTGCGAGAAGTCGGCATCCATCTCGAAGACATACTGATAATCGCGTTCCAAGGCCCACTTGAAGCCCGTGATATACGCCGTTCCAAGGCCCAGCTTCCCGGCCCTTTGGATCATGAAGAGGCGGTCGCTGAACTCCGTCATGAGTCTCTTCACGATGTCGGCCGTACCGTCGGGGCTGTTGTCGTCAATGATGAGGATATCGAACGCCATCGGCAGGTTGAAGACATAGCGGATGATGTTCTCGATGTTCTCCTTTTCCTTATAAGTGGGTATGATGACTAAATTCTCTGACATACCAAATTCGTTTACCATTCAACGCGCAAAGATACGAGAAAATTGCAAACTGAGGAACAAGTTGCCCATTCCTCTTTGTGTTTTTTCAACTGCAACTGCAACAGAATTATTTGCAACACCTTCATAATCATCTCTATTGCAGTTTTTTTGCAGTTATTGCAGTTAAAATTACAGAGAAACCATTGCCCCTAACATGATTACAGTTTTGAAACCTCCTATTCCCAATTTGCCTGCAATAATACAAAGAAAAACCGAATTGACCCCGTATTTGGATTGATTTGACATACAGCTACTACAACTTCACTTCAAGTTATAGTCGCTGTTGGTGGAATAGGTAGGTTCAACTACATGTTGTTTGTCGAGGGCTTAAGTTTTTGCATCACACTTGTTCAATTATGTCTTGTGAAGTAATGTCTTGTAACATAGCTGCCTTGTCTCGCAGTCGCGTGTCCTAAAGTTCTGCGATTTCCGAAACTGGCAGTCCCGTAATCTCAGCAATGTCACTTGCGGTAAAGCCCTTGTCTTTCATCTTTCGGGCTATGTCTATACTGCCTTCCTTTCTACCTTCTTCTCTGCCTTCTTTTCTGCCTTTCATTTCACCCTTGAGCTCGGCCGTCTTTAGCACACTGTAGTTGTCCCAAAACACCTTTTTGCTTTCCTCATACTGGCGACGCTCGGTCTCTGAATATCGGGCTATCTCTGCCTGCTCAAAGAGTTTTGTAAAAATGCGGTCTTGCAATGCCTTGGGACGTTCCAACAGGCGATAGAGGTTGTGAAGCACAAACATCCACTTGTCGAAAAGCGTCACCAGCTCTTCCTCCGTCTTCGTGAACTTCGGCATTTCAAGGTAGATGAACGTCAGCTTGTCATAGAACACGTGGTTGTCCTCCACATCCTTCAGTTTGATCTCGTGCCGGTAGCTGTCGGCTGGATATTCTCCGTGGGGGAACTCGAAGTTCAGGATGCCCACCGTGTAGACATCGTCAAGATGATAGTCCCACTCGCCTTTCGGGGCCTGCTGGCGTATGGGAGTCGTGGCATAATACACGCTACGGTCCTTGAAAAACGCCTGTTCCGCCTTCTGCATCTCCACGATGAAGCGGCTCCCGTCCTTGGCCATGCAATAAACGTCAAAGACGGAGCGGCGGTCGCCGTAGCCGTCGCCCAGGCTCTCGCCGTTGAGGTACTGCACGTCCTCTATCTCCTTCTCGTTGCCTTCGAGCAGTGCGTTGAGGAAGCTGATGAGCAAGTCCTTGTTCATCTCTGTGCCGAACAACTTCTTGAAGCCGAAGTCGGTGTAGGGGTTGATGTATCTCTCTCTTGTGTCTTGTACCATAGCCGTCCGTATTTGTTTTACGTGGCAAACTTACAAAGAAAAATCTATACGGAGCACTTTTCTGAAAAATTATTCCAACCGTCCCCACCAGCTCACCCCCGTCCAAACGAATTTATGTCCTATAATTGGACGGACACGAGAATTGAATTCCTTTGTGGATGTTTGGGTTGATGTATTAGTTATGACAAATACAATAAAAAGAAAGGCAGTCTAGCCCGCCTTTCCTTGGTTTTGTTAATGTTTTAACCTTACTGGACGATAGTAATACTCTTTATCAGCACTTTCAATACTAACACCATTTTTATCGTTAAAATCAAGATAGTATAGACAAAACCTCCTTTTGGATATTAGTTTGACTTCTAACAATTATTCAATCTGTGATTCAATTGCCATAATGCTTAATCCTTCTCACGAATCTCGCCCTATGTTTTCCAGTAACACAATCTTCTACACCACTTGCAAAATTTATAGCCTCATATTCATCATAACCATCACACCCACTCCATGAAGTTATAAACCAATAAAAATCCGACTTAAACCCTCCAATAGAATTCCTGTTTGCATACATTTCCCATAAGTGGGATTCAGAAGGCAAATCCCAATCATTAAAACCAGCAAAACTAATAATGGTATTCTGTGCTTCCCCAAAATCTAACTTGTAATCCAATTCAGGGAAAATAATAAGATCAATATAGCCATACCCATCATACATTGTTAATTTGGGTAAACTATTATAAATAATTGTTTCTTGAGTTATTCCAGTCAAAACAAATTGCTCTCCATACTTTGTCCCTGTTGAATTGGTTGCATACGGTCTTATATAATAAGTATTTGATGTATTTAACCCCGTAAGAGTCGAATAATAAAAACCCGAACCATTACCATCTGTAGTATGGTTATCATTCAATGAAGGATTGGGGAATGTACTCCAACAAACACCTCGGCTAATTATTTGGAAACCACCATCAGATGTAATACTTGACGTACATCTCAAACTATTATTAGTAAAATTGCTATTTGAAGAAACATACACGAAACTATCCTCATCTAAAACAACAATTGGCAATCCATCTGAAGTAGAAAACGCGACATTTTCACCGTATGCAATACCGTTTTCATTAATTGCATACGCTCTTACATAATAGGTAACCGCTGGTTGCAGATTGTTAATTTCGCTATTAAAAGTTCCTATGCCAGAACCATTGGTCGTGTGATTATCATTAATGGTCGGATTCAGATTTGTACCCCAACACACACCTCTAGCTGTCACAGGAAATCCATTGTCAGTCGTTATATTACCTCCTGTCGATGCAGATACAGACGTAATGTTTGTTATTGCCATAGTTGAAACAACAGGAAGGCCATTAGTTGTAGAAAACGACTCCTCAGAACCATAATAAGTTCCATGTTGATTAATAGCATAAGCTCGTACATAATATTTTGTGTTCAAATTTAGATTAGAAAGAACACTTATAAATGAGCCACTCCCTGTCCCATCCAGCGTACGATTGTTATTAATTGTAGGTTCATGAGCCGTATTCCAACAAACACCTCGTTCTATTATTGGAGCAGTGCCCGAATAGGCAATTACTCCACCGCTCTTCGCTGTAGTGCCTTCAATTTCCGACACAATTCCAGTAGTTATTGTTGGCCAATTCTCAGAGTTCCCTTTATCAAAAAACACAATATCCTTGTAATCAAAAACTTCTTGCCCCATTCCTTTCAACGCTTCTGTCATAGAAGGATAGTTCAAGCATTCCAAGCATAAAGAATAATTTTCATTTAATTCATTAAAATTTACCTCCAGTTCAAATCTTCCCTCATCATTTGTGGTTGATGAAGCGTGAACATGAGCACCATCACTTACACTCACGGTCACGCCTTGAATTGGTGCATTCTCACTTTTCTCAATGACACGGCCTTTACACAATGTGGTCACATGAATTCCTTCTTTCTCTAAACTTTTTACACAACTGGTCAATTGAATAGACAAGACTGCCATAATCATTATTATACTCTTTTTCATAGCTTTCAGAATTTATAGGTTAAACTTACTCCCAAAGCCAAACTGTTATCCGTTGGCATTATGGTCGGATTGAATGTAAAGCTGTCGCTATAGATTGGTCGTAACGAATAAGCGCGATAAAGATTGAATACATATACTGCCGCTGCCGCTGCATAACAAGTGACGTTAACAGTTTTCATTGTATTATATTTGTCTCGAGCTGCCATATAATCCGTGTAACTCGTGTTGGCATTCTTCATGATGTCAAGTTGGTTCCGTGCAGAGAAATAAGTTACCAAGCCTCCACCTAATAGAACCAATTCGCCACCCAAAGTGATGATTCCTTCAGTAGTATGTCTTTTGCCCATCTGTCCCAAGCCAGGAACGAATACGGACTTCAATAAGGCTATACCATTCTTGTATTGTTTCACATCATGACAGCCATTAAAATCGTCAAATTCAACAAGGATATTTCCAGCCTTGGCCGTTTGGCAAAGAATGTAAACACGGTAGCCATTGGCATTCTTTTCCGCGTATTCGCATACCTTGTTGATCGGGATGTTGTATTGTGCAGAGATTACATTGAATTCCTTGCCACTTTGAACCGCATTATTAATATCATCTGAATTGAAAGGCTGTCCCAAACGCATTGCAGTTGATTGCAATAATCTTGCAAAGGCTTGGTTTCGGGCTTCAAGTTCAGTTGTTCCTGTGGCCGATTCCACCACATAGAGATAGCTGCTGTTTTCGGGCATTGGTTTGTTGTAAATCCAGCCTGGTTTCTCTTGCGCAAAGGAGATTAATCCAAATAGCACAAGTACGAAAGTAAAAACATTTTTTTTGTTCATATAGATTTGAATTTTAAAGATTAATCTTGTCTTATTTCAATAATGCTACGATTTAGAATGATAAAGTAATATACGCTCCATTCCCCGTTAAACCATATTCCATTTCAATATTGTTTTGCGAATACATTCTACCATTGTTGTAGAGGTTGACGGCTTTGCGGATTTTGGCTTTGCCTATTGATGAACGAATATTCCCAGCAGCTATCAAAGCAATGCCAGCACCAGCAAGCACGCCTCCTGTAATAATAAACCCTTTGCCCACAGGGTCATCCCAACCCTCAATCCAACCAAATTGACCAATTAAACCACATATAACCATCCCTACTCCTCCAAGAACAAACAATTCATCGTCTTTGAATGCCAAACCTCTATCATACAAATCATAGGACCTAGAGTTTGCAAACATTGTTCGAATCTCGCTTTCACTCAATTTCATTCCGTCTTGATATATATCATAATCTTTCGAATATAAAGCCTCTTTGGCATAATACTTATCATTACCCTCATAGCAGGCATTAAAATCGTCGAATACCACATGTATATTACCCGCTTTTGCAACTTGACATAGGACATAGACACGACAAGGTGCAGTCTTGTTATCTGTATATTCGCACACTTTGTTGATAGGAATATTATATTGCGAAGAAATCACATAATATTCAGTCCCCTTCTGTAAAGCGCGGTTAATCTCTTCGGAATCATACGGTTGCCCGATACGATTAGCTGTCGTTTGAAATACTTTAGCAATAGCCATATTTCTTGCTTCCTTTTCCGTCTGCCCCGTCGCTGATTCCATCACGTAAAGGAAGGTGTTATTAGTTGGAATTGGCTTGTTAATAATCCAATCCGGAAGTTTTTGCGCCATACCTATAATAGGGAACAGCGCAAGAACAAATATGAGGTTTTTTTTACTCATGGCTTACCGATCATGAATGAACATTTAGACAATTATAATTTATGTACTTTAGGGCTTTCATCGGCATATTTTGGTACACACTCGCCCACATTGGCCCCAATGTAGCACGGATCACTAACATAATAGTTCTTGCCTTCAATGGTTAAATAATAGCCATTCAACTCTTCTGTATAATGCACCGCAGTGGCCATGTGCCTTGAATACTGCAACAGCACCACATCCAAACCCAAAAGGTCGCGCACAAGGATGGAGAACAAGATAGCGCGGTCTTCACAGTCGCTGTAAGGATAATAGAAAGTCTCTTCGCCAAACAGTGGGCGCTCGTAGCCGAATTGCTCATCATCGGTCTTGTAACCAAAAGCCGTTTGCACAAAATTAATGATGCGATTAGCCGCCTCTATCTGGCTTTTCCCTTCAATACCTTTACGCAACATGGGATAAAACTGGGATTTCACATCATTACTTAAACCTGCCCAACTATATATAGTCCATGTACAACTCGGATAATCCTCATAAAAATCCATCAGATTCTTATTCATTTGAAGAGTGACAGACAATTCTGGATAACGTACCGATTTATATTCCTTGCTTTCGCTTGGGTCATAAGCAAACCTTGGCGGGCAGACCATTCTCAACGACATCACGCGCTCCGAATCAGAAAAAGCACGATTGAACATGTAAACTGTACCTTTTTCCTTTCCAGCCATGATATAATACTTTTCTCCTTTGAATTGCAGATAGCTTTTCACATATATAATCCCATCAAAAGGCAGCAGTATGACCAAATGTCCATTCTTATGACCTATTCTTACCTTATAACCCGACTGAACCAAGAGATAAGCCTGCATCAACAAGGCTTCATCGGTGTCTTTGCCAAAGCATTTTTCAGCAAGGTCACGCAACAAGCAATAATACGCCCAATCGCACAAACTCAACTCCTCGCGCAAGTCAAGGCAGTTTTCAAGCAGTGCATCACTCTTGGCGGATGATAGTTGCAGCCACGCGTCAGCCACGGCATTTTCCGAAACCTCTTTCAAATTGACTTTCAAGCTTTCATCCAAACTCACAAAACATGGTGTACCATAACAACTGAATTCAAACTGGCGAACCGTTGGCACGGGTGAAGGAACTTGTACGTCAGGACGTTTAATGGGTTGAATTGGTGTCGGCTCAAGCGTTGGCAAAGGACTGTAAGGGATGAGGTGAGGCAAATTTGGGATAGGAGTATCTTTGTCACGTTCAAATGGCTTTGGCGGCTCTGGAATAACAGGTTTATCCTCTCCTTTCATCAACTGAAAAGCCTCCCAACGCTCGCGCATAAACTGGGCGTATTCTTCATTGGCCTTGCGACGAAATTCGTCATAATCCGACTTCACCGAATCAGTGTATCGTTTCATTTCTTCTTTTTTCTTGTTTTTGTACTCCTCATAATCTTGGGCTTTGAGTGGTACAACGAACAGAAGTACCGCAACAATTAGCATTATTCTTTTCATGTCATTACATTGTTTTTAAGTTAGTTTAGTCACATTTGTTGAAATTCTCGAACTGAGGATCTGCCAAAGCGCTGTTGGCCACTTGCCAGAGCACATAAAGGCGTATCTTGTTGGAAGTGACAACCCTTTCTTCATATTCACATACCTTATTGATAGGTAGTCGCATTTGGCCTTCGTTGGCAGTAGAGATAGCCTCTACAACGCCCTCTTTGATGGCTTGTTGGTCACTTCCTATGGTAACTGCAATACCCGACAATTTGGAATAGCTTTCATACACAGCCATAGCAAAGGCCTCAGCGTAGGCATCTTTGTAATTCCGCCCTTCAGCGATGGTAACTCGGTAGTAGAAATTGCCACTTTTGGGGACAGGTAAACGATTCACCCAATACGGGGCTTGGGCGATGGAAACCAACGCCCAGCCCATTACTAATGCCACAATTAAAACCAATCGTTTCATGATGGTTTATTCTTTCTTCATCTCTTCCATGCGTTTCTCGGCAAACTTGCGGAACTGCTCACGATTGAACTCGATTTCAAATTCCTCATTCGACGATAGCACATTAGCTGTTTTGTTGATGATTTCTTTCTTGGAAATCTGAATAGCATAGTATGCTTCAAATTCGCCAGAATTTAGTTGGTACATGTCTTCACAAGTTTTGTCAGCATCATTGAGCATTTTCTCAACCACTTGGGTGAATTCCTCTTCAATGATGCGTTGCACCTTGTCGGCAGGAGCCTGACCAGCAACAATGCGGCTGTAGTCAGTCGCAACACCCTTAATCATACCACCCAAGCGACTCTTAATCATGGATTTTGCAGCTTCCACAGCGGCTTTTCGTGCGTTTTGCTTGTTGATGTTGGTACCGATACCCAAATCCCTAAAGTAATCGTCATCATCCATTGATGCATCAACGCAAGGAATCATCATTCTTTTCCCCGGCATTTCAGCCTGTGTGCTTGGAGTAGGATTGTTAGTGGTCTTCGCTGCTTGTTTGCTGCTTCCGCATCCTGCAAAAGCAAGCATGGCCAGCATAGCCATTCCGAATTTGGTTATTCTATTCATTGCTATGAATTTAAGTGTTTATAAATTAGTTATTTGACCTCGTTGTATTGTCCGTCAAATACCCAAACCCGGACAGATTAAACATCATTGCTGTCTGACACACAAAAAGAAAAGCGGGGTATCTTATGCTTCTGCCCGTCTGTAACTTTAGGTCCTAGGAAACCCGCACAATAAACAAACAGATTTGATACCCACGCCGTTGGATATATTATAACTCCCGAAAGTGTGTGCATGAGGACGGGAAGTCCCCTGCACACTAACGGGAAGTAATATACCTCCACGCGGCACCTACTTCTGCATTGTTTTTGATTGCGCTTATTTGAATTTCCTAGGTTCAAAGTCACCAAAAACAAGCGTTAGCAAACGCCATCTTATTATGTCATCCCGCCCTCTCACCCTAACGTGGGCTTTCAGGAAAGGATATGCAAAGAAACGAAAAAAAAGTGAATTGAAGCGTTATGGAGGAAAAATTTCTCTGTTGTTGATATGTTTTTGAGATAAGACTCAGAATTATCCCGAAATATGAACATAGGTTCGTTGGGCAATGAACATATGTGGAATGGCCCACGAACATAGGTTCATGAGGCGATGAACATAGGTTCGTTTTTCAGGCATGTAGCGTTTGGGGGTCAGTTGCCCGCCTACGCTCGCCTACCAGCGGCCTACGAATCGCCTACCAACCGCCTACGAATGGACTATTAATTCAACTGAGACGCTGAGACAGCAGACTTCAATCCGTTTACCGCCCGACAGCCATCCGGACGGTAAACGAAAGGCAACCGTTTACCGCCTCGTGAGTTTGGCACAACCAAACCGGGAGTTTGGTACCGCCAA